>Ga0265301_10005390_pt1 | contig 12576 bp, 6 predicted proteins | sample AusTroGonzalo_MG_2_FD_193488 | JGI IMG/M metagenome (GOLD analysis project Ga0265301, IMG submission 193488) | Bovine rumen microbial communities from tropical cattle in Woodstock, Queensland, Australia - Gonzalo_04 | ecosystem: Host-associated > Mammals > Digestive system > Stomach > Rumen ...
ATATCGGCTGCCAACTCACCAAGTGAGGTGTTATAAGGTGTCACTTTGACGGTCACGATACGCTGACGACTCTTACGCTCAATGGTAGGCGGTGCCCAGTATTCACCTACGGAAGCCACCTCCGACAACTTCACTTTCTTGCCACTCGGTGTCGGGATAGTCAGGTCCATAATATCCGAGATAGAGTTACGGTCTTCCTCTTGTAACCGCACCACGATATCGTATTCCGAACCGTCGTCCTTGAGATAACCACAACTCATACCTGCCACGCGGTTGCGCAGATACGTAGAGATAGTAGCGGACGATAAGCCCAGACGCGATGCTTTCTCTTTATCAACGGTAATCTTGATATCCGGACGGTCATCCTCACGGCTGATGTTCACATCGCGCGCACCCGGCAACTCCATACAGAGACGACGAGTCTGATCGGCCAGTTGAGAGGTCTTATTGAAATCATAGCCGTAGATCTCTACATTGACCGTACTACCTCCACCACCGCCGGGACCGTTAGACGCTACTTGACATTGGTACTCCACTATCTCCGGATAGCGTGCCATCTCTTGACGAAGAATCTCCGCGATTTCCCATATAGTCTTATCGCGCTCCCATTTCTTGGGCAGACGAACGGTCATGGAGATCTTATTATTCATCGTACTGGAGAACAGGGCTGCGATAGTGGCATCGTCGTTCGAACCGGCAGAAGTATTGATCAATTCAATCTCCGGAACCAGCACCATGAAACGAGTCTCCAACGCGCGCGCGGTCTTTAAGGTCTCTTCAATACGCGTACCACGCTGCAACTTAACCGTCACCGACAGTCGACCATTATCCTGCTCCTGCATAAAGTCCGTTCCGATCTTACCGGTAAATACCGGTATAAGCGAGAGACCAAAGATACCGAAGATGATGAGCATGGTCACAATCTTATGGTTCAAACACCAACCCAACGATTTGGCATAATACGCATCGATGATATCCAGCAATCGTACCACCGTGCGGTCGTACCAACTTTTCTTATCCGCTTCGTCGTCGATGAGGTTTCCATTCTCATCTACATGCACTTTCTTGGCTTTAAGCAACTTCGAACAGAGCATCGGCGTCAGAGAGATAGCCACGAGGGTCGAAGTACAACAAACAACCGTCACTATCCATCCTAACTCATGGAACATGATACCTGCCATACCGTTGAGCATTGTCAGCGGTACGAACACTGCTACTAACACCAAGGTCGTGGCGATAACCGATACCCAAACCTCGTTCGTAGCATAGATAGCCGCCTCGTGCGGGTCTTCACCACGCTCCACGTGGCGAGTGATATTTTCCAGCACCACAATCGCATCGTCCACCACCATACCAATGGCGATGGTCAGCGAACAGAGCGAGATGATGTTCAAACTCGAATCCGCTACACCCAGATAGATAAACGCCACAATCAGGGCAATCGGAATAGTGATACCAATAATAATAGTGGCACGCCATTTGCCCAGGAAGAACAGCACCACCAGCACAACGAAGAGAAGCGCGTAGAGCACGGACTCTTCAAGCGAGTTGATGGAGTTTTGAATCGTATCAGACAGGTCGTAAATCTTCTCTATCTTCACATCCGAAGGCAACTGTTTCTGAATGCGGGCCAGCTCCTTGCGCACATCGCGACAGATCTGCACCGTGTTAGCGCCGGTCTGCTTGGCGATGATAAGACGCACAGACTCGCGACCGTTCGTTTTTTCATCCAGCGACAGGTCCTTGATCGTATCACGAACGGTTGCTATATCGCGGATGAAGACTTGCTGTCCCTGCTGGGTCATCGTCACCATCAGATTCTCTATCTCAGAGCTCTCGATATACTCGCTGCGTACCTGCATTTGGTACTGCTCGGTCGGCATCTTAATCGTACCGGAAGAGAGGTTCAGGTTATTGGCCTGTACCACCTGTCCTACCTGCTCTATCGTCAGCCCGTAGGCATCCAATTTCTCTTGGTCGATATCAATATACACATACCTATCCGGCGCACCCGAAAGGGATATATTACCGATTCCGTTCACCTGGTTAAGCTGCGGAATGACCTCATCGTTCAAGATCTTATCCAGACCTGCGTAGGTCTCATCCGCTGTGATGGAATACTGCGCCACCGGCATCGCTGAGGTCGATAACTTGAAAATCATCGGCGTACCGCAGTTGTCCGGCAGGTTAGATTTGGTCATATCCACGTACGACCGCACATCGTTAACCGCCTCGTCCATGTTAGCGCCCCACTCCAACTCCAGCATCACCATCGACATATTATCCTTCGATTGCGAAGTGATATGTTTCAGGTTATCAACAGATGTCAGGGCATTCTCCATGATCTTGGTGACGTTCGTCTCCATTTCCGATGCCGATGCGCCCGGATAAGTGGTCATCACCGTTATATACGGCGGATCCATTTGCGGGAACATATCCACCGGCAGCTTCATGAAGCTGTATATACCGATTACAATCACCGCCACAAAGATAAGGGCGGTCGTAACCGGTTTTTGTATCGCTGTCTTATAAATTGCCATAATAAATTTAGATTAAAGAGTAAAGACCGTTCGTTTCTCTCACTAAAGGACAATAGACTTAACACTAACGGTCGAGACATTTTTGTCTTTATTCCTTTAGCGTAGCGGTCCTTGTTCCTTTAGCGAAGCGGTCTATTCCACCACATTGATTTTCACACCATCTACCAATTTGTGTTGACCTACGGTGACGAGCTCCACACCCGGCACAATCTCCGGTGCGATGATCTCTATCTCTTGGTCAAAACGCTGACCTAAGGTCACAGCCACACGTTTAGCACGGCCGTTCTCATTGAGGAACACATAACGGTCATTGGCTCCGACGAGTTTTTCTACCGATTGGTAAGGCGCTACAATCACATTCGCTTTACCTAAACCAATCGCCGTCGTCACATACATACCCGGACGCAATAACTCCTTCTTGTTCGGAATCACAATCTTCACTTGGAATGTGTGGCTGGAAGCATCAATCGTCGGATAAACGATCTCTACCGTGGCAGGGAAAGTCCGGTCAGGGTAAATCTCCGACTTAAGCGTCAGCTTCATACCTTCTTTGAATAGCGGGAAATACGTTTCGGGAATAGCTACGAGTGCTTTGAGTTGGTCTATTTGCGTCAGCACCAAGATCGGTTGACCGCTGTATAACTCGCCATCCTCGTAGTTCTTGGCGGAGATAACACCGGCAAAAGGCGCCTTCACATACGTGTTGATCTGCAGAAAATCCAACTGCTCCTTCGTGGAGTTATACTGCGCGAGGATTTGGTCGTATTGTTGCTGTGTAGCCGACCCCGAACGAAGGAGGTTCTCAATACGGTTCTTCTCAATCTCCAAGTTCGTCATCGAGATTTTCGTCGTCTTGTACTGCGTTTGATCCATGCGCACCAGGTCGTCGCCTTTCTTCACCTTATCGCCTACCTCGCGGTAAATATGCTCAATCTTACCGGTTACCGAAGGCGCTACGTTTTGCGTCAAATAACCCTGCAGGTTAGTCGAAACAGATATCTCACGTTCTATCTGACGCAACTGCAGCACGGTGGTACGTACTTGCTCCACACGCTCTTCCTCCTGCGTGGTCGAACTCTCATTGCTGCAGGCCATCAACGCCACCGCAGCAAGGCAATAAATAAATGTTTTCTTCATATAATTTTCCATTTTCAATTTTCCATTTTGTCTTTACTCTTTTAGCGAAGCGGTCTTTATTCTTTTAGGCCGCAGGCCGGTCTAATTATTAAGGAACTTCTCCAACTCCACTTGTGCATTGACGAGCTCCAGGATCGATTGCACGTACGTGCTCTCGGCGTTAATCAGGTCGTTCGACGCGTTCGTCAACTCCAGGTTAGAAGCGGCACCCCATTTGAATTTCTCGGTTGCCGAATTGAACACTCGCTGCGACACTTCGATATTATCCTTCTCGTTCATGTACGTCTCATACGCGTTAGTGAGGTTGAAACAAAGCTGACGATACTGAATCTTCAGATTGTCAGTCGTCTCAGAGAGGGTATTTTTGGCCTCCTCGAGAGCGATTTTCTTCTCTACTACGCCTGCCGCACGCTTACCGGACGACCACAGAGGCAGCCGAACCGTGGCTTGCAGCACATTAGGCGGCGTCATACGCATACCACCTTCGCCGTAATACTGTTGATTCGAATAATTATACGCCAAACTCAACGTAGGCCCATATGCCCATCCGGCCATGTGCAGGTTCTTATCGGCAAGGTCTACTTGTTTTTGGAGTAACTGGTAATTGAGGTTATTCTCCATGATAAAATTCTCGCCCAGCAACGCAATCACACGGTCGGGAGAAAGAACGGTTGCCAAATCTTCGGTCAGCACCAACTCCGTCTCTACCGGCACATCGAGCAGCACTTTCAGGCTGTTATTCGCCAACTCGATGCTACGTTTCTGCGCATGGATATTATTCTTCATAGTGTTCACACGCACGCGAATTTGGTCAGCCGCCGTTTGTTCCGAAGCGCCTGCCAAAACGGCTTTTTGGGTTATCTCCTCCAAGTTCTGAATATTTGCCAAACTTGAATCCAATAAGTTCGTAATACTCTGCAGCGCTAACACGGATACATAACTGGCCATCACATCGCCGCGTAACTCGCTCTCGGATTTCTCCAGTGATATCTTTTTCATATCGATGGCTATCGTATTCAGCAGCGCGCCGATAATACCTTGCGCATTGATGCCTACCGAAGCGGTCACACCTAAAGCGCCTTGGTTAGGCGTGTTGATCGTAAACTTACCCATCGCCGTCTCCATCGTAGCGCTATAGCCGAAATAGTTGCTGTAGGCGTAACTTCCATCCACCTGCGGCAACATCGCTGCTATGGTTTGCCAACGCTGCGCATACGCTTCCTGAACCGCCAAAGAGGCATTCTTCAAACTCCGGTTCTGCTGAACGGCATACTCCTGCGCTTCTGCCAAACTCAAACTCAAGGTCTCTTGACTTTGTTTGTGCTTGTGACTCTTAGTCGCCGCCATCACATGGTCTTCCGCCATCAGCCCAGCACTCATCAGCACCGCCGTCAATAAAATAAATACTTTCTTCATATAATTTTCCATTTTCCATTTTCAATTTTCAATTGTACAACTTGAGTCCTTCTTCACTCAGCACGCCCCGCACAAAAATATCCATCGCCGTATGACCCAACTTATGCATGTTATGTCCATGCTCCTCTATCTGCTCAAAATCGCGAATGGCATCGTTATGGATCTTTGCAAACAGCACCGCTGTCAACTCAATATCCAAATCTGCACGCACCAGTCCTTCCGCCACGCCCTGCTGCAAATACCGCTGCAAGTACACCTTTTGCGTCTCAAAACACTTCGTCTGAAAATCCGCAAATTGCTGAGGATAGTATTTCTTGAGGTCATAAACCAATTGCGGCACACGGCGAACATCGTTCTTCTCCGCTTCTTGACGTTTCAGAAAAATCTGCACCAACTTGCGAAAATCCTCTAACTGCACCAACTCCTCCATCTTTCCGGATATATACCGCAAGTTCGCGTCCAGCATCTGTGCCACGAGTTCATCTTTCGAATCAAAATAAACATAAAACGTCTTCTTCGAAATGCCCAATTCGCGACATATATCGTCTATTGACACACTCCGAATCCCCAAGCGAAAGAATAACTCGCCGGCCGTCTTGATGATATGTACCTTTTGATCCTCTGACATTTATAGGCCTTTATTTAGCTGCTTTTTGAGTAATTCGGTCCGTACTCTGTATTCTGTATTCTGTCAGGCCACAGGCCGGTCGCTCGAAAAAAGCGCACAAAATTACAAAAAATATTTCATATACACAAATTTTCGGAAACTTTTTTCACTCGAAAAGTTTCCTTGTAAAGTAAAGTTTGCAATTTCTCTTTCCTCTTTCATTTTTCATCTTTCATTTTTCATCTTCAAAAAAATCTTCTTTTTTCTTGCATATGTCAAAAAAAATGTGTAATTTTGCACCCGAAATGTGTATATACACTTCAAACAGCGAAGCGATAAACAATTATACAACATGAAGAAAAGTGCAATTTTTCTGTTTGCGGCACTGGTGTGCTGCGCAGAGATGATGACATCCTGTAAGAGCGATGAGCCTACCGACAATTGGATCCTCGGTAAGTGGTACATGGAGAAAGACAAACACGGAACGCTCGGTGAGGGCGATGCCGCAGTGGAGTACGAGAAGGTCGTGCTCTGCGGTGTGTTCGAGGAGAAGAACAAAGGCTTCTGGGCGCTTATCTATGTCGATAAGGAGAACCGCGCCATCAACCCCGACAGTGCGTATGCGTATTACGCCAACTGCACGTACGCGGTCAAGGACAAGACCGTTGCCGTGAAGCTCACCGCCAACTATCTGCCTACCTCGCAGCTCGAGTGGACGCTGAACTATGACGGCGACTGCCTGAAAACGATGTACGACAACCAGCTTATCGACCTCAAACGGATCACGACCGCGCAGGACAACCAGTTTATAGAGTGGATGCAGCAGTTGGGCTTCGGTGCTTCGGCGGAGAATTACAACATCAACGATGCCGACTTCACGCAGGACAATTGGCGTGAGCAGGAGGCAATCTATATCTACGACGGCAAGGGCACGGACATCACCGACGAGAAAGGCCGTACGGGATATACGCTGGTGAACTTGCCGTGGTACAAAGGCGGCCTGGTTGACACCAACCTTGATCCCGAGTTCTGCGACGACATCCTCCCCGAGAACGGATGGGAATGGGTGCTCAACCTCTGCGGTAACCGCGCGATTTTAAACAACAACTTCTTCGCCGTCTATAACAAATACTCGGGCGTACTGCGTTTCTTCTACTATATGCCGAATAATGTTGCCTCGGGCAACGACCATCTTTGGGAGGTCGATATGACCAATATGATGGCGCAACTGAGCAATTGGGGCTATGGTTTGCCGTTGGATCTGAACATCACCAACAAAGCGGCGATGGGGCAGGATAAAGCCAATATCTTCGTCGATTATATCACGCCGTACGTGCGTCAACAGTCTCCGGACGGCAAGATCACCCCGAACCAAGGCTGGTGGGCATTCGATATTGACCTGTCGCTCTATCGCCCGAATGACAACAGTTTTGGGGATAACCAGTCGATGAGCCTGCAGATACGTTCGTGGGACGAGGCGCATGTCTCGCTCACATCAGCCATCACCGGCAAATTGGACGGAGAGATGCAGCTCGCACAAACACAGACCCGCACGATTGTCAGCAAGAAGAAAGGTCTCTTCGGTATTATCAAGGACGGAATTAGTCTTGGAAAAACAGTAGCGAGTACGATTGCTTCCGCCAAGAGCGGCGATGTAGTGGGGGCTATCAAAAACGGTATTGCCACCGGTAAGCAAGGAGTTGCTCTTTATGGCGATCTGACCAAGAAATCTTCTTCCTCCACCGTCACCGACACCCTCAGCCGGATCACCGGTACCTTCAACGCCAGCGTACAAGCCGACGCAGAGACCGACGGTATCATCAGTGCATCCAAACCTGTCACAGGAGCGGCTTCACCCACTATTCAGGCGAAACAGTTTATCAAAACCGGCACACACGTAGGCGATGGCGTTTGGAACCTCAAAACCAGCCCTGTAGTGTATTATTTCAACAAAACTATGTTGTGGTGGCGTAAAGGCAATGTTATCACATTCTTCGATCCGAGCAGTGTAGAGGTAGAGCTCAACCCCGATCTTTTCCCTGAGAGCGACATCGAATGGGTGGAGGTAGATGCCATCGCCGGTGCAAGAAAAGTGGAAATCGGAAACTATCGCGAGGCGTTTGGTATTCAGCGTGAATTAAAGTTTAGTTCATCTACCTATAGATTTCCATTGAACTTGAAGGATTATTATTGGTTGTATGATTTCCTGTACGATAGCGAGGACAAATTAGGAATGGAGTATGTACTTGACCGGCAGTATATGGGCGACCAACTTATCAGCGGAAGAAGCCTTGACGATGAGTATTTCTTGGAGCCAAGTATAGCCGGGGGAATAAACACGGAAGTAGAAGTGACTGTTGTAGTCAAACTCAAAAGCATGGATGCGCCTATGGTTTATTCCCGCTCGTATCTTCCGGTCTTAAAGGAAATGAATATTAATGACGGTGATCTTGGAGACTTTCCCGCGGTGTATGACCAAATTGTCAGCAAACCCAAACAGAACGGAAAAATCGCGAGGGGCCCCATCTATGACTACCAACTGAAACGCCTCCATTCTATCCGCAGATATATGGATAAAGAATTCGAGTTCAAAGCGGTTTCCACCCAAAGCGAAGGATGCTACGACATAGCCCCGGCTCTAACTGACACTTTTAACAACGGTTGGAGGACTAACTTTGAGGGAGTACGAATTGAATTGGATAAATCAGTACAAGAGGGCAACTGGAATTTCGAATGGTCATACGATAAACCGGCTGCTCCATGGGCTTACGAATTCTACGCAATAGAGTATCCTGAATCAGCAATGAAGGGATATCATGCGGTTCCTGTTACTTGGAAACTGTATGCCAAACTAAACGAAGGCGACGAGTGGACGCTTCTCGACGAGCACTATAACAATTTCATCTGGTACGAGTACGAGCACGGTGATGTGAGCGGTCCATACCCGACACTGTTTAATGTAAGTGAGAAGCAACCGTGGCAGTATTACCGCTTGGAGATTACCAAAAAGTCTCTGAAAAACAAGCTATTGACTTTCCAGAATATCCGACTCCTCTATTAAGCGGTTAACGGAAAAACGATTAGCGTCTCATTCGTGAGGCGCTTTTTTTATGCCCTTTCATCTTTCAATTTTCATTTTTCATCTTAATTTATTTGCACATATCAAAAAAAAGTTGTACCTTTGCAGCGGAAATGTGATTTTTGCACTAAAAAACGTGCCAAAAATGTGATTTTACATATCGATTTATGCGCAATAAATGTGATTTGTCATGACAGAAATGCTTGAAAGAATCAACGACTCACTTATCAAAGTGGGTCGTTTTTTTATACAATAATTATTCATTCATTCTATGACAGTTTACAACTATCTGCTCAAAAAAAAGGGACGGTTTTCTTGCACATGTCAAAAAAAAGTAGTACCTTTGCACCCGCAAAGGTTTTTACTAACATGACGGATTTGAAATTACTACATGCCTTCATTGCCGATTGGCAAGGCAAGGGTTATGAGAAAGGTGATACGCAGCGTTTTTGGCTCGGTTTAATCCACGCCCTGGGCGTGCTCGAACCGACGCAACACATCATTTTTGAGGGGCAAGTACACCATGGTACCACCATCTATATGGATGGCTATATCCCCTCCACCAAAGTTCTCATCGAGCAAAAATCCATCTCCAAAGACCTTGGCAAAGGCTATACACAATCCGACGGTCAAATCTTCACTCCGTATGAGCAAGCCAAGCGCTACGCCGACCAATTACCCAATAGTCTCCGCCCACGGTGGATTATCACTTGTAATTTTCGTGAGTTTTGGATTTATAGCCTCGAACAACCGCACTCCCAGCCCGTCAAGGTTCTGTTGGAGAACCTCGAAAAAGAATACTACCTGCTCGAGATTTTAGTGAAAGAGAAAAGCGAAGAACTCCAGCGCGAAGAAGAATTGAGCATGGAAGCGGGTAAGATTGTCGGTGCCATCTATGACCAACTGATCTTGCAGTACCTCACTCCGGATGCGCCCGAAACCCTTCGCAGCCTCAATCAGTTATGCGTGCGGCTTGTGTTCCTTTTCTTCGCAGAAGATGCGGATATATTGGGCGAAAAGAATGCCTTTCATGATTATCTGGCTAAGTTCCCTGCCTCTCAATGGCGTCGCGCACTCATCGAACTTTTCCGCGTGCTGGACACGCCGCTAGACCAACGCGACCCTTATCTCGAGGATGACCTGCGCGATTTCCCTTATGTCAACGGAGGACTCTTCTCCGACGAGTCTATTGAGATACCGCAGTTTACTGACGAACTCAGAGAACTCATCCTCAATCATGCCAGCATAGGCTTCGATTGGAGCGCTATCAGCCCTACGATCTTTGGTGGTGTTTTCGAATCGACCCTCAACCCAGAGACGCGCCGCTCGGGAGGTATGCACTACACCTCCATCGAAAATATCCATAAGGTCATCGACCCGCTATTCCTTAATGCACTCAAACACGAGTTCGAGGATTGTACAACGAAGAAGCAATACCTCGCCTTCCAAGATAAACTGGCTTCGCTCACGTTCTTCGACCCTGCTTGCGGCTCCGGCAATTTCCTCACAGAGAGTTTTGTATCCCTTCGTCGACTCGAGAACCAAGTCATCGCTAAACTGCAGGGCGGACAACTCGTTATGGGCGATATCGCCAGTCCCGTTAAGGTTTCTATTCATCAGTTCTACGGCATCGAAATCAACGATTTTGCCGTTTCGGTCGCTACGACCGCCTTATGGATTGCCGAACTGCAAATGTTACGCGAGACCCATAAGGTCGCGCAGTTCAACGACCAGCCGCTACCCCTCAAAACCTACCAAAATATCCATGAGGGCAACGCCCTCCGCCTCAATTGGGAGACGCTCTTTAATGGTTCCGGAGATTCCGGATTATCCGGATTATCCGGTTCACACTATCCTGATTATATCATGGGCAACCCGCCTTTCATCGGGGCTCGCATGAAATCGGCTGACCAAGCCGATGACCTCATATCGGTCTTTGGTGCCAAGTGGAAGAATGTCGGTAATATGGATTATGTCTCCGGCTGGTATATGAAAGCGGCTCAGATGATGCAAGCACATCCTTCCACCCGCGCCGCACTCGTCTCTACCAACTCCATCACCCAAGGCGAACAAGTGGCGGCACTATGGAAACCGCTTTTCGAGCAATATGGCATACAGTTCAATTTCGCGTATCCCACTTTCCGCTGGGATAGCGAAAGTAGCCTCAAGGCACACGTCCATTGCGTCATCATCGGTTTCAGCCGCACGGCCACGCCTACTACGCGACTCTATCGTCCAGACGGCACTTGGCTTGCATGTACTAATATAAACGGCTACCTCGTCGATGCCCCCTCTATCTGCATTGAGAGCCGCAATAAACCCCTTTGCTCTGTGCCGGAAATGGTCTTTGGTAATATGCCGAATGACGGGGGCAAACTGCTACTCACGGAGGCAGAAAAAGACGAATTGGTTCTCAAACATCCGCAGATAGCACCCTATGTAAGACGGTTCTTGGGCGCGGAAGAGTTTATCAATAATAAGAAGCGTTTCTGCTTGTGGTTAGTCGATTGTCCGCCGTCTATATTGAGGACTTGTCCGCTCGTTTTAGAACGCATCGATGCGATCCGTTCTATCCGTGCTAATAGCCCTCGCCCGGGCACTCGTAAGATGGCGGATTTTCCAACTCTCTTCGGTGAAATCCGACAACCCGACGGTAATTATCTGCTGGTACCTGGTGTCTCCTCAGAGAAACGAAAATATATCCCTGTAGGCTTTTTGTCTCCAGATGTTATTGCCAGCAATGCGACACTCATCATCCCCAATGCTACTCTCTTCCATTTCGGCGTGCTCACCTCCAATGTGCACATGGCTTGGATGCGGGTGGTATGCGGACGACTCGAAATGCGGTACCGCTATTCCGCCAATATTGTCTATAATAATTTCCCATGGCCCGGTCTTTCCGGAGATGCCGGCTCTTCCGGATTATCCGGAGAGATGCGTGCCCGCATCGAAAGCACCGCACAAGCCATCCTCAATGCCCGCGCGAATCATCCGGAATGCTCTCTTGCTGACCTCTACGACGACACCACCATGCCGCCGGACCTTCGCCAAGCCCACCGCGACAACGACCGCGCCGTTATGCTGGCCTACGGTTTTACCCCGGGTAAGACATCCGAATCAGAGGCCGTCGCCGCTCTATTCCAACAATACCAACAACTAACCCAATAAACTGGAATCTCCGGAATCTCCGGATTATCCGGGCATCCTCTCTAGTATCCATTCTACACGTTTGCGAACCTTGTAAAACGTGTTTTTACCCATATTATATCGCTCTAATACGTGATCGCGACTCCATTGTTTGGCTGTGCGGCGATTTTCTCCTGTGTAGTGTCGATAGGATGCTTCATAATCGATCATCACATACAAATCACGAGTTAATGTCGGAAAATCACGTAACAACTTGATTGTTTGCTCGTTGTGCTCTTCTGCGAGCAAATGAATTAATTCTTCTTTTGTCATATTTTTGTGGTTTTTAAAAATCGCCACAAAAATAGATAATTTTTTTGAATTATCCGTCACCAAATTGGGGACGGCCACCTCAATTATAACCTCTACCTTTGCACCGCCTTTCGAGGACAAACCATTCCCTCGATTGGCGTGCATTATGATTATCAAACAAATTCCGCCGTCGCTTATTGACGGCAAAACGTACTTCGCAGACGAAGACGGCAACATCATCAATCAGAAAGGGCGCAAGCTGAAGGTGCAGTTCAGTAAACGTGATGCGACTAATCCTAGAAGTCATGGTGGTAATTATCCTCATGTAAAGATTGACAAAGAACGCGCTATTCACTTGC
>Ga0265301_10005391_pt1 | contig 12576 bp, 8 predicted proteins | sample AusTroGonzalo_MG_2_FD_193488 | JGI IMG/M metagenome (GOLD analysis project Ga0265301, IMG submission 193488) | Bovine rumen microbial communities from tropical cattle in Woodstock, Queensland, Australia - Gonzalo_04 | ecosystem: Host-associated > Mammals > Digestive system > Stomach > Rumen ...
CATCCACGACCCGTGCAATCACCGGCACGACGGATTTTTGTATAGAATATTTTTCATTTATTTCGGCAATTTTATCATCGTCAATGCGTTCGAATAAATTTTCAGGTACCACAAATTCTTCACTATTACGAACCCGACGTTCAAACGCGGTTGGCCATGATAAGTCTTTTTTATGCTTGAAAATATTCCTAATTTTTTCAGCCGTATTCGGTATAAACGGTGCCGACACACGCGCATACAAATCAATCAGTTGAAAACATTCGTTCAACACGTCCCCGGCTTCGGCCAATTTTCCTTCTTTGATTAATGCCCATGGCGCCGTTTCAGTCATATATTCATTACCAATCGCATACAGCGACCGCAACGCCCCAATGGATTTACGCAATTCGCATTCTTCCAAAGCATTGGTCAATTCGTCCAGTTTTTCATTTACGCGATTTGCCAAATCAGTATCGTATCTGATATCGATTGGCACATTATTTCCAAAATTTTTCGCAACCAATTTACATACACGTGAAACAAAGTTGCCCAACATACCATTTAAATCTTTGTTCACGATTTCCGCAAAACGTTGCACGGTGAAATCTGTATCATCTGTTTCCGGGGCAGACGCCAACAAAGCATAACGCCAACAATCCGCCGGTGCAATTGATAACGCCTGGTCTAAAAATATACCGTTCCCAGTTGTTTTAGAAATTTTTGCACCATTGAAATTCAGGAAATTTTGTCCCTTTAACACATCAACGGTTTTCCAATTGTCGTCCATCGCCAATTCTTGCGCTGGGAAAAATACAGAATGGAAAGACACATTATCTTTGGCCATAAATTGGGTATAATGGCAATCAGGATTTTTCCACCAATCCGCCCAATCGTCACGTGCCGCCTGGGATATAGAAACATAACCCCATGGCGCATCAAACCAAACATAAAACACCTTGCCTTCGAACCCGGGTTTATTGACCGGAATACCCCATTGTAAATCACGCGTAATGGGGTTATCACGCAATCCTTCGTCCAACCATTTATTGGCAATTGCGGTTGGTGTTTTCGGCCACCCTTGGCGCGAATTTATCCATGTGCGCAGTTTATCTTGGACGGCGCTTAAACGGAAATATAAATGTTTAGTTTCGCGCATTTCAACCGGTGATGTTGGGTCAATCGCACTGTGTGGATTTATCAATTGATCTGGGTCTAATGACGCGCTGCACATATCGCATTCGTTTCCATACGCTTTGTCATAGCCGCATTTCGGACACGTGCCAATAACATACCGGTCCGCCAAGAATTTTTTTTCATGTGTTGAATATGGCTGCATTGATGTTTTTTCATAAACCATACCCAACGAATCCAACCGTTCAAACAATTCATGAATCAATTTTTCATGTAATGCGGTGTGTGTACGCCCATATAAATCAAAAGATAAATTGAAATCACGCACACTGCGCAAATGAGCCTTGCGATATTTATCACAATATTCTTCGACGGGCATATTTTCTTTTAACGCGCCAACCTCGCTTGTGGTGCCGTGTTCATCAGACCCGCCGATATACAACACATCCCGCCCCATGGCACGACAAAACCGGGCATAAACATCCGACGGCAATAAACAGCCAATCAAATGCCCAATGTGCAATTGATTATTCACATACGGTAAAGCAGATGTAATCAAATATTTCTGTGCCATGTGCGTCCCCTTTGGTTGCTGCTGAATTGCCCGTCTTCGCCAGTGCTTAAATTCGATGAATATATACCAAATCGTGTCCAAAGCATTATTTCGATGAACGCAAAAGCGATGCCGAGGCACTGAAAAATTTTAAGCCCACACAATCGTTTGTGTGGGCTAACAATTTTTCGTGGTGGGTGGTATTGGGCTCGAACCAACGACCTCCACGATGTCAACGTGACGCTCTAGCCAACTGAGCTAACCACCCAAAGCGAAAGGTATTATAACAATAAAATCCCTGATTGCAAATAAAAAGTATAAAAAATTGCCCGACGACACCGGGCAATTTACAAACAACCAAACGATGGTGGATGTTAAGGGACTCGAACCCCTGACCCTCTGCGTGTAAAGCAGATGCTCTAGCCAACTGAGCTAAACATCCAACAAAGGTATTTTGATTATAGATTAAAATTTCGCATTGTCTAGTTTTTTGTAAAAAACCGAATTTGCCGGCATTTACCCGCATTTTTCCGATTCATTTTAATGTGGATTTATCCCGCTATATCGAAGCGAAACCGGATTATTCCAAGAAATATTCCACTGTGGCAACGACACGAACGCGTTTATTTATCTGTTGGGCTTCGTTTGCATTGGCATTGTCGCGTGGCAAAATCGAAAACACCCCTTGGTTCGCATAATGGATTTTTCCAACTTTACTATCACTGGATTTTGCAAATTCCAATGCCGCCTGGCGCGCGTTTTTAGTGGCGGTTTCCAACATTTGTGGTTTTATATCGTTCAATTTTGTAAATATATATGTCACCGGTGAATCATAACGATTTTCGAACACCACGCCTGAATTTACCAAATCACCCGCATTAGCATACGTTTCCGCAACATTATGCACCTGGTTTGAACGCACAGTTATTGTTTTTGTTAAAATAAAGCGCGATGTGATTGTTTCGTTCCCGCGATATGGATTTGCCATTAAATCATTAGTTTCCACACCACCAAATTCGATTTCTTTTTCGTTAAATCCGCTGTCTGTTAAAAAGTTCAACACCGCCAAATTTTGTTTTTCCAAATCGGCCTTTGTTTTAACCAAATCATTCCCGGTTGCGACAAATTTAATTTCCCAAATGGCCAAATCAGCCTCGACATCGGTTTCGGCCAAACCCTTTACCGTCACGGCATTAAACTCGAATTTAGATTTGTAATAATAATATCCCGGAAAAAATCCAACAAACAGCAAGCCAATTGCGACAATTACGACATATAAATATGAAATCTTTTTCAATTTATCTCTCCTTTGCCTTTTATTGTATTCAACCGATAAATTTAACACAAGATATTTTTATCTGTGTTTTTGTTCCCATGCAAGTGCGTTTTGGATATATTGTTTTGCACGTGCCGCATCAAATAATTTGATTGGTTTACCATTAGGCTTTTTTTTGCCGGTATCAACTGTCACGCCACCTTCGACATCAATCCATATTGGATCTTTGCCTGCAACTTTTTCAATTTTGCCTAAGTTATCTTTAACATTTTCTGGGTTTAATCCACCGGCATAACCTTGCATATGTTTGCCCGGATATACAGGTTGTTGCCAAGCGTCAGGCGATTTAGAATTTCCACCAGATTCATCAAATAACAAACTAAACCGTGTACCTGTTTTATGTAATTGTTCTGTTGCATCTATGGTCGTTGATTTATATTGAATAATAAATTCTTTATCATTATATGCACCAATAACATTTTTCAATTTTTGTGGATTGAACTTAGCAGGCGTTTGTGGTGGCATATTTAATTGTATGCGCCCAACCAATGGTCTGGATTTCCAATAAGAAGACGCGTTAAACAAAGGCTCCAAAGGTTTTGGTATTACACCATTGCAAATATCATCACACCAATCATTATTCACATGAATTGCCAGGTTATATTCGTTTTTGCAACCATACAATCTATCAACCAATTGACAAATCCATTTATATCTTTCGGTATCGGGTGACACGTTTCCTGGGTGCATTTGCACGGCAATTTCAACCCGTGGGTCAATGTTCCATAAATTAAACATTTCATCAATAGTATTGTGTGCGCGTGGGTCGCTGACAGTGATATAACGAATTTCCATTTTCAATCCTTTTTGTTGTTTAATCGTAATTGCCCACAGGCCGAACCGATATCGGTGCCCCGCTCTCTCCGAATTCTGACATGTATTCCGTTTTCAATTAAAACATCTTGGAAACGGTGCACGGCATTGTTTGATGGCGATGCAAAATCGCGTTCGTCCACCGCATTCCATGGAATTAAATTCACCATTACATTTTTGCCCGCCAATAATTTTGATAATGCTTCGGCATGCGCCGGCGTGCAATTATATAATTCATTTTCCCCAGATTCATTGCATTTAGCCAGCAAAATATATTCAATCATCAATTGGCGATTGTGCAATTTTGTAAAATCATCAGCCGCACGCAATACATCATCAATTTTATATTTATTATTGATTGGCATTATTTGTGAACGTAATTCATCCGTTGGTGCATGCAATGAAATCGCCAAATTTATTGGCCGCCCCCATTTAATTAAATCATAAATTCCCGGCACAATGCCACATGTTGAAACGGTTATCCTGCGCCAACCGATATTCATATCCCGATTTGCGCGTTCTATAAATCCAATAACGTTTTCAGTATTTTGCAACGGTTCGCCTGTTCCCATAACAACGATATGCGACACATCATTATTGTTCGGGTCGCCATTTGCTTTGATTTGCATATTGCCCGCACGTAATTCCCATTGTGCCACCAATATTTGAGAATATATTTCATCAACCGTCAAATTGCGTTTTAATCCCAACAATGTACTGGCACAAAATTTACATCCCATGGCGCATCCGGCCTGACTGCTTACACACACAGAATTACCGTATGTTGTGCGCATCAACACGCATTCGATTTGTTCATGGTCATTTAATTCTAATAAAAATTTAGTTGTCGCCCCATCTGCCGATTGCAATTTTTTTACAATTTTAACCGGTAAAGTTTGCGCCACCGCCGACAATTTTTCACGCAATGCCACCGGAATATTTTTCATCAGGTTAAAATCTGGTGCGCCGCGGTTCATCCAATCACGAATTTGCGCCGCGCGAAACCGGGGTTCGCCCGCATCCATAACGAATTTTTGTAATTCACCGTCCGTCAAAGAAAACAAAACAGTTTTCATAATTTATACCGATTGTCCTTTATAACAACGACCGCTTTGCGACGTAATTGTTTTAATTGTTGTTCCGCCATTGTCATAGCCTGTTTATATTCTGCATTTTGTTTAATGATTTTATCCAATTTACCATATTCTTTTGTGTTTTTCGTATTGCACACCAAAAACACAGATGAATTTACCGGCTTTGACCATGTCAGCATTGGTAAATCCGCAATCGCATCACGCACATCTGCCGACAATTCATATTGCAATGCGGTAAATTTTTGTGGTGCACCGCCAAAGTTTTCTGCCATATGCACGGCGTCATCGCAACTGGACGGTTTTTCTAATTTTTCAATAACAAAATCTGGCACATTTACCAAACGCACCAATGTCATTTCAATTGGCAATCCACGCGACCGCGCCAAATCCGCCTTTTCTGCGGCGATGTCCGCATCCGTCACATCAACCATTGGCAATACAGTTCGCGCCACAACAATTTGCCATGCGATATTTGCACGTACTGCATCACGTGCGATATTTTTTTCATTTTCTGATAAAGCCGGCAATCCCATTTGCTTTAATTCACCATCAATATCTTTGTCAGACGGGCTGATACCGAAATTGGCCGCATAGTTTAATTTCACCACATCATCAACCATATTTTGCAATGCAACACGGCGATTGTCGGTTGAAACCTTGCCTTGGTATGACATCAATTTAGTACGCGCAGTAATATCATCATCGGTAATTGTGCGACCATTTACGGTTGCAACCACCGTTGTTGCCCACGTCGGCAAACAAAACAAACAAAACAAAGCAATAATATATTTTTTCATTTTTCCTCCTTGCCCCACGAAGCCTTGGCGAAGTGGGGTCCTTTTTAATAATCCAAACCGAACCGGAACTGGACCGTGGTATTTCCGGCATAATCCGCGCGTATTGCATAATCACGATGATATCCCAAAGACAAGAAATAACACGGGTGCCGATAATATAATTCCCCAGAATGTCTTTGGAATTGGTGATATGTATTGTTATAAATTTCTGTAAATGTCAAAGACAACCGGTCGGTTAATTGGACACGAAATCCGCCCGATGTTTCATTTATGTCTTGGCCTAAAAAATCTTCTTGTAATTGTTCAGACCAAATATGTCCGACATATATATAATTGCGGTCGGTTCCGATACGTCCATCTGTTTCGATATGTCGCAATGATAACGTGTTGCGGTCCATACGAAAACGAGAATTTAATCCAAACCAAGACCCATTATGATAATCCACACGTCCAACATAGTCAGATGCGCCTTTGTGAAATCCGCTGTTGGGATCGGTTTCATCATGTTGTGTTAAATCATAACTTTGGCCCAAAAATATTTCGGCGGATTGGCCATCATCACTATATGCGGCCCATCGCAATCCGTAATCTGCAAAATCTCCATTTTCCCACAAATCATAACCAGAAAAACGATTATCAGAAAACAAAGTCACATCCGATAACAATGCACTTGCAGAATCATTATTCATTGCGAAAACTTCATCTGTTTCTGTATGTCGCATAATGGTCAATCTGGCGCGCGGTTCCAATACATGCGTCCATTTTTCGCCGGGACGAAACAGTGGCAATCCCCATTCGACATACGCACTGGGCAAAAATCTGTTTTCAATACCGGTAAATTCAGGGTTGTCAATCATTTCATAATTTTGGAAATTATACACATCATAACGGGCATCGGCACTGAAAGTAATTCTGTTTCCCCCCCACAACGTCCATGGCGATACAATTCGTGCATCACCAATTACACGTTGCATAGATGTATTATCACGACCATCAACCGCCAAAATATCACTGCTGAACAATGCGTATGTTTCGCGATATATTGGTGCGGTTTGATACACGCCACGCACATTTGGCAAAATATTTCCGTTTATTGTGGCCTCGGTCCGGCCGGCCTCGCGCAGTTCTTGGAACACGTGGGTATCTGCAACAACATATCCCGATTGTCCAAATAATTCCAGTTTTGCGCCCGAATCCAAATACGGTTGATAATTATAAAATCCATATTTTTGCAAATAAGTTTTATCAGAAACGCGTTCTAATTGCATTGTTGCGCGTGCATATTCGCCCAATTCGATTACATCATCATTGAAAATATGCCAACGATTTTCGCCTTCTTTGTTATGGGTGTATGACCCACGTGTTCTGAACGCAGAATGTTGGGCGTTTAACCGGTGTTCCAATTGCAATAACGGGTTTTCAGCCGTCAAATAAGACAAAGTGACCGTCGCATCATGATATTCGGACAACGATATATAAATCGGTAAATTGATTCGCGTTCCCATATTATTTGTTGAACCGAAATCCGGCATCAACAGTCCACTGCGATACTTAACACCGGGGTCGGGCATTGTATAATATGGAAAATAAAATACAGGCACATTATACATCCATAAAACCGGATTATGAAAATACAGATTTCTTTCCACCAAATCATGTCGAATTGTTGTGGCCGATATTTCCCACGCGTTTCCAAAAGAATCACACCCGTCGCACGCCGTGAATACCGCATCCCGCGCGGTTGTGATATCGCCATCACGCACCACAGATTTTGCACTGATATACACATGGTTTCCCAACCACAATTCGACATCTTTGCCATCAATTTGTGTACCTTTTTCAGAAAAACTGGAATCGGTCAGTTTTAATGTTTGCCCAGATTGATTTGTTATTGTTGTATTGCCATATGTTTCCAATTTAGAATCTTTGACATTATATTCAATTTTATCGGCGGTAATCGTTTTTGGCCCATCCATATCAACAGCACCCGGCAACGCATATGAATATGCGCAATATAACATAGTGAACAATGAAAATATTCCTGTTATTTTCTTCATTTTTTACGCAATACCATCAACGATGCTCCCAACAATACAAATACCCCCGCGGCCAGTATATAAAAATCACCCCATGAATCCAGCATGTTTGCCGAAGTCATATATATTGTCATAATTATCGCCATCGCCAATACAGCCATCGCGGGCGAAAAACTGGCCCGGCGACGCAACAGTGATGTTTTCAATAATACGGTTGTGCACACAATTGCCAATATTAAATTCATAAACGGCATTAATGTCCGATTACTTAATTCATTTAAAACCATGCGTTTGTATTTTGGCAAATTATCTGTTTCATCTACAAATTTGACAAGTTCCACCGACGAAATCCGACGTACACGAAAAGACCCCGAATTTTCCCGTGTTGCGACATTCAAATCCATATCAAATGTATCAAATGTTCCCGTCACCACAGAATCCCCACGCGCCTGTAATGAACCATTGTCCATAACAATCGACAACCCACGTGGTGTTGTCACCAATTTCCCAGTTTCGGCAAAAATCACCATTTCTGTTTTGGGATTACGTGTATCAGACAACATAACCTGGGACATATCGTGGCCGGACACCTTGTCAACATATACAACCAAACCGTCAGATAAATTGGTAAATGCAGATTCTTGTAATTTCAGATGTGCCAATCCATACCGCAAATTCCATTGTGTATCATAAAAACGATTTTGACTGATTGGCACCAACCACAAATTTAATACTAAATTCAGTGCGGTTAAAATTGCTGCAAAACGAATTGCCGGCCGTGCCAATTGCCATGGCGACAGGCCGGATGCCATCATAACGCTGGCCTCGTTATCAGAAATTGTTTTATTATACACAAAAATAATTGCGATAAATGTGACAAACGGAACAATAATAGAAATAATAAACGGAATCAATAAAGCGGTTAAACCAATAAAACTGCCAAAATTGATGCCGTAATTGATTAGGAATTTCATCATAGACATAATTTGCATAGTCCATGCCAATCCTGTTAAAATCAATAACAGCATAACAAATATGGCAACTAACTGCCGTGAAAAATATTTGTTTATAATCCTCATAATTGTTAAGTATAGAGTCCAAAACCCCAACCGTCAAATATATTTATATGTATATGCATTATTTTCTTGCAATTCCAAAAAAGCGTGTCATAATTGACATGTTCTTGAAAAATAAGTTTTTTTAAGGGCGGGGCGTAAAAACCCCGCCCTTTTAATAAAAATAACAAAAACAACAGGAGTTAAAAATGGCGTTCGTGTCTATGCCTCGTCAGGATTTATTAGAAGGTATTAAATCTTTGGCCGAAGAAAAAAACATTGATAAAGAAATTGTATTTGAATCTTTGGAAATTGCGATTGCTAAAATTGCAAAACACAAATACGGCGAAGAATTTAATATTACGGCATCGATTGACCGTAAAAATGGCGCAATCCACACCCAACGCTTGTTCGAGGTTATCGAATCCCCCGAAGCAAAGGGCGATGAATATGACCCAAATACAATGTTGACCGTTGCCCAGGCTAAAAAATACGCCGAAAATCCGGTTGTTGGCGATGTTGTGGCCGACCCATTACCGGAACCTGAATTTGGTCGTGTTGCGTTCCAAACCGCGCGTCAAATTATGATTGGCCGTGTGCGCGATGCTGAAAAAGGTCAACAATACGAAGAATTCAAGGATGAAGTTGGCACAATCGTTAATGGTGTTGTTAAACGTCTTGAATTTGGCAACGTTTATGTTGATATCAATGGCAAGGCCGAAGGTTATATTAAAAATACAGAATTAATTCCGGGCGAACGTTTGGTGGTTGGTGACCGTGTTCGTGCATTGATTATGGACGTTGAACGTTCTAATACCGGCCCACAAATCTTTTTGACACGCACCCATCCAATGTTTATGGAAAAATTGTTTGTCCAAGAAGTGCCTGAAATTTACGAAGGTATCATCAAAATCAAATCTGTATCACGTGCACCGGGTTCACATGCGAAAATTGCGGTTGAAACATCTGACCCATCGGTTGATGCGGTTGGTATGACTGTTGGTATCAAAGGTACGCGTATTCAACCGGTTATCAACGAATGCCATGGTGAAAAAATCGACGTCATTTTGTATTCCGAAGACCCGGCTGTATTTATCGTAAACGCTATGCAACCGGCCAAAGTTGCAAAAATCATTATCGATGAAGATAATCACAAGGCCGCAATCGTTGTAAATCCAGATCAACAATCTTTGGCAATCGGTCGTCGTGGTCAAAATGTTCGTTTGGCTTCTCAATTAACCGGGTGGGAAATCGATGTGTTAAGCGAAGAACAAGAACAAGAACGTCGTGCACGCGAAACCAAAGAAAAAACAGAATTGTTTATCCGCGGATTGGATGTCGATGAAATGATTGCTCAAATCTTAATCAATGAAGGATTCAGAACAATCGAAGAAATCGCGTTTGTCGATATCAATGAATTAGAATCTATCGAAAGTTTCAATGCGGAATTGGCGGCCGAATTACAAAAACGTGCCAAAGATTACCTGAATAAACAAGAACAAGATTATATCGACCAAGGTCACGCAATGGGAATGACGGATGATTTGTTAAACTTTTCATTTGTTCAACGTCCGGTCATTATGAAATTGGGTGCGGCCGGTATTAAAACATTGTCTGATTTGGCGGATTTGGCGTCTGACGAATTGGTTGAAATCTTGGGCGAAGATACAATGTCTTTGCACCTTGCGGGTCGTGTAATTATGAAGGCGCGTGAATTGGCGTACGATATAAAGCAAGAAGATTAATCTTTTAATACATAAGGAATAAATTTAATGGCAACATTAACACTTGGAAAATCTGTAACATTGGGCGCGGTCCAAAGCAAGAAAGGCGATGCGGTTTTCGTTGAACGTCGTCGCCGTATCGTTGCCCCCGGCAGCCAGGAATTACGCGATGAACCGGCAAAACCTGTGGTGACGCACAGTGCCGCTGATGAAAAATTGCGTGCCGTATTAGAGGCTGCGCGTGCCCGTGAAGAAGAACAGAAAAAACGTCAGGCCGCCGAAGCCGCAGCCCTCGCCGCGCGTGAGGCTGAAATCGCGCGTGAGGCCGCCGAATACGAACAGGTTAAAAATCAATTAAATGCGCGTGAAGCGGATGCGGAATCTGAAACGCCGGTTGTTGAAAATGTTGCTACGCCTGAACGCGGAACGAAAAAGCAACAATTTACAAATCATCAAAAACCAACCCGTAATACCAACGATGACGATGATGCGTCCCCACGAAATAATAACAAACATTTCAGAAAAGATTTCAAGAAATCTGGGAAAATTTCTATTCACGACATCATTATGGGTGGCGATGACGATGATGATGACGGTATCGAATTGCGTGGTGCAAACCGTCGCCGATCCGAAGCATCATTAAAACGTTTCCGTGAAAAGGCACGTGCGGTATTTTCTGCACCGCAAAAAGTTGAACATGTTGTCACATTGGGTGAAACAATCACGGTCAAAGATTTGGCAAATGCGCTGGCTGAAAAGGTTGGTAATGTTATTAAAAAATTGATGGAAATGGGAATGATGGTTTCCGTCAATCAATCTATTGATGCCGATACGGCTGAATTGATTGCGGGTGAATTTGGTGCAACGGTGAAACGCGTTGTGGTAAAACCATACGCCGACCAATTGGAACGCGAACCAAATCCAGAAAACCTGACTCCGCGTGCACCAATTGTGACGGTTGTGGGTCACGTTGACCATGGTAAAACATCATTGTTGGACGCTTTCCGTAATGCAAATGTTGCGGCCGGCGAAGCGGGCGGAATCACGCAACACATTTCATCGTACGAGGTAAAAACCAGTTCCGGTCAAATGATAACTTTCTTGGATACACCGGGTCACGAAACATTTACGGCTATGCGTGCGCGTGGTGCACAAATGGCTGATATCGTGGTGTTGGTTGTTGCGGCAAATGATTCAATCATGCCCCAAACGATCGAGGCGATAAACCATATTCGTGCGGCACATGTTCCATTTATCGTTGCAATTAATAAATGCGATTTACCCGAAGCCAACCCAGAAAAAGTTAAAATCGACTTGCTGCAACAAGAGGTCCAGGTTGAATCCATGGGTGGCGATGTCCAATGTGTTGAAATTTCTGCCAAGAAAAAAACTAATTTGGATAAATTAGAAGAGGCTATTTTATTACAGGCCGCCATGATGGATTTAAAGGCTGATGCAGATATGCCGGCCATTGCCAATGTGGTAGAGGCGAAACAAGAACGCGGACTGGGTGCGGTTGCAACAATGATTATTCGCCATGGTACATTGAAAATTGGCGATGTATTTGTTGTTGGTGAAACATTTGGTCGTGTTCGTGGATTGATAAATTCATTTGGTGAACGTGTTAAATCTGTGCGTCCGGGCCAACCGGTTATGGTATTGGGATTGGACGCGGTACCGGCCGCAGGGGACGAATTGCGTGTGATGGAGACAGAAAGCCAAACGCGTGAGGTTGCCGCATATCGTATCCAACAAGCACGTGACAAGGCAAATGCGGTTAAACGTTCGTCACTCCAAGATTTATTTGCGGCGCGTGATGAATCTAAAAAATTGACTTTGCCGGTGATTTTGCGTGCCGATGTCCAAGGCTCGGTAGAGGCTATTACCGATATGTTGCGTGGTATAAATTCAGACAAAGCCGCGGTCGATTTATTGTCGTCCGGGGTTGGTCAAATTACCGAAGGCGATATCCGTTTGGCCACGGCATCGGGTGCGGTGATTATTGCGTTTAATGTTCGTGCGGACGCAACTGTGCGTGATATGGCGCGCAACAATGGT
>Ga0265301_10005393_pt1 | contig 12572 bp, 16 predicted proteins | sample AusTroGonzalo_MG_2_FD_193488 | JGI IMG/M metagenome (GOLD analysis project Ga0265301, IMG submission 193488) | Bovine rumen microbial communities from tropical cattle in Woodstock, Queensland, Australia - Gonzalo_04 | ecosystem: Host-associated > Mammals > Digestive system > Stomach > Rumen ...
TCGCCAGAGCCATCGCCATCGCCATAGCCAGTCGGCCTGACCTCAAGGAACCTCCTGATGTCTTCCTCTAAGCCTTCCATACCGGCACGGACTCGATGGATTTCACGGCCTCCTCCGTGCAGGGGATGATCTCGATGACGCCCATCACGGTCATGCTCTCCACGGGCGTGGGGAACTTGCACCGGCTGGGATACCTCACGCCGCTCACCGCCATCTCCGACAGGGAGGCGGCGCCCTCCCAGTACCAGATGCGCCTGCAGTTGCTGATGGTGACGATGACTCCCGCCGGGGTGTCCTGACGGTCGGAGACCTCTCCGAAGAATACGCCGGCACGGTCCGTCCGGACGATTGACTTGTTGGTTTGCTTGCTCATTGCTTTATGGGATTAAAAGTTTACGACAATCTCTTGATCTCGATGGTCCGGGAGGCACGGTCGCGCCTGGTCGTGTAGACACGGCCCATGTCCAACCCTATCTCGGACGTGTAGTTGTAGATGGTCTGCATCCGGTACTCCCCCAGGGGGATGACTATGCTCTCCCCCGGCTGCATGTCCCTCACCTGGGACTGGAGTGATTTCCTCTCTTCCGTCATTCTTCTTGTCTTATCATTGATAGCCTGGTAGCGGGGGCAGGACTCGGACCTGCGACCTCGAGCGTATGAGACTCGCGAGCTGCCGCTGCTCCACCCCGCTGCGTGCCGGTCTTTCCCGGCTGTCAGAATTGTACTGAAACATTCATTATTGCTTAATCCTGTGCGCCTCCCGGCGGGTTTATGTCTGGGGCCCGGCGGGTCGGCCCCTATGGTATAACCGCGTACAAATACAATGGATGATGTTTAACTCTTCCCGCCCGTCCGCGCATCACTGCGGCGGTCAATATCCCTAAGCGTATGCCTCCCATATCCTGATGAGGTCCTTCCCGAGGAAGTAGGCGCCACCGCCGGCCTTCCTCCGGAACTGCTCCAGCCTGTACCTCGGGTCCGCCGCCCACCGCGCTATGGTGTGCCTGTCCACGCCCATCAGGCGGGCCGCAGCCGCCTGCGTGTACCTTCCGGTCGGACTGATGTCCGGTCTCTCCGCCGTGATCATCGCCCGTCCTCCTTCCCGCCGATGCGCCTCAGGATGTACTCCTGGTCGTAGGGCGTGAGGCGCAGCCCGTTCATGACCTTGTAGGTGATGGCCTCCCTGTCGCCCATGTTCTCGTGCGCGACCTGGCGGGCCCTCACGGCGAGTTTCCTGTCGCCGTCCTCCGGCACCTGGTCCGCGAGATGGAGCAGCAGTTTCGAAGCGAGATCGACCCGCTCCCTGACATCCTTGTTCTCGGCCTCCTGACACATGGCCCTCGCCATGGCGTCCACCGCATACGGCACCAGGGCCCTGAGGATCCTCGAGTGGCCATGGACCTTGTAGTCGTCGACGACGGCGTCATCGCTCAGACCCGCCTCCCGGCTGATGGTGGCCATGGGGCCAAGGAATGCGTCCCAGACCTCAACGTCCACCCTGTTGCCCATCCGGGCTTCAAATTCTTCTCTGTTCATAGCACAAACTTTGTTTGTCTTTCCTTGTGTTTTTACTACCTTTGTTTGTAACTCACTGCAAATATAGAACATTTTTGGAACATTCCAAAAATAATAGAACATTTTTAACGCTTGAGTAGAAATTTATGGAACATTTTGAGAAATTACGCATCCTCAATGATGCCTATGCCGCTTGCATCGAAAGGGGAACGGTGAAGAATAAGAAGGATTTTGCTATGGTACTTGGCGTCCATAGAACGTCCTTGAGTTCCGCTTTCAATGGAGACGAAAAGTATCTTACCGACAAGCTTGTTGCTAAGGCCATAGATGCGGCCAAGGGCGAAACTACGCCTCCACTGGTCGACATTATTATGGTCCTACCAGCAGAAGCCCGTGGAGGCACCATAGCGGACTTCGCGTCCTCTGTCCAGGACTTTGAGTGTGAGCGCATGGTCTCGCCGGTGAAGGGCGCGGACTACGCCATGCAGGTGGTCGGAGACAGCATGGAGCCCGAGTATCCTTCCGGATCCCGTGTAATCATTAAGCAAATCAATGAAGAAGCTTTTATAGAATGGGGGAAGGTTTACGTCCTGGACACCGTGAACGGCGCCCTGATAAAGGAGGTCCGCAAGACTGATACTCCCGACGTCATAGAGTGTGTGAGCGTCAACCCGAAATATGACAATTTCACAATTAATACAAAGTATATTCGCGGCTGGTTCCGCGTCCTCATGGTATTGGCCCTCAAATAAACACACTATGAAATTCTGGAAGTTCCTTCTGCTTGCCACCGCGGTATCCGTTCCGGTTGCTTTCTGGGTACAAGACCAGACAAGCCCGAAACAAATGGCCAAAAAATACCTGGAAAACAATTCCGAGTTCAGCGACTGGAACCTCAACATTATTATCCACGATGTTGAGGAAATCGACAGCCTGTTCTTCAATTTTGGATATATGGTCGATTATCGGAAGTACCTTTCCGATGTCTACAAATATGCTACCGATGAGATGGCCCGCTGCTATTCTATTTCCTCCAGCCAGGCCGAAAAGAGAAGATGTGCCATGGCTGTCAGGGACACCGTGAATGCCGTTATACGTAATTCCGCAACTGCGGCTTCCGCTCTCATCCCGGAGTCATTTAAAGGTGATGGAGAGAAGAGAAAGGCATTGAAGGTTTCCTTTTCTTTCGGGAATGGGGACCCTTCAGACATCATCCTGTATTATGATATTACGGGGACAAAAATCTGGGGGGATGAAACCGCTTGTTTGAAAGTGTGGGACAGTTGTAATGAGGTGATGGCGATGCTTAGGTCAGTACAGGATGACGCCTATGATATGCTATAATATCTGTGCAAATTTTCCGCAAATCCTCCGAGGGTGTTTGCAAATGACTGATATATAAGTGATTACAAGGCGCGGAAATGCTTGACAGGCAAGAGGTCAGCAGTTCAAATCTGCTAAGCTTCACCAAGTTATAACCGCGTATGAATCAATCACATAGGGATTCGTGCGCGGTTTCGTTTTGTGTCTCCAGCCCACCCTTCCACCTCTCCGGATATGGTAGAAATGGGCGCATTTGGGTACATTTCGGCGCATTTCCGTGCAAATAATAAGCAAATAGATATGTGTGCTAACTTCACTCGGTGCCGTCTGTTCCTGGACGCAAGACGGCCACTCAAGGACGGGACGTTCCCCGTCAAGGTCCGGGTCCCCTACGGGAAGCAGCTCCTCATCGAGACGGGCATCTCCGTGGATCTCGATGACTGGAACGCCGAGACCGGCACATACACCGGCCCCCAGGCGAAATACATCAACTCATCCCTCAACGGGTGCCTGTCACGCATCGCCGGACGGGTCCAGGAGTTGAGGGACACGGGCAGGCTCGCCGCCATCGAGCCTCCGAGGCTCCGGAAGATCCTGGAGGCGGAAGACATGGACGCAGCCGTGGCGGAGGACGGACGCCTGACCTTCTGGGCCATCGCCGACAGGTTCATCGCCACCAAGAAGCCCGGCAGTACCAGGACGCTCTACCTGCAGACCTTGGAGAAGGTACGCACGTACGCAGGCGACGGTCCGCTGTACATCGAGGACATGGGCCGCGCCTGGCTCGCCGGCCTGGAGGCGTCCATCGAGGGGAAGGTCAACACCCGGTCCGTCCACCTGCGCAACGTCAGGGCCATCTGCAACTTCGCCCTCGACGAGGAGTACACGGATTTCTACCCGTTCCGGAAGTTCAAGATCAAGAGCGAGGAGACCCGCAAGCGTGCCCTCACGCTCGAGCAGATGCGTGCCATCAGGGACCTCAAGTGCGAGCCCTGGCAGGAGCTGCACAGGGACATGTTCCTGCTCATCTTCTACCTCATAGGCATCAATCCCGTGGACCTTTTCACAGCCCCGAAGGATGCCCTGAAGGACGGACGGCTGGAGTACCGGAGGGCGAAGACCGGACGCCTGTACTCGATTAAAGTAGAAGATGAAGCAAAGGCACTTATTTCGAAGTATAAGGGCAAGTTATACCTTTTGTCAATTCTTGACAATTATGGAGATTACAAGTGGTATCTCCATCATCTGGACAATGCCCTCAAAACCCTTGGGATGAAAGCGCCGATGGGCCACAGGCGCAAGGGAAAAGCCATCGAGCCGGACCTGTCTGCCTACTGGGCCCGGCACACCTGGGCGACCATGGCGGCGGAGATAGAAGTGGCGGACCCGACTATCAGTTTGGCGCTCGGCCATTCAACTGCAGGCCACCGCACTACGGCGGTTTACATAAAGCGGAACTCCAAGAAGATTGACGACGCCAATAGGCGCGTCATCGACCACCTCAACGCGGACATAAGACAATAAGCAAAAAGGCCCCGCGCCGTCACGGCGGGAGGCTTTTACCTAAAATTAAAGGAGGATTTGCAAAACAGCAGGGCCAGAGCGGCCCCGGTGTTATATGATGTCCAGCGTCACGGCCTGGCCTGCCCTGTATGCCGGCATGAAGATTTCATCCATCAAGCGGTAGTAACACTGGGTGCTGTTGGTGATCTGGCCGACGATGGTGTTATGGCCGGGACCGATGCAGCCGAGGCTTTCCTCCGGGCGGTTGAACGGATGGATCCGTACGCCAGAGAAGCCCTTCACCTTCTGGATCTCCGGCACCAGCCCGCCGTACTTCTTGCCCCACACCTTCTTGGCGAATTTGGGCGAATAGGTCAGGCGCACCTCGTACGTGCCCTTCGGGATGGCAGTCTCTCCGTAGACCTTCCGTGCCTTGATGGTGACGACTGACATCCCGGAATGCAGGCCGCGGTCGGTGTCCTCCAGGGTGTTGAACCACAGCTCGCCGTCGACATACAGCCTGCCGATGGTGTACTTCTCCCTCTTCCAGATCCGCTCAATCCTGAGCAGGCGCGAGTTGCTGTCGTCTCTTTCCATTTTCCAGACCTTGGTACCCTTTGCGGGTGCTTTCCTTGATTTCCAATACCACGTTCCCGGCGTCGCTTCCGAATGGAGGGTCGCGGTCCACGCACTTGGCCTTCTTGCAGTACATCAGTCTTGCCACGGCGCATTCCGTGTGCGCGTCGTCCAGGTTGTGACGGAGGCTGCTGTTCATCTTGATCTGATTCATCAGTTCCTCCTCCTTCGCCATGCACTGCTCCCTGGCCCGCTCCTCTCCCTGCCTGCGTTCCTCTGCCAGCGCCGCGTACATCTCGATGAGTTTCTGGGCGTTCTCGAGCCTCGCTGCGCTTTTCTTCTCGACAATCAGGAAGAATCCCGTGAAGCCTCCGACGGCGATGATCGCCTCTATTATGCTCGTCCAGTCCATAGCCTACCCTCCCACGATTAGCGATGCGTAAACGCTCAGGAACAGCCCGGCCTCCAGCCAGAACACCGTGCAGCGCCCGATGCTCCTGCTGGCCGTTCCCGCGACCATACAGGCCACGTAAACGCAGAAGGTAAGGCCAAGGTCCTCCCGGATGATTACGAGCCACAGGAGCGCCGCAATCGCGCAAATCCCGGCCCCCACCCGGTGGATGACCCGCTGCTTTCTGTCCTTCTCCCAATCCGGGGTCAGCGCCACCACGATGAGGTACACCGGGGCGAAGAAGCCCAGGCACTGCCACAGGCTCCCGTCCCCCGCCTCTATCATCGGCGGCAGCATCAGGAACGCCACCAGGAAGGTGACGATGCTCCAGGGGTTCGTCGCCGCCCCCGGGAAATACTCGCCCACGTCCGTTCCGAGGGCGCTGTAGCTGCTGGGGATCTCTCCCCGGATCTGTGCCGCCCAGACCACGAAGGCCACGAGCAGCAGGGCTGAAAGGATGGTAAATGCTATCATGTCCGTGTGTGTTTAGATGATTGTCAGTAATACCCCGAGGGCCGTTCCGATGCAGTCCCATGCCACGTCGCTCCAGCTCGGCACACCGCCGTGCTCCTTGTCCCACAACTCCTTGCCGATACCCGCAGCAAGCGCGACGAGTGCCGCCAACCACAACGGCAGCACAAGAGCCAGCACCACCACTATCAGGGCGCTGGTCTCCATGTGCAGCAGGCTGTCCCGGCGGATGCTCATTTGTCCTTCCCCCGGCTTACAATGGTCGCCACCAGCGCCCACACCGTGCCGCAGACGAGCGCAGCCGTGCCGAGGCCCACGACGACCCACTTCGCGACCTCCGCGCCCAGAGAGCCCTCTATGACGCTCCCGAAGCAGATGCCGAGGATTGCGATGACGAGTACCACCGCCACGAAGATGATGGCCTCGATTTGCCAAAATGTTTTCTTGTCCATACCGTATTGTGTTAATAGTTAATCAATCTGCGTCCACAAGAGTTCCGAGCCAACTGCGCCCGGTTCCCAGACGTTATTATCTATCTCCGACTTCCATGTGTGTCCGTTGTGCGTCACTTGGTCATCGGTCATATATGCGTTGTTCGCGCTCGGTTGCACCCACGCCGGGATGGCAGCGATGCTCACCTCGACAAAGAGCGAAGGCGAATCCGCTGGCCTCCAATTCTGCTGGAACGTGTGAGGCTGCAAGACCTTCCATAACCGCCCGTCATCCCAGACGCGCACCCCTGCGATGACGCTCTCTCCAAGCATAGAACTCCACGTCGGGTACAGCGCCGCCACGCCAAGAGCGTCCTCGTCAGTGAGGCTCGCCACATCTGCGGAAAGCATACGCTTCACCGCTTCCATCAGTTCCACCATATCCGGCTCCGTCTGGGGCTGCGGAGGAACTACGGGAGGAATGTATGTCTGCCAGCCTGCGCCGGCTATCTGGGCCGCAGAGGGGTTGCTTATCCACACCCCGTTCAGTTGTATGGTTCGGCAGTCTGAAAACACCTGCCTGCCGTTTATCGTTTTAACGTACATCATATTCGTAAAGGGTTAAGAGGGGATGGTCCCGTCGGGGTTGAGTTCATAAATGCGGGAGGCGTAGACGCTCCAATTACTTGCCGCTTGATATGCAGCGAGGATGCTATGGTCGGCGGAATATGGCACATATATCGGGTATGAAGTATATCGGAACGCATACCGGTCGCTTAATGTAGGAGGTGTCGTTGCCAAGACCTTCGCAGCGGTCACTCCAGTCGAGTTGCGAAACGTCTGACCTATTATTTCTGTAACCGTTGAGGGGATTACTAAGACGCCGCTAAGTGGACAATTGGAAAACGCATTTTCTCCGATACTCGTCAGGCCTTCCGGCAGCGACACTTCATTAACCAGTCCGGCGTCTGAGAAGGCTAATCCTTCAATAGACGTGATTGTGCCGGGAAACGCTGCCGATGTAATATATTTGTGGTTTTGGAGGACGTGGGCAGGGATTGCAGTCATCCCTGTTGGGAAAGTCACAGATGTCACTTCAGCGCCATTCAAGTATAGATGTGCTCCAGTTGCGGGCGTCGATGCCGTTATGAAATATGTAGTGCCATTCTGGCCCCGGAGGTATTTATCGAGGTCGGTAATGTGTATTTCCGTAATAGGTGCTCCCCTCATCTGCATAGACACTATATTGGGCGGAACTCCTATCGAATATAGACTTGTGCAGTTTCTAAATACCCCCGAACCTATATTTGTCAGCCCTATGAAATAGACGAGTTCAGGGAATTGCGTAATCTGTGTGTTGTAAGAAAACACGCTGTCAGGAATGGCCGTCACCGCCGCTGCCTGACTTGGCGTGATGCCTACTCCGTCGCCCCAGTTCGTAGCGCAAATCTGCTCCACAACGGGGTCGGCGAACTGTATGTACTGCTCGCCTCCTCCCGCTGCTGCGGCCATTATAAGCCTTCGTCTAAACCTGCTCATACGCTAAAACTCCGCTATTACACCGAGGCCGTTGATGACGGACACTTGGTAGGTCTTGCTTGCATTGATGGTGGGTGCGTTTCCTCCGAGCCAAGCCGTGATTGCCTGCGGCCAAGTGATAGTCGGGGCAGTGCTGGGCGTGGTGAACTGGAACATCCATTCGTTCTCGATGGTGTTGTCGCTTGCCGAAGCGAAGGCGAAGGTGGTGTCGCCGGAGAGTGTTCCGAGGTTGTAGAACACGTTGGGTAGCATTCCCCCTGCGGGCTGTGCGCTTCCGACGGTAGGGTGCACCTCGTCATAGACGCTCTTGGGCGTGGACGCTTTCGTGTTGCTGGTCTTGTCCGCGCTCACCGAGGTCGAGAGGGGCGGGATGGTGTAGGTCTCCGTTCCGTAGTAAGACCACGCGCTGCTGACATACTCGTAGTTAACGATGCCGATGACCTGCCCGGTGGTGGTGGCCAGCCACAGGTTCGCTTCGTCCTCAAGAGCGCAGACGACATATATTTGCTTCTGTGTGTCCTCCGCTATCACAATGTCGCCTATTTTCAGGGCCGCAACTTGGGCGGATGTGAGTTGCGTGATGTCGCTGACGGTGAGGTAGGCGGGTACGGTGGGCGTTCCGGAAACAAGCGAGTAGGGCAGCTTGTGGCTGCTGTCGATGGTCGCCTGCTTCGTTGCAAGCGCGTCATACACGCACTTTGCCGAGGGGTACTGCGTATCGGTGGACTGGTTGGAGAGAGACGTCACCTTGTTGGATTGCAACTCTACCTTGTGCTTCGTAAAGGTGAAAGTATTGGTATCGTTTTCACTGACATAAGTCAGTCTATACAAATCCTCTCCACACTGGAAATCAAATGCGTAGGATGATTGGCTGGTTTGGCGCACCAAGACGTTGTATATGTAGACTGGCGCTATCGAAACATCTTGGCTAAGTTTAAAGTAGCCACACTTGTTCATAAGTGCAAGAATGGCACCATTAACGCCGAGCTTTTCATCCACGACTTCAATGTCCGTGGTGGTGAAATCTTCCGGCATCTCGGTGATGCTGCTTTCGAGTATAAAATTCTCCGCAGCATTGATGTTATACCGGGCTCTAAGTTTCTGCGCGCCCGTCAGGCCCTGGCTCGAACCGAACAGCACCGCGCCGTCCGCTTTCCCCAGAGAGGTCTGCACTCCGCTGGCGAGGTCGCTTTTCGGGATGCCGCTGCCCGGCTTGGCGTAGGCGCCGATGTTCGTCAGCACCTGGGACTTCTCCCCGGACGTGAGCCCCTGCTGCCCCGTGTTCAGGATAGCACTTCCGGTTACCGTGATGTCACCGACAATCTCGTTGTCCACGACGGATGCGGACACGCTCCAGGCATACCCGTCCCCGTAGAATCGCACGGTTCTCGGAAAGCCGATGGTAATGGTCGAATCTTTGGCTACGGCATAGCCCGTGCCCGCTGCCATAGCGAAGTCGTACCCGCCGTCCATCGCTTTCTTCAGGTCCGCGATGGAGCAGAAGATGGTAGCGAACCCCTCCTGCGTATATGTTGCCGCCTGCAGCGGCTGTATGAGCCACAGCACGCGCAATCCGACGTTGATTCTCGCCTGGGCCTTCTGCGCGGCCGTCAGGGACTGCGGGACGTACTGCACGGCATTCGCCGCGCCGCTGCCTCCCGCCGCTACCCCGGTGTCCACGTAGGCGCCCGTCTCGAAGTCCCACAGCCACCAGTCGCCGTTCTCCCCGATGACCGGGCCGTGCTGCGCCGCCGCATCCGCCGCCGCTGCTGCCGTCTCCGCCGCCTGCGCCGCATCATCCGCGTCCGCCGCTGCGTCCAGCGCCGCCGCTATCGCCCCGTCAAGCAGCGAGGTGGACACGTCCTCCACCTCCAGCTCCACGGCCAGCTCCGGGTCCGTCAGGACCGTCACGCCGGTGGCCTGCGCCGTGCGCTCCACGAATACCAGGCAGGGCACGTCGAAGGACTTCTGGCGCCCCTGGTACGTGCACCGTATCAGCAGGCTGTTCTGCCCCAGGTACTGCGGCTTCACCGCCGCGTAGGTCACGTTCAGCTGCTCGCTGTCGCTCCCGTCCACCTCTGCCTCGCACCTCCCCGCGATGACCCTCTGCGCATCGCTGAACAGGTACGCCTTGACGTCGCTCAGGCTGGTCCAGTCCACGGCCACCCCGTTGTCCTTCAGCGCCACGTGCAGGAGGACGTCGCTCTCCTGCCGGACTCTCGGAATTGATATTGTCTGCTCTGCCATATCGTTTTATCCCTGATAGGTTAATCTGTATGTCTCTGTATCGACGATCGCCGCCGGGCTCACGTTCCCGTTCAGGATCGTCGCCTGGTAGTCCTCCGTCTGCTGTACCCCCGGCGTGAAGATGGTGCTGGGGAAGTCCGTGCCCAGGTCGAAGTCCGTGCTCCCGCTCGTCGTCTGGGGGCGTATGAGCATCACCTTGCTCGGCGTGTCTCCGCCCATCGAGACCTCCAGCGTGTAGTTGCTCCGGATGCCCGTGCCGCTGACGCTCCAGGTCACGGTCAGCGTGCTGCCGCTTATCGACGCACCGGTCAGCGCCACCACCAGGCTCGGCGTCGCCCCTATCGTCACGGTCTTGCCCGTGGCGTCCGGCACGGGTGCCATCCTCGCCTCCCACGCGCTCGACCCGTCCACCGTCGGGATGGTGATCCAGCTCTCGATGCTCAGGTCCGGGCTCCCGTGCAGGAGTATCTTCTGGCTCGCCAGGAAGAGGCTCATGGTCGCCGTGCTCCCTGCCGTCCATGCCGGGGGATTCGTGCAGTCCAGCACCCACATGCTCGTCAGGCTGTCGCCTATCTTCTTCACGGTGCTCCCTCCCTGCGGGTACAGCCCCCGGACGTAGTGGTTGCTCCCCTGGGTGATGAGCACGCACGGGTAGCAGTCCGCGGGGTCCACGGTGATGTTGTTCCCGGCCAGGAAGTCCGCTATGGACAGCATCTCCAGCGCATCCGCTGCGGAGTGCGGGGTGTATGCCACCTCCAGCATCATCCCCACCTGGCCCGTCGGCACGGTGATGGTCCCGGTCGTCGGGTACACCACCCCCTGCAGGTCGCAGTGCGCGTCGGTGCGGTAGCCGTAGCTGTCGTTCTCCGGGTTGCGGAAGTCCAGCACCCGGTATTTCAGCCCGGCTCCCGCCGCCGGGCGCTCGTAGTCGAAGGTGCAGAGGTGGATGTCCGCCAGGTCCACGACGTTCCCGGCCCCGCTGGCGTGCACGCCGAACTGCCTGCTGTAGTCGTTGATGGTCGTCCTCCCTGCGGTCCTGCGCCCCTCCACCGTCTTGATGGCCGGCGCGGAGCTGCGGACCGGCTTGAACTTCGCCCACTTGTTGATCGTGGCGTACAGGACCTGGTCGCGTATCGACAGGCTGTTGTAGCCCGTCGCCGCCTTCACGTCGGCTATGCTCACCTTGCCGCTTATCCTGTGCGTGTTACTGTTCCAGCTCATGTCAGTCGTCTCCTGCCGCTACGTCGCCGGTGGCGTATATGTCTCCGACGACCTTGAATGCGTGGGCGCTGTTGTCCCACTCTATGTATGCCCCGCTGGAGCCGCTGGCCCCCAGGTAGATCCTCGAGAGGTAGATGTAGTCGCTGAACGTCTTTGCTCCGGCGATGGTCTGCGCCCCGTTGGTGACGATGCCCGCGAGGCTGCTCCCGGCTATCGGGAGGGCCACGTAGTCCGATGCGCCGGTCCCCAGCGCCACCGCCACGGTGGGCGCCGCTGCCGTGCCTCCGATGCTGATGTCGATGCTGTCGCCCAGCGCCGCAGCGTCCCACGCGCTCACCTTCGCGCTGGTGATCCCGTCCAGGACGCTCTTGTTGCTGTGGGTATGGCTGTCGGTCGCCGCTCCGTCCCACTGGCTGACCTTCTGGGACGTGATGCTGTCCAGCACGCTCTTGTTGCTGTGGGTGTGGTTGTTCGTGTAGGCCGTGTCCCAATGGCTGACCTGGGTGGCCGTGATATTGTCCAGCGTGCTCCAGTTGCTGTGCACGTGCGCATCGGAGATGGCGCCGTTGATGGAGTCGATGTAACCCTGGTCGATGAGGTCCAGCACGCTCTTGTTCGCGTGCGTGTGGCTGTTCGTCGCGGCTCCGTCCCAGGCGCTCACGTCGGAGCTGCTGATAGTGTCCAGGACGGCCTTATTGCTATGGGTGTGGGAGTTGGTCGCCGCACCGTCCCAAGACGTCACATCGGCGCTGGAAATGCCGTCCAGGACCGACTTGTTGCTATGGCTGTGCATGGCGGCATAGGCGGCGTCCCAATGCTGTATGTCGCTGCTGTTGATGTCCAGCGTGGACATGTAGTTGTAGGCGGCATCCCAATTCGTCAGGTCGTTCTGGCTGATCTGGTCCAGCACGCTCTTGTTGCTGTGCGTGTGCGCCTTATCCGCCGCATTGTCCCAGGCGGTCAGCTCACTCTGGCTGATGGTGTCGAGGATGCTCTTGTTGCTGTGCGTGTGCGCCTTGTCGTACACGTTGCTCCACTCGCTGCTGCTGGGTATCTTGTAGGTGCTCTTGAGCGTCGCGGTGAGCGTTCCACTGGTCGATACCGGGCTGCCGGAGATGTCGAAGTAGGTCGGTATGCTCAGGGCCACGCTCGTCACCGTGCCGGTGCCGCCGCCGCCGGAGGAAGTGCTGTCCGACTGCTGGAAGCCGGTCCCGTTGCTTTTCTCCCCCTCCTCGGCGGACTCGTCAGAGACACTGATGGACGTTGCCGGCCTGCTGAGCGCCTCCACTTCCATC
>Ga0265301_10005399_pt1 | contig 12568 bp, 10 predicted proteins | sample AusTroGonzalo_MG_2_FD_193488 | JGI IMG/M metagenome (GOLD analysis project Ga0265301, IMG submission 193488) | Bovine rumen microbial communities from tropical cattle in Woodstock, Queensland, Australia - Gonzalo_04 | ecosystem: Host-associated > Mammals > Digestive system > Stomach > Rumen ...
CGGGGATATTGTGTTTATGCAGTATATCCCGAGAAGCGAGCAATACTATACCGATACCTCCGGCGGCGGGGGAGCGTCTACCGGCAGCAGCGTTTCCTCGACACGGAAAACCCAGAACAATTCTTCCACCAAGAAAAACACCGGGACCAAGGCCGCGGCGAGCACGGTCAGCAGCGCTGCCGCTTCCGCCGTCAGCGGCGCGCTGGCGACGGTGCTGGGGAGGGCAGGGATCAGAGTGAAGAGTGAAGAGTGGAGAGTGGAGATTTTGACTTATGCGATATTACCCTTAACTGAAGATCCCTGGCAGGTGTTCACGCTGGATCTTTCCATCGACGGCGAAGCCTTCCACGCGCAGATTGAGATCCGGTACCTGCCGGCACCGGATCAGTGGTATTTGAGTATCTGGGATCATGCCGCTGGAGAGATGCTGGTGAACCAGATTCCGCTGAGCTGCTCCTATGAGCAGCTGAACGATCTGCTGCTGCCGTTCCGGCATCTACGGGACGGGAAGGGGATGGGGTCGCTTTTCTGCCTACGAAATACGGACCAGCCGAAGACGGCTGATCCGGCAAAGGGGAATCTCACGGAGTTTCAGGTGTTGTGGGGGGATATCTGGACAGGATGATTTTCGGGTTTGTTTTCCAAAGTCGGTTTTATGATCTGTGACGTCTATCCTTTCCGATAGTTTTATAATACAGAGCTTTTTCTGCGTACATCATCTCATCTGATTTCCTAAGCATGCCATCAAGATCATTGCTTCCTCCCTCTGTACAACAATTTCCGAATGAGCAACTGTATCCTGCTTCTTCAACGTTCTTTCTGATGCGATCGATAAGAGATAAGACATCTTTTTGTGAGGCATCTCTGCAGATAATGACAAATTCATCTCCGCCGATCCTGTAGACGGATTGACCGAACTTTTTCTCCCGCAATAAGCAACGAGCGACCGCGATCAGTGCTTCATCTCCGGCCACATGGCCCTGATTGTCATTGATTTCTTTTAGTCCATTCATATCCATTGTTATAAGTCCTGTTATTCTCTCCGGATTAATTTCTCTGTCGGTGTAAAATGCCTGACGGTTGAGGACACCGGTGAGAGGATCTTTTTTTGTGATCTGATGAATTGAAAACTCATAGAAAACAAACAGTGCGATTGCAATTGTGGTACAGAACATCTGTGAAAATTCCCTGCCGAACACGAAAGGGAACAACAGAATTGATGCAAACGCAATTGCGAGATAGGCTATCGGGACGATTTCCGTGTAAAGCTTATTGCTGCGTTTATATAGAATAAAAACCAGATAGGCCCCATATATTCCGGCAATAATATACGGAAGCAATCCTAGCGGTCCGCGATGCAATGTGCCGTTTTCATCAAGACTGAAGACAACTCCGGTAGAGACCGACAGAATATTTATTCCCGTAAGGATGACTGCTGGAATAAAGATAAACCAACGTATTCCTTTGATTAATGTGAAGAGAATCATTGCGACAATAAACGGACTTGCACTGTATCTGACTGTCATCAGAATCGTTCGCTGCGTTATATATCCTCCCAAATCAGCAAGGGCGAATTCCAGGAAAACAACCACAGACAGAAGAAAAATGCCGGCAATCAATATATAACATCGTTTTACAGACGTTCTGTCGAGAAATATCGTTGTTTTGAGTGAAATTAAAAACGCCGGCAGTATCAGGATAAGCGCCCAATTCTGAATAATATAGTCTTTCAACATGATGCTGCATCTCCATCTGTGAATAATTCAACATTAAGACCTGTTTATTATGGAACGGAGGTTAATTCCTTGTCAATGGTGAACGTGATGGATCGTTCCCTCACCATCCTTGCGGACGGTGAGCCTGTGACCGGCTATGCCCGGGTAAGACTGCTCGGAGCGGAGCGGATGGGACTGTATCCTTCTTTGTTCATGCTGCATCTGTGGAATGTGGCGGAGGAGGACTATTTACTGCTGTCCCGGAGCAAAGAAGTGACGGTAATGCACGAGGATGTGGTGCTGGTCTCGGGATCTGTGTCGGATGCGTTCCGCTCCAGGGGAAAAAGTGGCACTGAGGCTCATGTGGCGATTGCGCCGGGGCTGAAGCTCTGGGAAGCTGCGGTGATTCTGGATGTGGAGGCCGGGGCGACGGTATCGGAGACGGTCAGGCGGCTGCTGGAGGCTTCCGGGACCGGGATTACGCTGCTTTCTTTCCCGGGGGAGGATCCGGTGACTACTCGCGGCCAGGCGTTCTATGGTAGGGCAGCGGAGTGCATCGAGGAAGCCTTGGGGAAGGCGAGGGCCAGGTGCTGCCTGGTACCTTCCGGGCTGTGCGTTGTGCCGAAAGAAGGGCTGCCGGTGAGCATGGTGCTGACCGAAGAGGATCTGACGGATGTGCCGGCCTTCAACTGTGGTGGGGATATGGTCCTGCGGACCGGGCCGGTTGGATGGACGCTCGGAAAGGGCGTCGAGGTGCGGTATGGGAGAACGGTGAACCGGGGGCTGATCTCGGAACGGCTGATAAGCCTGGATACCGGAGACGGACCATGGAGGGTGGAACTTGTTGTTCAGAGTGAAAATTGAAGAGTGGAGAGTGGAGATGGATTACGATGAGATCAGGGCACTGAAGCAGGATATTATGGCTTCGATGCACTGTGCACTGCCGGGGACTATAAACTGACTTGCTTTGTCACGTCATTTATGACATATTATTACGCAATAATGAAGCGCCGGACGGCTGAAGAATGAATATGGAAACGAGTCAATCGCGAGTCAATACGACTGCGAGTCAGAGTTAGAACAGTATTATTTTACAAGCATTTCTGGCTCCTTAGATATACTGTATGACAGGCGGGGGTACAGTGGAGAAAAGGCCCGGAAAGGTTGAAAAATAAAGGAGATTCAGAAGGATAGAGCGGCCGCCCAATTTACCGCGTTTTCTGACTCGATTTGACTCGAAAAAAGACTTGCAGACTATACGTTTTAAGCCATTTTTGGGCGTTTTTTTACAAAAAATGAACGGCTTACGAATTCTCTGAAACGCAAGCCGCACAATGCTTTGCGGGATTTTTGGAGGTCGTTATTTTCTGCCCTTAATCTTTTATTTCCTATGATTGTGGAAGAACTTAGTCAATCGGTTAAGTAAAGCGACCTTTCCTTTTTGCATCGTGGTGGTAGTATGCATTAAGCCCTAAATAGCTGCAAATAACTATTTAGCCGCCGATACAGTGCGATTAACGATCTACGGAAGCAAACACATGACGAAGAACTATTGCATTTCCTTATCATGGATTGTTTTTAGCTGTTGATAGGTGTCGTAGTATTCTTTTTCTCTTCCTTCGGTCAGAAGAAACCTGATATCTTCCCGAACTTCAGGTTCCGAAAGCAGATCGGGCAGCCAGGGAGCATACCGGGTGCCGCTTCCTTCCCGGACTTCTGCGCAAAACTCATCAAGGCTTTTTCCATGGTTATAGCTTCTTCCGACCGTGTCCGTGGCGGCGTCCAGACAGTCCGCGCATTGCACAAGATCGATCACGGTTTTTACGGGACTTGTTGAAGTATCAAATTCTTCGGGATATCCACGGGAATTGTCGTACCATTTGTGATGGCCGAGGGCCACGTCGGCATACATTGCTGTGCTCGAAAAACGCTTCAGGAGCGACGCACCAACTTTGGGATGGGTTTTGATCAGGTCAAATTCCATGTCCAGCAGCTTTCTGCCATACACAAAAATCGTGTCCATGATAAAGATCTTTCCGGTATCATGGCACAGCGCCGCGTGCCATACAAACCAGAGGATCGTGTCTCGTTTCTGATGGACTTCCTCTACCGTGGAGCATCCCTCTACACCAATCAGAAGTTCAGGAGCACGGTCAATCAGATATCCGCAGAGGCAGGTGGAGATACGTGCCACCATTCTGGAATGGACGTAGGTCGGCGGATGCGTGGCAGCCAGAAATCGCAGCATCATTCTTTCGAACCGGGTTCCGCCGGGGAATTCAATAAAATGCCTGAAAAAGTGCGTGCTGTGTTCCAGCATAAAGGACAGGGCACTGCTGTTCGGCATATGAAAAACGTAAGCGAGTACGTTGTAATCAAGTGCATAGATGAGCATTTTGTCCGCTTCGGATATACGGATTTTCCCGCACAATCCGAAAAGCTCGATGGGAACCTGGATATTCTCAATCACGCCGCATATGTCATAAAGGCTTTTATCACGGTTGTGATATATTTCCAGCAGTTTATCCCTGTAAGCCTCCGGCGTCATTTTCTTCGCGTAATACCGGTTTCTTGCCAGCAACTGGGCAACATAGGATTCCTTATCCAGTTCGGAAAAATAATCGGGATCCGAATGCCATAAGTTCCACATTTCCTCCGAACGCTCACAGATCTCTGTCAGCTGTTCTCCTTCCATTCCCCGGAGGTTACAGATATCCGTAAGATGAGCGAAATAATCAAGAAGGCGGTAACGATAATAGCGCCAGTCAAAATCCGGCATCAGTTCCGTATAGAAGGGATCTTCCGCAATCTCCATGGAAGCGCGAAGCATCTCCAGGTTTCTGATATTCGCTTCTCTGTCTCCGGACAGGTTTTCATAGAATGCTACCGCAAAGCGGGCGTTTGTCAAAACCAGTTCCCTCGCTTCCACGGATTCAATTCTCCGGAAGCTTTCTTTCTCCCGCAGGGCGATGAACAGTTCTCCGAGCTCCAGGCCTTTTTTTCGGTAATGCCAGGCAATTTCCGGGTATTCATCCAGCCGGGACGTCATATTCATTAATGCGTAGCAAACGGAGATGTATGCATCCATCCACCGGAGCCTCGGAAGCATCTGCCCTTTCTTCAGGGAGTCCTGAAGGAGCCGCTCCGACACGATCGCGGCAATGGGAAGGTCCAGATTTTCCGCGTTTTCCGCGGTCACAAGCTTCTCCTCAAAGGAGTCAATCTCCGAAGCCTCTTCTTCTGTCAGCGCCTTGTCTCCGTTTAGCAGGGGAAACAGAAACTCATCCAGAATGGCGCGGTTTTCCGCCGCAAGCTGGCCGATCCGGACGAAATTTTCCCGCAGTCTTTTATTGTAATCAGACGCCTCTACGATTCCGCTCAGCGAAGGAGAAGAAAGGCTGCGGATTTGCTTTAATCGTTCTATGTATTGGTCAAAAAAAGAATCTGTACTCATGTCGGAGAATTATTTTACCTCCAGTAAAATGAACACTTTTCTGCTCTTTTATCTATGACAAAAAATAACATGAAAAATAAAAAAAGGCAAGAAAAACATTTACAAAGAATCCCCCGGCGGTTTTGCTTCGGCGCCGGCCTTCGCCGAACCGGTCGCCGGGCGATCTTTCCGGTGCCTGCCGCCCGGATCCGGGGAACGATCTGCGGATTCTTCTCACTGGCTATGTATCCGGGAGGACCGTTTTTCCGGTTTTGGCAGAAAAAAACACAGGCTTTTTCAGCCTGCAACCTGATTTATGTTTATTTACGCTGTTCTGAAGCCTCTTTCGTTATTATCCGGCGGGATTTCCGTCACATCCATTCCCTGAATCCATACATATCGTCCTGCCTGTATTAATTCAATCACTTTATCAATTGCATTTTCGCTTCCCTGGATCTCCATGGTGACGGATCCGTCCCATTCATTCCGGCACCAGCCCGTGCAGCCGTACAGCTTGGCTGCCTGCCGTGCCCGCCAGCGGAAGCCGACGCCCTGTACTTGCCCGGTAAAGACGATGTGTTTGCGGATCATACATGAATTCCTTTCATGACCCGGGCATGCGCTTTATTTTTCATTTTTCTTTGCCATGTTTACAAGTGTCGTAAAGTATATCAGAGAGGCTTCGTCCGTTTCCCTGACAACTGCGATTTCCGGATGATACTGCAATCCCAGAACAAAAGTCTTATCCGGCCTTTCGATGGCTTCAATGATTCTTTCACCGGCAGTATCCGTTTCACCGGTTATTATAAGCCGTGTGCCGTCTACGCTTCTGACCGCCTGATGATGCCAGGAAGGGACCGCTTTGATTGTATCCGTTCCGATCAGACGGAACAGAAGTGAATCCTCGGCTGTCACTTTTACGTCATGAGCAGCGAAATTCCTGTATGCTTTGGGGGTTTCAGGATTATACCGGTGTTCGTAGCCGTATTCTTTTCCGAGACTGCTCATGTAAAGTGTTATATCCTGAATCATATCCGCCCCGGATACAACGGCCAGCAGCTGCATGCCGCGGCAGATCGCCAGAATCGGAATATCCTTTTCCAGACACCAGGACATCAGCAGGAAATCCGATACATCCCGTTCCGCGCTGATACCCTCCCGGGTTTCAACCGGTTGGGGGGAATAAAACAGGGAAGGGCTGATGTCTTCACCACCCGGGAACACGATTGCCGTAATGCCGTCCATCACTTCTTCCACATTGGATCCCTGCCAGGTATTGCAGCGGATCAGCTTGGCCGCTTCCGCTGTCAGAGCTCCGTCGGCATCCGTGCCTGAGACCAGCATGTTATTCTCATAGACAAGATCAGCGGAGAATACCTGCCCCAGGATTACCGGACGTCCTCCTGCCGCTTCAATGGCTTTGCATGCTGCGACAAAGGTTTCCGATTCCAGGTTGCTTCTCCACGCAACACCCACAGCAGGCCGGAGATCCGCGTCATCCGCACAGACATTGGGTATGATTGCAAAAAGCAGCAGAAAAACAATCAGCAGAGATATGATTTTGGTTTTCATTTTCGGATACCTCCTGTTCCTTCGTCTTCCTGTTCCACAGTATAAATCGTATATTTCCCGGTCTATTCCTTACCCCATGGCCCGGCAACTGCCAGATTAAACACCTCACAGAAAAGATTGTTATCAGGATCGAAATCAATATAACAGAAAACCGGCCATAGCGCAATGAAAAGAAGAGGCAGCCATGCAGGCTTTTTTTCTGTTATTCAGGCAGGTGTGTGACATTTTGGAACACCCCCTGTTTTGCAACGCTTTTGCAACGCTTGGTGTGTTACACTACTGCAGGTGCTTCAAAAACGGGTGTAACACCACGCTGTATCGAAGTGCCGGAAATCAGGAAGTACAACAAAGAGAGGAGAACCAACCCAATGAAGAAATTGATTGCCCTGATTGTATCCCTTTGCATGCTGGCGGGCATGCTCCCCGCAATGGCCGAAACGGCTGCCGAGGCGCCCGCTGAAACCGAAAAAGTCGATATGAACCGACTGATCGACCAGCTCCTGAACGATGTCATCAACGCCACCATACGGGTTGACGTGGAAGAAGCCAAAAAGGCCGGCGCAACGCCGGAATCTTCCAAAGGAAACGTCTTCACCGTTCTGAATAAGGTGCTTAGCGATATTGCCGAAGCCAGGGCAAAGCAGGGAAAGGAAAATGAAGACCTGAAAAAACTGCTCACCTTCGATCCCGACGCGGATGAAAAGGAAATCGAAGCGCTGTACGCCCTGGTGCTCCTGGGGCTCATTGCCGACGCGGATGAAAAAGCTGCCACGGAAGGAGAAGCCGATCCCGCGGTCTCGATTGCGAACGCCAACAACATTCTGAAGGCGGTTTATGAAGGCTGCAAGGCAAACGAGACCCTGGCCGCCGCCGTCAAGGCCACCGATTCCAGGCTGTTTGAAATGCTGGAGGAAAACAACAAGCAGATCAAGGAATATGTGGAAAAGAACGGCGCCCTGACTGTAGTAATGATCGAAGTGGATGAGAAGTCCTATGCGGAATTCGAAACCGAGATCAAAAAAGTGGAAGACTATCTGAAGGGAACCGAGGGCCTGAAGCAGGGCGCCCTGGACCTGCTCTCCCTGCTCCATGCTGTCATGGACGATATTCATGAAGCCATCGACGGCCACTCCCACGAAGACGCCGTGGCAGTAAGCGGTTTCTCCCTGGTCGGCGAAATGCTCAACGATCTCGGAGAGGCGATCAGCAAAATCGATCTGGACGAAATCAAGGAGAAGACCGGAGGAAACTTCGATACGGCCGGCAGTGTGTACGCCGTGTTTGAGAAGGTCGTAAAGAATATCCTTGCCGATGAAGCCGCCGAAAAGAAAGAATCAGAAGAAAACATGAACAAGATTCTTGATACGATCGGCAAGCTGAATGAGAAAGACGTAACGGAAGAGGAAGCCGAAGCCCTGTTTGCGCTGCTGTTTATCGGGGCCGCGCTCTCTGATGAGGAAATCGAGGCAGCGGCACAGGCGGCCGATCCTGCAGCGGATTTCCGCAGGGCCAGTTCCATCATGAAAGCCGCCTATGACACCATGCTGGAGAACAAAACGCTGACCGCCGCGGTGGAAGCCACCGGTTCCCGTCTGCCGGAGATGCTGCAGAATTCCAACGAAAGGCTGCAGAAGTATCTGGAAGAAAACGGAACACTGCATGAGGTGAATGACACCGACGAAGCGCCCTTTGTCGCTTTCGAGGCTGAATTTACCAAGCTGCATGACTATATCGCAGGCCTGGAAGGGGAGCATCACGAAAGGGCGCTGGGTCTGCTGGACCTGCTCCATGAGTATGTGGACGATATTCACCAGGCTATCGACGGACATTCCCATGAAGATAGCGCGAAATAAACCGGGTTCCAGGCGTTAAGCCTTCAATACAATACAACGAATAAGGAAGAGGGAGAAAAAACATGAGGTTTCCAAACGCATTCAGTGGAGTTAAAAAGATCTGGCTGGCTGAGATTCTGATGCTGCTCGCCGCGGTCATCGGGATTATCATGATTTTCGTGATCGCCGGCAACAGCATCATTGTGGATGATGTAGTGGTATTCAACGAAGGCGCGGCCGGAACGCCCGTCACGATCCTCGGCATCGCTTCAGCCGTGATCGCTCTGATCGCATTCGTCCTGAACCTGGTCGGCCTGATCGTCGCCCGCAAAGACGACTCCGGCTTCCGGATCGCCCTGTTCGTGACCGTACTGGGGATCATCGCCAGCGCGGTCAGCGCCATCTGGAGCAACAACGCAGGCCTGGTCAAGTGGATGGATACGCTGATTACGATCTTCAGCATGTTCGCTTCCTACTATGTGCTGACCGGTATCGCTAATCTGGCGGACCAGATTCCGGATGCCGAGACCAAGGCGCTGGCGTTGAAGTCCCGCACCCTGGTTGAAGGTTCCTTCTGCCTGACCGTGATCTTCAAGCTGATCATCAGTATCTTCAAGATCCAGGACGGTTCCACCATCTACACCATCCTGTCGGTCGTCGCGCTGCTGCTGGAGCTTGTTTCCTACATCCTGTACCTGCGTGCCCTGTCCAAAGGCAAAAAGATGCTGGCCAAATAAGCCTCAGCCGGTATTATCCGAATATCTCTGCGTCCTTTCTCCGGAAGGGACGCTTTTTCATACCGTGAGGATCTTATATTTTTGTTGGTATTGTTAAAGGGTCAGCTTTTGTACACATCCATATCCAGCAGTTTTTCGTGCTTTGCTGTAACCAGGGTGACGGCGGCGTCCCCGGTGACGTTCGTGCAGGTCATGATCATACCGACAAGCGCGTATAATCCCATCAACAGGCTGACCGCTTCGGCCGGAATGCCGATCTGCGGAAACAGGATGGACATGCAGATCAGGGCGGCGCCCGGTACGCCGGGAGCGCCGATGGAAAGCACAAAGACAGACAGCGCCAGCGTCGTGAGCAGGCCGGGCGTAACCGGTATGCCGAAAACCTTCGTCATAAACAGAGCGCTGATACAAAGCACAACACAGCTGCCGTCCATATTGATCGTGGCGCCCAGCGGAAGGGAAATGGTATAGACCTTTTTGGAAATCCCGAGGGCTTTTTCACAGTATTCCATGGAAGTCGGCAGCGCCGCGTTGCTGGATGAAAAAGTATAGGCTGTCAGCATGGCGGGATAGTATTTTCTGTAAAACGGCAACGGGTTCATCCGGCCGAATATCAGGATCAGGAGTCCATAGACCGCAATCATCAGGAGGCAGCCGGCATAACACACAGGAACCCAGGTGACAACGGACAGCAGCGTTCCCAGATTCATCGCCAGGACCATCTTTGCCATGGAACAGAAGATCGCAAGCGGCATAACGCCGATGATCATTTTGGTAATTCTGCTGAGGACCTGATAACCGTCTGTCAGGAAGGGTTTCATCACCTGCAGCTTCCCGGAAAGCAGGCCTACCGCAATTCCGAGCAGGATCGACATAAAGATGATCTGGAGCATATTCGCGTTCAGGAATGGGCTGACAACATCCTTCGGGATAATGCCGACGATGGTATCCTTAATAGAAATGCTGACGCTTTGCCCGGTGATATCAGCTGCCGCGGAAGCATCCACCGCTTCCTGAAGCGCCGGGGTCCCGATCGGTATCACATGCCAGACCAGGATACCGAGCAGAATGGCAATGAAAGAAGTAAACATATAACTGCAGATGATTCTTATGACAATCTTTCCCAGCGCTTTGATATCCCCGAATTCTGCTACGCTGGAAGCAATTGAAAACATGACAAGCGGGCCGACAATCATCTTCAGCGCATTCAGGAACATGGTGGAAACCGGAGAAAACAGATCTTCCGTGAGGAAACCTATGACATTCCCCGGCAGCATAACGCTGTTCAGGATGGTGCCCGTAAGCAGACCGGCCACCAGGGCGCACAGAGTCAGGATCAGCTGTCTGTATTTTGACTTTGAAACGGCAATCGTGGCGATGTTGATGCCCTTCCAGCAGCGCAGGGAAAGGCGGTCCTTGATCAGGCGCTCGTAAAGGGACCGCAGTGCCTCGCCGGTTATTTCGTCCGTGTCTTCCTGCCCGAAGACCTTTGCTTCCTGAAACTCGGATATATCAATTGCACTGCCGTGACAGGCGATCCGTATTTCCGTATTTCCCAGAAAGGAAATCACACGTACGTCAATCTGCCTTTCCGGCTTGTCGCAGTGGGCGATCATGGAACTGATAACATCTTCCGCGGACAGTGTGGCCCGAACGACCGTCTTTCTTCCGATTCGCCTCTTTTTAAGCGTGTCCCGGATATAATCCACAGCCTGGCAGATCTCATTCGGATCCGCATTGATTTTCATCCGGATATTCCTCCCTATCCATCAATGGCTTTCTGTTACGGATATTTTACAGGAGATCGGAATCCAGTTCAAGAATAATCGGGCTTTTTTATGGAATACCCTCTGTTACGTCCGCTTATCTTCATTGACAGGAGGGGATTTCCTTGATATGATGTATGAAACAAAAAAACCGTAAAGAAGGGAAACAAATGGAAAAGAAAAAACGCGTGAAATTCCACGAGTTTACCGCGGAAAACGACATCAAATACAGGGGTCCCCTGAACTATCAGCATTTCCAGATCCTGGGCTGGGCATGTATCGTGGCGGCAGTCGCGGCCGGCATCATCACCATCGGCGGCAAGGTGGCGGGCGAGGGCGTCATCAGGCAATACGGCACGATCGGCAACGTGCTGTCCTTTGTGTCTCAGTTTGCCCTGCCTTTGCTGCTGATGGCCAGCTTCGCAAGGATTTTGAACAACACGGACAACTGCAGGAAGCTGCTGATGATCAACGGTGGGGCCGCTTTGGGTATCTTCGTCATCACGACATTTATCGGCAGCCGGTATTTCATCGGTATCCTGCAAAAGATTCTGACCCCGACGGAAAGAGTCGTTCCCATCGTGACGGATATCATCCGTGTTTTCGTTCCGGGCGGCTTCCTGGCGTTCAACATGTTTGTTGACCTGTTCCTGTGCACCCTGATGATGTACTTCCTGAACGCCCATCCGAAACGCGTTTTCGTCGGGAAGAAGATCCTGATCCTGCGCTTCATGGTGATCCTGCCCATCGTCTACGAAGTCGTTTGCTTCATCCTGAAGCTTCAGGCGATCAAATATGAGATCACCCTGCCGCTGTGGAGCTTCCCGCTGCTGACGATGAAGCCGCCGATCATGATCCTGCTCTTCATCGTGATGGCTTTCGTTGTGAAGATCAGGGAATATCGCTACTGCAAACACGGTAACACCCATGAAGACTACCAGGCGTTCATGCAGACGAACAGGAATTCCTTCCATCTTTCCATTCGCCTGTGCATCCTGATGGTCATCTTCGCGGTGGTTGATCTCGCCCTGCTTGTTTTGCTGACCTATCTGAACGCGAATTCATTCGGCGCTGTGAATGCCTCCGGTGAAATGGCGGAAGAAGTCAGCGACACGTTTGTCAACCTTTCCCTCGCCGTGGGCATCGGCAAATCCTGGCCCATCGGCCTGCTCGCGCCGTTCATGCTGCTGTTCTCCTATAACAAGGAGCCGAAGAGAAAGATCATCAGCCTGATCCTTCCGGCCGCTGCCATCGTGCTGTGCATCTTCATCGTGCTGGAAGCGACCCGCATGGGCGTCGGTATGATTATGGAAGGCAAGCAGATCGACGTGGACAAGCTCGCCGAAATGTTTAAAAGCATGCAATAGCAACCGTATTTTCAGAACCAGGTCATTCATTTGCTCCCGGCGTTCACTTCGCCGGGAGCTTTAAATATTAATTTTTTTTTAAAAATGGGTTTTTTTGCTTCTGTGTTACGCTTTTGCAACGCTTGGTGTGTTACACTGCCACAGGC
>Ga0265301_10005400_pt1 | contig 12568 bp, 13 predicted proteins | sample AusTroGonzalo_MG_2_FD_193488 | JGI IMG/M metagenome (GOLD analysis project Ga0265301, IMG submission 193488) | Bovine rumen microbial communities from tropical cattle in Woodstock, Queensland, Australia - Gonzalo_04 | ecosystem: Host-associated > Mammals > Digestive system > Stomach > Rumen ...
AGTAGGTGTTTTAGGCTTGCCTAAACTGAAGATCTCCGGCTTCTTCGGCGCTTCCGGCTTCGCTTCCGCTTGTTGCTCCTGCTGACGAGCAGCCTCTTCAGCCGCTTTCGTACGTGCTGCCTCTTCCGCTGCCGCTCTGTCTGCCGCTTCTTTGGCTTGACGAGCCGCTTCTTCTGCACGCGCTTGCTCTTCTGCTTCTAAACGCGCTGCCTCACGACGAGCCTCTTCAGCCGCTTTGCGAGCCGCTTCTTCAGCTGCCTTCGCTCGAGCAGCCTCTTCCGCAGCCGCTTTGGCCGCGTCTTCCTTTGCTTGACGAGCTGCCGCTTGACGATCAGCCTCGATCTTTGTTGCCATGTCCTTGTTGAACTCCTTGGCTAACTGCAGATACAAATCATCGTCAATGCGCACATTAGGATCGGATTCTATCGTATAACCATGCTTCTCACACCAAGACGTGAGCGTAGCCATACCGATATTCAGTTCTTTACACGCTTTAATTAACTTTATTGCCATAAAATTTTAATTTACAATTTATAATTAACAATTTACAAAGCTTTCTAATAGTTTGGTACTACCTTTTTTGTCCGTACAGGTCTTACGGGTTCGTACCATACTCCGCAAGCCCTTTGTTAATTGTACATTGTGAATTGTGAATTGTTTAGTCGTTTTCAAATTCTGCAGCCAAGATTCGGAGCACTTCGTCAATCGTCTCTTCCTCCAGGTCGGTTTGCTTAAGCAACTGCTCTTTCGGCGTGCCCAATACATCCTTGGCAGTATCTAAGCCAACGGATTTGAGCGTGTCGATTACCCACTGGTCGATCTCGTCGTTAAACTCTTCCAGATAGATATCGTCCATATCTTGTTCGTTGATCTCGCGGTAAACATCAATCTGATAATCGGTCAGCATGTTCGCCAACTTGATGTTGAAACCACCTTTACCGATAGCCAAACTAACCTCATCCGGTTGCAGGTATACATTTGCATGACGGTTCTCCTCGTCAATCTCCATGCTCGAAATCTTAGCAGGAGCCAACGCACGCTGGATATACAAGTTGATGTTCGAAGTGTAGTTGATTACGTCGATGTTCTCATTGCGCAACTCGCGAACAATACCGTGAATACGTGCTCCCTTCACACCTACGCAAGCGCCTACCGGATCAATGCGGTCGTCAAACGACTCAACTGCCACTTTTGCACGCTCACCGGGAATACGAGCAATCTTTTTAATAGCAATCAGACCCTCTTTCACCTCCGGAACCTCTTGCTCAAACAGTCGTTGCAGGAACAACGGACTCGTACGGCTCAAGATAATCTTAGGATTCTGGTTCTTATTGTCCACTTGTACAACTACGGCACGAACCATCTCACCCTTGCGGTAGAAATCCGTAGGAATCTGATTCTGCTTCGGCAAATACAACTCATTGCCTTCTTCGTCCAGCAGCAACATCTCTTTCTTCCACACCTGATAGAGCTCGCCCGTCACAATCTGACCGATCATATCAGCGTACTTAAGGTACAGATTCTCTTTCTGCAACTCCAAAATCTTCGATGCTAAGGTTTGACGAAGATTCAGGATCATACGACGACCGAACGAAGCCATCTCCACTTTGTCCGTCACCTCTTCACCTACCTCGGCCTCGTCGTCCAGCAACCGTGCATCGCTCAGCGCAATTTGCGTCTCTGGGTTCGCCACATCATCGTCTTCCATCACCAGACGGTTACGGTAAATCTCCAAATCACCCTTATCGGGGTTCACAATCACGTCGTAGTTAGCCGCAGTGCCGTACATTTTGGTAATCACGCTGCGGAATGAATCTTGCAGCACATTGATCAGCGTCTGTTTGTCAATGCGCTTGAAATCTTTAAATTCAGAAAAAATGTCAATTAAATTGATTGACTCTTGATTTTTTGCCATTTGCTATATTAAAATTTTAAATCGTATTTCACGTATTTGGGTTCGTCATACCGCCAGGTATAGGTGGTGGTTTGGAGCTCTTTGCGCTTCTTTCCTTCAACTGCTACGCGTTCTTGCACATCTACGCTGAACGTTTCTTCATCCACACTTACAAGCAGTCCGCGCAATTTTTTGCCGTCCACCAGCACCTCGACATCATGCCCAAGGTTCTTTTGGTATTGCATCTTGGTCTTGAACGGGTCTGTCAAACTATATGAACCCACTTCCAATGAGTAGTCTTCATCGCCGAGTTTCTCCACCAAATAGTGGTTCAATTCTGCGCAGAAATCCACATCCACGCCGGCCAGGCGGTCCACCTCAACCAGAATATCGTTTTGCGGCGACACGTTCAGCGTCACCAATTCATACTCCGTACCACTCAGGTACTCTTCAATCCAAGTTTGTAATTGTTTTGTATCCATAATTTTTAACAAAGTGAGAAGGCTTGCTCAGCCCTCTCACTCAATCACGGTGCAAAAGTACTACTTTTTTTTGATATATGCAAGTAAAACGTTAATTTTTTTTCAAAAACCTGCATTTTTTTTCGTTTATTCGGTTGTTGGACGTAATGCCGAACGGTGATAAGCCTTCAATCCTTCGATAGGATCTTGCAAAACGGCACTAACCTCCAGTCCTTCATTCCGCATCGCTTCTTCCAAGATCGAACGGTAGTAATAAGCAATCGAACCCACAAAAGAGTAGGTAGAGGCTTTATACTGTTTCAGATTCCGATGAATAAAGGACACAAAATGCTCATACACCAACGCATGTATACGCGCATCGTCTATATGGTTCGCGCAAAAACGACTCAAGCCCGCCAAGTAACGATTCGGAAATGGCTGTCTGTACACGCGGTCAATAATATCCGCCATCGAGGTTCCCATCTCCTCAAAAAAGAGTTCCTTCAAATCAGACATGTCCCGCATGGCCGGTTCGGGTGTCGAGCCGCTCGACTGGTTCTTCAGCAAGTCGCCCACGAGTCGTTTACCGAGTGTCGCTCCCGAACCTTCATCGCCTAAGATATATCCCAACGAAGGCACACTCCATTCAATCGTCTCACCGTTGTACCAACACGAGCCGCTACCTGTTCCGAGAATACATGCCACGCCGCTCTGATGGCCCAGCAAACCTCTTGCTGCGCCTAACATATCCGACTCAACAACAACCTCCGCTTTCTTAAAAACCGACTCTAAGGCCTGTTTGACCAAGCCTTTCTTCTCCGGTGTACAACCGGCGCCATAGAAAAACACGTTCGTCACCGTACCTGCCCACAGCAGGCGTCCTATTTGCGGCAATAACTGATTAGAGATCGTATCGCAGATAGTCTCGTACGGTTGCAACACAGGGTTGATACCGTCCGTGCGCACATCCGTCGACTGCCCACTGGCGGTCAACAGACACCAATGCACTTTCGTACTCCCACTGTCCGCAATCAGTATCATTTCGCAATCACCAAATAGTAATTCTTCTTGCCTTTTTGGAACAATAAGTACTTGCCATTCAGCAGATTAGCATCGGTCAACGGTGTCTGCGGGTCAGTCAACTTCTCCTTGTTAAGGCTAAAACCGTTCGCTTGAATCATCTTACGCGCCTCGCCCTTACTCGGGAAAATAGCCGTTTTCTCCGCCAGCAAGTCCAACGGACCGATGCCGGCTTTCAACTCCTCCAGACCGATCTCGTAGCGCTCTACGCCTTCGAACACTTGCAGGAAAGTCTCTTCGTCCAGTGCGCGCAGCGCGTCAGCAGTCGCGTTTCCGAACAATATATTACTTGCCTCTACAGCCTTGTTATAATCTTCCTCGCTGTGCACCATACATGTCACTTCTTTCGCCAGCCGTTTCTGCAGCACACGCAAGTGTGGCGCTTGCTCATGCTCAGCAATCAGCGCTTCTATCTCCTCGCGCGTCAAACTTGTGAAGATCTTAATATACCGCTTCGCATCGTCGTCACTCACGTTCATCCAGAACTGGAAGAACTTATACGGACTCGTGTATTTGCGGCTCAACCACACATTACCGCTCTCGGTCTTACCGAACTTACCGCCATCCGCCTTGGTGATCAACGGACAAGTGAGCGCAAAAGCCTCGTTGCCGGTAATCTTCTTAATCAACTCGGTTCCGGTCGTTATATTGCCCCATTGGTCCGAACCGCCCATCTGTAACTTGCAGTTCTTATGCTCGTTCAGATACACGAAGTCATATCCTTGCAGCAACTGGTACGTGAACTCGGTGAACGACATGCCCTGACTGAACTCCCCGTTGAAGCGCTTCTTCACGCTGTCCTTCGCCATCATATAATTGACGGTGATGAGCTTGCCAATATTGCGCGCAAAATCCAGGAACGTGTAGTCCTTCATCCAGTCGTAGTTGTTCACCAACTCGGCCGCGTTCGGCTCATTACTGTTAAAATCCAGAAAATGCTCCAACTGCTCGCGAATACATTGTACGTTGTGACGAAGCGTCTCTTCGGTTAGCAGATTCCGCTCTGCACTCTTGCCACTCGGGTCACCGATCATACCCGTTGCACCGCCTAACAGCGCAATCGGTTTATGACCGCACGCCTGCAAATGACGTAACATCATGATACCGCATAAGTGACCGATATGCAGACTGTCCGCCGTCGGGTCGATACCTACGTACGCCGTCGTCACTTCTTTCATCAATTGCTCTTCTGTCCCGGGCATGATGTCCTGCAACATACCCCTCCATCGTAACTCTTCTACAAAATTCTTTGTCATCGAACTATTCTTTTTCAAATTTGCCGCAAAATTACAAAAAAAAACGCACATGTGCAAATTTATGAGTGTTTTTTTTACTTTTCACACGTAACTATACACTATCAACCCTCCCATATACCGAAAATCATGCTGAAAACGTCCTATTCGACCCGACCCAAACTATAAACCTCATATAAAGCTCATATAAACCTCATTCAAAGAACATCTATACGAAACGTTATAAAAACACAATAAATGCAGATTTTCTTATTTTTTAGAATAGTTATTTGAATTTTTTCTTGCATATATCAAAAAAAAGCAGTAATTTTGCACTCGCAAAATTGATTGAAAGTATGAAAGTAGCTATTTTAGGATACGGCAACATTGGCCGTGCCGCAGAACAAGCCATTAACGCCGCTCCCGATATGGAGTTGGCCGGTATCTTCCACCATAACGACTGTCTCAATTGTATAGAGGCAGATGTCGTTCTCCTCTGCACTCCTACTCGCGAAGTGCAGAAATTTGCAACCCTCTTGGCCGCAAGAGGCATTTGCACGGTTGACAGTTTCGATATTCACGGTCAGATTTGGTCGCTCCGCAGCGCCTTAGATGCTGTATGCCAAACCAACAAGTCCGTTTCTATTATCTCTGCCGGCTGGGATCCGGGCACCGACTCGATGGTCCGTGCTCTTCTGATGGCCATGGCACCGAAAGGAATCACCTACACCAATTTCGGTCCAGGTCGTTCGATGGGTCACTCCGTGGCAGCTAAAGCCATTCCTGGTGTCAAGAATGCCCTTTCGATGACTATCCCCCTCGGCACAGGTGTACATCGTCGTATGGTCTATATTGAATTGGAAGACGGCGCAGATTTTAAAACCGTTGAATCAGCCATCTTAGCCGATGATTACTTTGCTCATGACGAAACCCATGTCATTGCTGTTCCCGATGTGGATGCCCTCAATAACGTGGCACACGGTGTTAACCTCACCCGCTCAGGCGTCTCTGGAGAAACCCACAATCAACGTTTTGAGTTTAACATGATTATCAATAATCCTGCCCTTACCGGCCAAGTTTTAGTCTCCGCAGCCCGTGCCGCTTTCCGCATGCAGCAACGTGGAGAGTTCGGTGCCAAAACGATGATCGAACTCCGTCCCATCGACCTCCTCCCCGGCACCCCCGAAACCCTCATCCCCTCGCTGGTATAGCATTTTTTTTAGGTAAAAAGTGCGCATTCGGATAAAAAATGCATAAATATTACACTTTTCGGCCAAAAATCTTTGTTATATCAAATATTATTTGTAATTTTGCAGCGTAAAACGTGGTAAAGCAAATATTATGGATATCTATTTCTCTTCTGATAAAGCGCTAATGGAGCAAATAGGGTTGACCATTCGCCGCCGTCGAATAGCCGCCAACATGACTCAAAAACAGCTCTCCGAACAAGCTGTAGTGGCTCTATCTGCTGTTGGTAATATAGAAAAAGGGAAGAACACTTCTGTCTTGACGTTGATTCAAGTGCTACGCACGTTGCAGAGTCTGGATTTGTTAGAATCTTTCTTCCGAGAGGAAGAGATAAGCCCCATTGCTTACGCGGAAGCGATGCGCAAGCACCACTTGCCCCAACGCGTACGGAAAAGCAATAATGAACCTAAAACAGAATCCGAATGGTAACAACAGCTGAAGTTCATTTGTGGGGACACAAGATAGGTGTTGTTCTATGGAATGAGCAACGCGGATGTGCCAGTTTTGAGTACACGCCGGAGTTCATTCATAGCGGTTTAGAGGTTGCTCCACTAACGATGCCGCTTAGGCAGCAAACTTACTCTTTCCCTGACCTGCCATACAATACTTTCTTAGGACTACCCGGACTATTAGCGGAAGCCTTGCCTGATGCCTTCGGACGAGTGTTATTGGATAATTGGTTGGCATCACAAGGTCGCCAAAATGCCAATCCTGTGGAGCGCTTATGCTTCCAAGGTCAACGCAGTATGGGCGCTCTGGAATTTGTGCCGGCGCAAGAACGTGCTTTAAGCACTGAACAAACGATTGAAGTAGATGGCCTGGTACAAGCCGCCCGAGAGGCGCTGCATAATAAAGAGGCTTTTGTGACGAACATGTCTCATTCGGAAGAAGCGCTTTTAGATATCATCCGTGTTGGAACTTCTGCCGGTGGGCAACGCGCAAAGGCTGTCATTGCCTACAATGATGCGACGGGCGAAGTGCGTAGCGGACAAACGACTGCTCCGGAAGGATTTGATTATTGGCTGATTAAGTTAGATGGTGTTACCAACAAAGAATTAGGCGACCCGATGCATTTCGGCGAAATCGAATATGTCCACTACCTGATGGCCAAACAAGCGGGTATTAACATGACCGAGTGCCGGCTCTATCGCGAACATGACCGTGCGCATTTCATGACGCGTCGCTTCGACCGCGTAAATGGACATAAACTACATATGCAGACGCTTTGCGGCATTGCACATTTTGATTTCAATATGCTGCATGCTTATTCGTACGAACAGGCATTTGCCGTCATGCGTCAACTGCGACTGCCATATACTGATGCCGAAGAGCTCTTCCGCCGCATGGTCTTCAATGTAGTGGCGCGCAATCAAGATGACCATACCAAGAATATCTCTTTCTTGATGGACAGGCAGGGTAGGTGGCATCTCTCGCCGGCCTACGATATGTCTTGGGCTTATAACCCAACCGGCGGTTGGACGAACACCCACCAGATGTCAATCAATAATAAATGGGATAATATCACCCGCGAAGACTTGCTTAAAGTCGCTTATGAGATGAATATCAAGCGTGCCAAACATATCATCGACCAAGTGGTTGATGCCGTTTCCCAATGGTCCTATCTCTCCTCCTCCCATTCTTTCATTCCACAATCCACCATCACCCTCATCGAACATTCCCATGTCTATATTTAATTCCCATAGATCAAAAAATGCGCCATTTCAGCGCATTTTTCATGAGATAGGATTCTATAGTGTCAAGATATCTTCCGGCTTTTGAGGCTCGTATGCCCCATCTTTGCTCTCGTAGATAATGGTATCCGGTTCCAAGCACTCTAAATTATGCCACGTCCCTTTGGGTACAACTAAAATGGGTACTTCATCTCCGTATTTCAACGTAATGGCCTCGATTTGTTTGCCATTTTCGTCATAGAAATATTCCCGAATAGCCCCGCGAATAATAGTCACCACTTCCGATGACGCCCTATGCCAATGAATAGGAATCACCGTCCCCGGTTCCATTGCATTGAGCATCCGTTGACTCTGATCCCCCTCTCCATTCCGCAAGTCATAATTCATCCGTAACCGCGGATTCCTCTTCGCCTGTGCATTCAGGTTGTCTAATAATTCTTCCGTTATAATCATTGCTTCAAACTATTTAGGTATTCCTCATGTAGATGATAGAATTTCTTTATAAAGAGCAAATACGCTCCGCAAAGAATAATTATCGCCACAATGGCATAAATCCAATGCCACTTGCTGAGATAAATTAATCCAAACGATACGATTAACTGAATTGCCATGTATGATAGCGAAACAATCTCGTGCGGAATCTTTAACTCGTTTGCCATAATCTGATAGGCATGCTTCCGATGGGCTTGTCCTAAGTTCTCGTGAAGCATAATACGATGACAAATTGTCAAGATTGTATCTACTCCATAAACTACTAATAGAATGATATATGACAAATCTCCTGTCTGCAGAATCAGTTTCCCGAGCGGCAGCAGCAGCATAAATGCAATCCCGACACTGCCTACATCGCCGGCAAAACACTTTGCCTTGCCTTTGGGTCGGAAATTGAAGTAACTGAATACTACGCAGACAATCGCTGTGACGATAAGATAGGACATCTCAATAAATTGCAGCGAGTTGTTGAGAATAATCAGCGGAATCAAAACTGCTAATGAATACCCACTGGTAATGCCGTTGATGCCATCCATGAAATTATAAGCATTGATGATGCCGACACATACAATCAATGCCGGAATAATCATCCACCATCCGGATACGGTCATGAAACCCAGTTCTACGAATAGCAGCAGCATGGCAATAAATTGCGCCACCAGTCGCACCGAGTCGGGTAGGGAATGGATATCATCTACAAAACTGATTCCTGCAATGATGGTCAAACCCACTAAGAACCACGGATACTGAAACCCAAAGAATGCACTCCATATCCAAGCACTAAGCAGGAATATAATCCCTCCTCCTCTTAGCACAATATTGCTATGAGACGACCGCTCATTCGGCTTGTCGATAATATTAAATCTGTCTGCAATGCGGAAATACACTAGTTCTAAAACTATGAGGATAGCTGCAATAATGCAATATGTAATATTTGTTGACATTAATATTATGAATTTTCTTCAAAAGGTAATGTGGGTAGCGAGAATCGGTCAAAATCAGACTCATACAGTCTGTCTTGGATGACACGATACTTTTCAAACTCAGATTCTGCAAAAGCTTGTGCATCTTCATGAGAAACAGAGCCGGCATCTGTCAATATTCTGTCGTCTCCTGCTTCCAAGATAATGTCAATTCGTTTTGCCCAATCTTCCATCGTCATGGGGATATGACGTTTAGCCATACGTTCTGCAGTATCTAATACAGAGTTAACCAATCGTCCCATATCCTCAAGTTCCAATTCATTGAGATAGTTTTTAGCAATGCTTACATCAGGTTTGACAATTTTTCCGTACGGTGCTTTTTCCCAAGTAGTTAATCCCATATGCTCTTTCTCAGCATTGGCACGCGAGACAATCAGTTCAGCGGCTGTTTGTCCGTGTACTGCATAGTGCATTTTGTTCTGCACCTTGGCAAAGAACTCTCTCGTAGTAGGAGCATCGCGGTTATAGTCAATAGCGGTTGCATAGATGTCTGTGAGTTTCTGATAGAAGCGTCGCTCAGAGAGCCGAATCTCGCGAATTTCTGCCAACAGATGTTCAAAGTAGTCCTCGCTAATGAAAGCGCCATTCTCCATCCGTTTGCGATCAATGATATAACCGCGGATAGCAAACTGCCGCAACACAGCGGTACACCACTGTCGGAATTGTGTAGCACGAATGGAGTTAACGCGATAGCCGACAGAAATGATGGCGTCTAACTTGTAGAATAGAACAGAGCGTTTGACCTCTCTATTGCCCTCCGTTTGAACAACCGAGATTTTCTCGGTAGTTGCTTCCTGGAGCAATTCTCCACTCTCGTATATATTCTTCAAGTGAAGGCTTACATTATCGGTTGAGCAATCAAATAAAGCCGCAATAGCCTTCTGTGAAGCCCATATGGTTTCGTCTTTGTAAAACACTTGCACCCCATCCGCCTTATCTTCCGCTTGAAAGATCAAAAACTCAGCCGTTGAATTACGTATTTGCAATTGTTTAGACATTGTTGTCGATTAATGTAAAATTTTGCGCTAAGATAGTTATTTTTGTCGAATAACATCTCAAATGATCCGTTTTAGTGATTCTTCAAAACTAACTAATTGATAATCAAATAGCATTTCGCTCATTAGATTTCATAATGAGATAATACATCTAAAGGCTCCCAGGCAAGCTCTGTGCGGGCTTTATCATTGCTAAATGTCAAAGAATTTGTCATCTTTCCCAATTTATAAGAGTTAATAGGAGCCTTACTTCCTAACAAGTCTCCAACTTTTGCCATACACCATGCGAACCAATATGGGATGCTGATAGGTTTACGTTTTCCAAGTTGTTTCGCAATGGATGCCGAAATTTCACCAAAGGAGGGTTGATAACTATCACAGACATTATATACACCACCTTTTTCTTCCAGCAAAGGTAGTAAGTGAGCAATATCTTCTGCCATTAAGATACTCTTCTTCACCTTTCCACCTGCTATATTAAGGTAAAAGCCCTTCTTTATTCCTTCTACCATCGCACCGAGATTTCCTGGCACGTTTTTACCAGCAAGTAAAGAAGGTCTCAAAATGCCAAGAATAACACCATACTTCTTACACCACTTAATAAGATATTTTTCTGCCATAATCTTGCTTTTAGCGTATGGCGAAGTACCCTCTAATGGATGTTCCTCGGTAATTAACTCCCCAAACTCACAACCGTATACAGCCACCGTACTGATAAACACCAAAGATTTAGGAATACCTGCTTTTTCCAGTGCTTTGCAGAGATTCACAGTTCCTTGATAGTTAACATCATAGAATACTTGTTTTTCATCTTCCGTTCTTGGTATAGTGTGAGCTTTTCCTGCAGCATGAAGCACCACATCATAGTGTGTGTTGATAGGTGGCACTTCCTTGGCCATATTAATTCTGATGTCATCATCATTGGTCAAACCGATGGTGTGCACTTCATATGTTTTATCTAAAATAGGCCGTACATTATGACCAAGGAAGCCAGAAGCACCTGTAAATAGCAATTTCTCCATAAATAATTTATTTTCCAAATGTGTAACCAATAACTACGGCGGCGTTAGCAGTAAAAAACCGACTTGGCCTACTGAAAATTGATCCTCTTAAATCTATTTGTAATCCTTTGTATATAGTCATTCCTATACTTAAAGCACCATACGCTTGTACTTGTTGTATCCAAAGAGGATCGAACATAATGCCTGTACGGGCTTCTATGAATGGTTGTAACTTAACGTTTTCAAAGGTATATCTTCCTGCGGCATAAAAAGGAAATATATTTTCGTTATCTCGATATGAATGATAATATCCTATTCCTGCTCCGACAAACCAATTGTTAATTACATATCCGTGCGTTGTTGAAATCAGAGTATACAACTGCATATTATTGGTACTAATCGTTTGTGCTGTATTCAAATTATAAGCGCCACCTAAAGCGAGATCCACATATCCTCTATATCCCTTATTCTTTTCTTCTACTTTCGCTTTGGAAGGGACTATCATGAATAGGGCAAATAATAGTAATATAGCTCTCTTCATGGCATCAATAACTTACAATTCTTACATTGACCTCATTTCCGGCATCATCATCATACCCATCTCTAGCGTTAGCTCCAATTGAAAACAACTGGATTTGTCTCTTACTTTTATCAATCATAACTACTTCGAAATGTTGTTCGGAGGTCGTTCCGGGTATTCTGTCTACATTGATATCATTATGATATGGAGAATAGCGGTCACATGCTGATATGATATAGGGTATACCTGTACTACCAATATGTATTCTGTCTCTATGAGTGTGTCCAATCAGCACACAAGCAATGGTTCCATTCCCTTTATAGTCGTCAATCGCCTCGATAAATTCACTAGCTCCCGATGGAGCTATATATAGTTTGTCCGTAGCGCACTTTACATTATATAGCGCATGAGTGAATATGATAATAGTCCATCCCTTTTCAACATTTAATGCAGAATCTTTCAGCCATGATAATTGCTCGCTTGTATAACATGACTCATATTCGTTATTTTTGAAAGATCCAAAAGAGGATAAACCTATATATCTAACTTTTGTTTTTTGATTGTCAAAATAAAAGAAAGACTTATCGTCGTCGCCATATACAATATCGGTATTATGACCTCTAAGCTCGTTTGCAACCCTCATAAATGGTTTCTCATATCTAGAAGCATCATTGATTTCATGATTCCCAGTTACGGTGTAAACCATATTTGAACCGATGGCATTTCTTAGTTGTGTAATTGCATTCTCGCATATAACCTGCGAATTGCCGGTATCACCACCATTCAGTATCATGCTAATACCTGTTTTTGACGAAATATACTTGATTAGAAGCGGAGATTTTCGTGTGTTCAAATTAGCTTCCCAATGCATATCAGTTATCCAAAAGAAACATTCGCAGTCATTATTTTTTTCTATGACATCATTTATGGTTTTAACCTTATCATCCAGATATGGTTGTAATAATTAGGTA
>Ga0265301_10005402_pt1 | contig 12566 bp, 5 predicted proteins | sample AusTroGonzalo_MG_2_FD_193488 | JGI IMG/M metagenome (GOLD analysis project Ga0265301, IMG submission 193488) | Bovine rumen microbial communities from tropical cattle in Woodstock, Queensland, Australia - Gonzalo_04 | ecosystem: Host-associated > Mammals > Digestive system > Stomach > Rumen ...
GCCTGTCTTTTCGGTATTGATGGTAACATCAGAGAAGACATTGCGAACGAATTTCTGGCTACCATGACCGGAGATAGAACCGACATGATCAGCCTTTGTCTTAATTGTACCATGCAAGATGACGTTCTCGAAGTTGCCGATGTGGTCGGGGATAAAGCCCACGCAACGTGTAACGCTCATATCAGAGAGGCCAATGGTAAGGGTATGACCTTGACCATCGAAATTGCCCTTCACCGCGTTGGAGGAGTTGAAGATTTGCTGACCTTCGGGAGCGATACACTCAATGTCGTTTACCATCTTCATGTTCAGCTTGAAGCCGTTATCTACACGGTTCCAGCCTTCTGCCAAATAAAGGTCGTCTGCACTCTTGAGCAGAACAGCATTGTCTGCAGCATCAAACTCGAGACCGTCGAAGTTGTAGCAGCCGCAAGTGGTGCAGATGCCATACTTGTCGAAGGTGTGTGGTGTATTTACAACATTGCTTGGGGTGTTGGTATAGGTGAGGTCGTCACCCTTACCATTACAACCTGTAGCTGCAGAAGCATAAACTTGATTTTCGGTGCTACCGAATGCTACGGGAACGGGAAATGGGTCACCGCCTTCGCCAAGTTTCTGCACCCAGTTAATCTTGCTCTGGTCGGTGTTCAGCTGATAGCAAATCTTACCGTCAGCGAGGTCTGCGAGAGGCACAACGGTTGTGGCGTTGTTGTTACCCCACTGCTGGGTAACATAGTTGTTGTAGTTGGCACCAGAAGGACGGTTGCTGTAAGGATTGGAATTGTAGGTGCTCAGGTTAACAACATTCAGGTTGCCGCCGTTACGGGCGATGTTGGCACTGTTACCGTTTGAGGTGTTGATAGTGCTGCCGTCGCTGACAACAAGGGTGTTGACGATGTTAATCTTGTCATTTGCCCAACCTACGACACCGCCACAGTTCTCTGTAGCTGCTCCGTCGAGGTCAACCTTAACCAGACAGTTCTCGATGAGAGTACCAGTATAAGCAATACCTACCATACCGCCATCGGTTGCGTCACCTTGCTTAGAGCTGACGATGTTGACGTCAACATAGCATCCGAGGATACGACCGCTGTTCCATCCGGCAATACCTCCAGCATACGATGCATTGGTGGTGATTGTGCCTTGAACTTTCAGGTCCTTGATTACGCCATGTGTACCGATATTGCGGAAGAGTGCTGCACCATTCTCATTTAAGGTGATGTTGTAGGTAATGGTGTGACCTGCGCCGTCGAAGACACCATGATAGTCACCGTTAGTACCGATTCTGTAATTGTCGGTGCCCTTGTCGATGTCAGCCGTCAGTACGGCATTGGCATAGAGTTCACCACCATTCACGAGTTCTGCGAAAGCCTTCAGGTCAGCCGCAGTACCAATCTGATAGAACCCATTCACTTCGGAAAGAGCCCACGCAGCTGTGGAGACAACGCTCAGTAGAGCGGTCATACACAGAGTTAATAGATTTTTTTTCATAGTAATTTGTTTGGTTAATAATAATTAAGGTAAACTTTAATTGTTTGTCAAGGTTTTGTCCCACAAAGTTAGCGATTTCTTCATTACGTTCAAAACTTTTTTGCATCTTTCTTCATAAAGAATGTATTAAAAGCACAAAAAAGGTTATAGAAGCGGTTTCTATGACATGCAAAAAGGCAGGCAGGCATACGTTCCTGCCGCAATTTGTGGTTAATGAGACTTACCCTACCCTATGTTTTTCCCGAAAAAAACCGTCAAACCGTCACCTTTTGACGCAACCGAATGAATGTTAGCTGGTTGCGAGGTGACGGTTTGGGTGACGGAAGGTGACGGTTATGATGGTTTTTACTGATTATGGCCTACATTTCTGTGTTGAACCCAGTAGGCTTTTCCATATTTTGTGTGTTTATGGAGTAGTCCATCGCAGCTGTTCAGCAGGCGACCAAAAGCATTGAGGGCGGGAGGGGGGAATGCGGAACCGGCCTGTTTCTTCAGGTTCTGAAGTATTGCTGCGGCTGTCTGCCACGAGCCGCGAGCCTCCGTGCCGTGCTCGTAATACTCGTAGAAGAACATCAGGGAGGCTGGCATTTGCTGGAACTGGCGGTTGTGGTGCATGATGACTGCTGTCTCGGCATCGTCGAACCAATAGCGGGCACCCTTTTCCAGCTCTTCCTGAGCCTGGGCGAAGAGCTGTTCGTGGTTAGGCATGGCGGAGACATCGATGTCGCCCGTGACCTCCACTCCGATGAAGCGGCGCGAGCCGGAGGGGTCGGTGAGCACGTCGGCCATGTTGGTGGTGGCGATGAACGATGCCAGGCGCGGCACTTCCTCGATGTGCTTGGCATAGGGGCGTTTCACCTTCACCGAGGGCAGTTGCAGGATGTTCTTCAGGAAGCCCTGCTGTTTCTGGGGCGAGATGCGGTTGAACTCGTCGAGGTTGATGAGCAGCATTTGCGACATGGCGAGATGCACGGGACGCTCTTCGGCGAGCGAGAGGTTGTCGGTGTAGCCCCACGAGCGCAGTTTCGGCGGTAGGAGGTTGCGGCAGAAAGTACTCTTGTGCATTCCCTGTGCCGAGATGAGCAGGGGAACGACAGCGTTGCCATAGCGTCGGTTGCGTCCCGTCCACTGTGCCACCATTGCCAGGAACCAGGTGTGGAACCATTCTGCCCATTGCTTCGGATTGGTCGTCGGCACTGTTGCTGCAAGGGCGCGTATGCGGTCGCGGCCATCCCATTTCCCGTAGCAACGACACAGATACTCCTCGATGGGATTGTATTCAGGCACCCTTGTGGAGAAGACAAAGCGCCGCACGTCGCGGTCCCAGACGTTGAGGCCGGAGAGCATGAGGTCGGTGGTGAAGGTGTTGACGACCTCGTCGGTGACTGGTTTCCAGGGTGTTGCCCACGAATGATTGGGACGGTACTCGGGATAGCCCATGATGATATTGTTGCGCAGCACATAGCGTGTGGTCATACGGCGGATGAGTTCGCGCATCAACTGCGAGGAATTTTCCTGACGAAAGCCTGGCCGGTATCTGGTGCCGGCATAGACGGCTTCGGCTACGGAACGCACGAAATCTGCCGTCAACCCTGGTTCGTGCCTGAAGTGAAGATGATGCCAGACGATGCTGACGGCTTCCTCCTCGCCCATGCCGCTTTTGCAGAGACGGGTAAGGACGCTTGTCACGAAGGCCTTCCACCAGTCATTCGTGTTTCGCGGCACGTCGTGCATCTGCTCCATCGCAAGGGATGCAGCCTCGGCGTACTGTTGCTGATGAATCTGGAACGCGTCCATATCCGCCTCGCGGAAGTCGCGCAGCGGCTCGGGCTGGGCAAGCAGATGGAGTTCTGTGCTGTCGGCCGGCGACGAAAGTGCGGTGTTGATGCGGAAGGGAGTGGCATCGGGATTGACGCAGGGCTGTGCGTCGAGGGGCAGCAGGAAGGCATAACGCAGATGTGGCTCAATGCGCGTCACGCTGCAACCAAGCAAACCGTCGTAGATGGGCAAGAGCTGGTGGTAGGCTTTCTTGTAGAAGTCCTCTGCCTCCGCTTCCGTCTGGGGCAGTTGGCCGCTGAGGGGTTCCACGCGCACGAGTATCTTCACCGTGCGCCCGCTGGCTCCGATGAAGGCCGCCCACGTCGAGGGCGACATCATTGCCAACTGTTTCATCGACTCGCAGGCCTCTTTGCCTGCCAACTCGCGAACCTCCAGTACGACCATTCCGTTGAAGCACTTCATCGTCACATCGCCGGCCTCCGTGCGCCGGAATTTGCCTGCCACACAGAGACGCGGGATTTTATCGATGTGGATGTATCTGCCAGATGTCGTCGTCTCCCTGAGGAATTGGCGGAATCCAGATGTGTAATGGCTTGTCGTTTCGCGAGTGATGCGTTGCATGAACCATTGCGCGTCATGCACGCCCAGCTGCAGTTTGTTCTGCTCACTGGTCATAAAGCTAGTGAATTTCATGTTTTGAGATAATTAATTAGGTTAGTAAAGTAGGTTTTTCCCACGTGTGGGAAAAGGTCTTCCCACACGTGGGAAGAGGCAACAATGCCTGTTCTATTCGAGGCAGAAGCCTTCGGTGTAGGCATCGAACTTAGGCTCGCCCTCCAGTCCGAACTGGCGGAAGAGGTCAGCGACGCGCTTCTGCTTGCTTGGGGGAATAGGCCAGAGGCCGTCGCGGTAGCGGTAGTACTGCGACTTGCTGCCGAAGATTTCGTAGAGCTGCCTGCGCAGCGCGATGCCTTCCTCATAGCCCAAAGGGGGCAGCAGGTGCCTCATGCCGCGAGCCATGCGCACCATACTATCCTCTACGAAGCAGTCGCAGGAGTCGGCCCTGCGGGCACCAGGCAACACGCATTCATGGTGCTGCAGGTCGGCAGGAGCCAACGTTGCGGCACGATAGCGAAGACATGTTGCGGCAAGGGGACAATCACTCTGATAGCATATAGCCCAGCTATCAGGAACTTGGGAGAAATGAAGTGTGTTTTTCATGATAAATAAGTTTAATAATCCTGTATCCTAAAACGCTACAAAATTACAAAAAAAATCTGGAATACGCAAGGTTTTTTCCAAAAATATCGACAAAAATGGGCAAAAACCGTCACTTCCGTCACCAACCGTCACCCGAACCGTCACCTCGCAAACAGTTGTCAGTCATGCGGTTAAGGCAAAAGGTGACGGTTTGACGGTTTTTTTCGGGAAAAACACTATGGTATAGGAAACTTTTTCAGCACGAGGGAAGGGCATCAGCGAAGCACTTTCTTCCCGTTGCTGATGACAACGCCCCGAGGCAATTCTCCTTTCGGGGATTTGCCGCTGAGCTTTCTGTCGCTGACCTTTTGCCCCAGCAGATTGTAGGTGCCGCCAGTAGCGGATGTGCCTTTCGCTTTGGACTTTTCGCTTTTACGCTCCTTGATTCCCGTCGCATTGGGACGTATGCCAGAGAGCCCGAAGTCGATGTACTGGCCGCCGCCCTTGTTCGTACATTCTATGGCAATGACGTTTGTGTCGTCGGGAGTCAGGGCATCCAGGGCTTCCTGACTGATGGAGATGTTCTTGTAGGCAGTCAGGTAGCCGCTCTCCTGAAACGCCACAACGCCGTTAAAATAGACCGTTACGTCCTCGTCGTGGTGAATCCTTCCTGTCAGGGCTGCCATCTGTTCAGGCGTGAATCCAGTCAGGTCCAGATGGTAGCGCAGGCGTATGACGGAGCCGGTCCAAGCGGTATTCACATAGCTGCCAGGAGGATTGCCTGCTCCAAAGCCAGCCAAGCCATCGCTCCATGAGGTGTCGCGGTAGCTTTGTGTCGTCCAAGTGGTATTGGTCGCCGTGCTCGATGAGGTCTGGTACTTCCATGTCTGGGCCTCCTTCTCCGCAGTAGGCAGCACGTCACACTCCTCGTAGATGAAGCTGCGCAACAGGTTCTGGAGCTCGTCAGTCGTGATAACCATAACAGAACCTTCCTGTGCTTCTTCTGGCAACGAGAACTCGTATTCGTTACATGGATACCACTTGCATTCTGCAACATTACCGCTATGGCTCATGGCCTGCCTCTCCCGCTCCGTGGAATTGCAGAGCAGGAACCATCCCGTGCCGTCGAGGGCTGGGAAAGTCTGCGGGGCGCGATGCTTGGGAATCTGCGAACTGAAGATGCGCTGCGGCTCCAAGAAGCTTGCTTGTGTCAGCTTCAGGGCAGTGGTTTGCATCTGGCAAAGGTTCTTGTCCGAACTGTAGAAGAGGCCGGTATAGACATCACCCGTCTTCTCCAAATGCATGTCATAGACGGAATAGCTGGTGGAATAGAGGGAACGTGGGGTAGAGAAACGTTTCCAGTCCTTCGTCGTAGTGAGGTAGATGTTGTTCCTGTCGCCGCTCTTGGCACTCCAATAAATATAGAATGTAGAAGTGGCTTCGTCGTAAATCCATTCCGGCGACTCGGCTTTACTGATGTCTGAGGTGGAAGGCTTTATCAGAATGTTTCCGTTTGCTCCAGGCTGCCAGTTGACGAGGTCCTCGCTCTGCAGGTGGTAGAAGCCCGGCTGACTGGTGTCGGCCTTGCCTGCCACGAGATGGAAGACGTCCTTGCCGTCTGTGTTGACTCTGCGGATGAAGGGTGCCTTCATGTCCACATCGGCATATTCTTCACTTAAGATGGGGCGGTTACCGTTGATGGTGGTCCATTTTGCGCCGTCGAGACTGTAGGCATAATGCAGCTTATTGCTTGTCGGCAGGGTGTAGGTCATCAAGTAGGCTTTGCCGCTTGCAGTGGTAAATTCCGGCGCGGGTGTCTTAGCTGGCATCGGCTCCACTTGCAGGTCGGCATTCGGGGTGTAGTTCTTCATCTTCAGGCCGCAGTCGATGAACTGGCCGCCTATCGTCTGCTTGCAATGGATGGCGATGACGTTGTCCGAGCCGTCCAGCTTCAATGCCTGAAGTGCTTCGGGCAACAGGGGCCACAGCTCGTACTTGGTGTTGTAGCCCGTCATCTTAGCCGCAAGCTGTCCGTTGATGTATATCTCTGCATCCTCATCATGGAAGAGCCAGAGGCGAAGGTCTTGCAGGCGGCTGGCATCGAAGTTGCTGACCTTGAAACTGCGACGAATCCAGATGTCGCTACTCGACCAAGAGGTGCGTCCGCCGCCACCAAAGGCTGCATAGCCTGTCTTCCAACTGGAAGCATCGAAATCTGTTGTGTACCAGTCCTCAGCAGGTTCCGTGTTGGTATATCTCCATTGGATGCTAGCAGATTGGTCGCCTGCGGCAACGATGGTCGTGGCATCCTTGTAGCGGCTGTTTATCGTGCGCAGGATGTTTGCCCTCATACTTGCCTGCTGAGCCGGAGAGACTTTCAGAACTTTGCGGTCATAAGTCAGGATGCCGTTGCATTCCTGCTCCACGTCGGTAATCTGTGTATAGACCGACATCCACAGGCCTTTCTCTGCCTGAAGCACCCCAAGACGGTCTGTATAACAGTCGTAGAGGTTGGTATAGGTCTCTGCATCTTCAACGGTGGTATAGTTGACATCAGAGCCTGCCCACATGTGATTTTCGATGAAGAGGTTGATGCCACCGAACTCCCCACAAGAGGCGACGCGCTCGTTGACGGGATTCGTGGCTGCATTGGGGGCGGGATAGGAGTGAACGTCCAGGAAGTCACCCATTTCCACATCGGTCCATCCCGTTACGGCATGAACGAAACGGCCTGGGTCGTGATTGGCATTGATGACGCTGTTGACAGCCCTCATCGTATGTCCCATACCTTGTTCCGTATGCTGTCCCCAGCCTTCGTTGATGACCACCCATGCCCCGATACAGGGATGTTGGCGCGTGGCATCGATGAGGGCTTCGTTCTCACGATAGAAGTTCTCCATAGCATAGTCGATGTTGCCTATCGCACCGCTTCCGCAGCCCGACGGCATATCCTGCCAGACGACGAGGCCGTTCCTGTCGCACCATTCAAACCAAAGGTCGTTCTCCAGCTTGATGTGCTTGCGCACCATGTTCATGCCGAAGTCCTTCATCACCTGCAGGTCATAGACCATCGCTTCGTAGGAAGGAGGCGTCAGCAGTCCGTCGGGCCACCAGCCTTGGTCAAGAGGACCGTACATGTAGAGGGGCTTGTTGTTGAGCAGTACGGCGGGATGCCCATCTACCATTCCGCGTGAGAACTTCCTCATGCCGAAGTATCCGCTCACGCGGTCAGCCTTCTGTCCCTGTTCGTTCGCAGCAATTTCGAGGTCATAGAGATTAGGCTCGTCAGGGCTCCAGAGCTTTGCAGAGGGAATGGGGAGCGTGAACGTTTCGTCCGATGCTCCTGTCTGCTCGGTTACGATGTTATCTCCATCTTTTACGGTTAAGGTCAAAGAACATGGGGCAGAGGTCTTTACCTTAACAGAAACGGTGCCGCCATCTATGTCGGGAATGGGTTCGTAGCTCAGGATATGGGTAGGGCTGACAGGTTCCAGCCAGACAGTCTGCCAGATGCCGCTGTTGGGGGTGTACCAAATGCCGCTGGGCGAGACGCTCTGCTTGCCATTGGGTTGTCCGCCATCGGTCGGGTCCCAAACTGCCACTTGCAGCTCTTGTTCCCCTCCTTCTTTCAGGAGGGGCGTGATGTCGAACGAGAAGGGGACAGAACCGCCGTCGTGGGTGCCAGCCATCTGGCCGTTCACATAGACATAGCATCGCCAGTCAACGGCTCCGAAGTGCAGCAGGATGTTCTTGCCGCTAAAGTCTTCGGGCAAGATGAAAGTCCTGCGGTACATGTGCGTCGCCTTCCTGTTCGAAGAGTAGCTTTTGTCCATGATACCAGAGAGGGCAGACTCCACAGGGAATGGTACCAGAATGGCTTTCGAGAAGGCCGACGAGCGGCTCTCGTAGGCATAGTTGATACTGGTGCGCTTGAAGTATTGCCAAATGCCGTTCAAGTTCATCCAATCCTGTCGCTTCATGGACGGACGCGGGTATTCCGGCCAGACATTGTCTGCCGTCAGCTGCTCGCCCCAAGGTGTCATCACTGGAGCAGTCTGCTTCGTCCATGAACTCTGCGCACAAGCGCTTTCCGAAAGGATTAGCATAACAGCCATAGCAGCCATTATGCTACGGATGATTGTCTTCATCATTACTCTTCTCTCTGGCTGGAATGAAACTTAAAAAACTAAACCAAGTGACCGATTATCTGCTCGCGGTCGCCGGGGAGATAGTCGATGACAGGAATCTCTATCATCGTGTAGGCTCCAGGCTGTTGCTTCATCGTGGCACGGGCGGCATTGACGAGCACTTGAGCAGTAAGGGCTGGGTTGTTAATCTTCATGTTGAACTCGAAGAGCTGGTTGTGTGTTTGGCCGCTCACGCCCTTGCGGACGAGGTTGACACCATGACCAACATCATTCAGGGCATCCACGCTCTCCACTTGGAAGACATGTGTCTCGTCGTTGGCAAAGTAGGGGTCTGCCTTGACTGCCTTCGTCACTTCTTCGAGGCTTGCACCCTCTTCCAACTCAACATAAACCATACGGCGATGAATGCCTTCGCCTACGGGAATGGTCATCGAGAGGGCATCCTTCACGCCTGCCTTGCTGCGCACGCAGACGCTATGGCCCATGCTACGGCCAGGGCCAAAGTTGGTGTAGGTGAGTCCCTTGGGGGCAAGACTCTCCATAAGTGTGCGGACGATGCTGTCGCTGCCCGGGTCCCATCCTGCGGAAATGATGCTCACGGCTCCATGCTGCTTGGCTGCGGCAGAGAGGCTACGGCGCAGGTCGAGGATGGAAGTGTGGATGTCGAAGCTATCGACTGTATTGATGCCAAGGGCGAGGCACTTCAGGGCGTGCTCTTCGACGGAACGTGTCGGCGTGGCAAGGATGGCAACGTCCACCTTGCCCAGTTCCGTGATGTCCTTCACGACTTTATACTCAGCTAATTCCGCTGGCTTGTCGGCAGAGCCGTTACGACGAACGATACCTGCTATCTCCATATCAGGAGCAGCCTGCAAAGCCTGTACTGTGTACTTTCCGATGTTGCCGTAACCAACTACGGCGATTCTTAGTTTCTCCATGTCTTGTTTACTTTTAGTTAGTTCTATCCTGATTTTGCCGACAAAGGTACAAAGAAAATAAGAATAACGAATCAGGGATGAAGAATTTATTTTGTTTTTCTGCCATAATGACACAAAACCTTACTGCACGAGGTACTTCTCGCTCTCTAACACTTGACCATCCTTGGCTTTTTCAATGTTGCGCACTATGTCGGTGAGCGAAATATAATCGCACTCATTGATTCTTACAACAGCTATTTGCGTGTTCTGTACAGTTATCTTTGACATAAGCTTTTACTTGTCAATTATGAACTTCTTGCCATCCTTAATATAAATGGTGCCTGGCTTCATGTCCGCCACCTTGCGACCAAAGAGGTCATAACAATTATCATTTGACCATTGACCGTTTAGCATTTCCTCCCCTCTCCTCGGAGAGGGGTTGGGGGTGAGGCCGTCAATGATATCGTCCGTAAGGTCACCTACGATGATGCCGAACTTAGCCCAACTCGATGCCTGGTACTTAGCAAGGGCACTAGCATAGACGTGTATCGTGGGATTGCTATTGAAGATATAGTCCGCAAGGGTCGGAGGCGTGAGGGCTTTGACATAAACATCCCTGACAGGACAATTGTAGAAGACACCTTGGCTCATGCTCGAAACCTTCTTGCCGATGACGACTGTCGTAAGCGTTTCGCTACCGCCAAAGGCTTCAAGCCCGATAGAAGTTACAGCATCGGGAATCTCTATCATCTTGAGTCCTGAGAAGCGGAAAGCCCTATCTGCTATTTTGGTTAGCTTGAGCGGCAGACGCACCGAGACAAGCTTCTTGAAACTATCAAAGGCATAGGCTCCCATCGTATTGAGCGAACTCCTGTAACTCTCATAGTAAGCCACGCCGCCACTGGTAATCTTTGCATCCGTCAGGTCTATCGAAGCCAGGTTGCCCTCGCTGATAAGCTGGCGCAGATACTTGATGTCCGTGCCGTTGATATTGCCGCTGATGACTGCCTTTATTGCTTTAGCTGAAAGGGAATCGGGAAGCACGCCAGCCTTCGGCATGACCACATACTCAGCTCCTTCGCCCGCCTTTGTGATTTCATGCAGCGAGCCGTCGGCATCTATAGAGTAAAGTTGAGAGTTAAGAGTTGAAAGTTGAGAGTTGGGGATGCAGAAATGTTTCGCGTTAGCGGCGAACAGGAGATTGCCAAGTTCATCGAGTGCCACAAATCCCAATCCGCCTTCCCCTTCCAAAGCATAGAGGCTGTCGGCCTGTAGATATGCATAGGAAGAAGGCGCACAAGCTCCTGGCAGATAGTCGGTGAACTGACCTACATCCCCACATTCGCCGACCTGCTCTGAATCCCGACGCTTCTGGCCAGCTGTCGTGAGGAAGTCCGTCGTAGGCACGTAATCGGCACGGTCTTCTATGAAGAGTATCTCGCGGTTCTTCGGGTACTTCGCTATCTCGGCCAACGTGTTGTCGATTTCGGATTGCTTGACCGTCAAAGAATATGTACCGTAGTCATTGATGGTGTAATTGGAAAGCGGATTGAAAAAGCCCCATACGCGGAAGAAGTCCGTGAGGTCTTCCTGTGCCACTTCACACACCTTGCGGACGAACTTCAGGCAGCCCGTGTTGGAACCAAACAAAGTCAGAGGATCCTCCCGCAACGTCTTGAAGAGCGTGGGGTAGAAGGATGTGTTCTTCTGTGCCAAGTGATAATAGAGATAGAGCTGCCAGTACATGCGCATCTGGCTGAAGAGCGGACGGGTGAAGAAGGGTTCGCCGCTTGCATACTCGTCCATAATGGTCGAGAGGGGCGCCCCGCTGGTCGTGACAAGTCCTGTGTGAAAACGGATATAGTTGGAGAAAAGGTTGTTTGATACCTCTCCACCACCCTCGACGGTGATAGTCCTCTGGTTGTTGTGACCGCATTCATGTGCGGCACACCAGTCATCGAAATCTACCGTCCTGCTTACGTCAAAGGAGCTTTGCACGCAGCCTGCCGTATTATACATCGTCCGGAAGGATGCCGAGTTGGCAAACCCGCCGTCGGATGCCTCGCCTTCGATGGCGAAGTTCGGGTTATTGTAGTAGTTAGGGAAGTACGAATCGCCGCCCGTCAGGTAGAAGGGTGCGCCTGCCCGCTTGCCAGTGGCAACGCTCTCGCAGATACCCATCAGCTCTTTCTCCCAAACCGTCAGGCTGTCGAACCAGCAGATGCTCTTGTCGATGCTGTTTGGCCAAACCGACTTGTAGGTGCTCGTCTTGAAATGGAAGAGCGCCTGACCGCCCTTGACGGTAAAGCGTTCATGTGTTGCCTTGCTGAGGATAGCCTTGAAGTCGCTGTCACTCTTACGGCTTACGTCATAGTAACCGTTCACGATGCCGCCTTCTATGTGAATCTTCATGCTTGGCCATTCGCTCAGGGTCTTCTTCATCGATTTCGTATCGGCTATATATAATATGTAAAAAAGAGCGTTCTCTGTTCCCTCGATGGTGTTCAGCCCCTTCTTGAGCATTCTGCCCGACTTGGCATTCGTGACGAGGTCGTTCCCTGCACATCCTGCGATGTAGAGGGTTGCGCCGTCAGGAACGTCTTCATCCACAAAGACATACAGCGGGTCGTAACTCTTCGTATAGATGCCTGTGGGATTTCCCATGAAGGAGCCGCCTGTGCTCTTGAGCTTATCGTTCCAGTACGTGGCATCGCTGTAGGCATTATACGAGTGGATGCGGAAGTCTTTCTCGAACCTGTCCCACGTGTCGTTTTTCAGCTTCATGGCGATGTCTTTCATAAACGACGGCATACCTGCTTCCGTCAAGACCTGAAGCAGTTCGTCGTCGCTCATCGCCTTATACTCAGGCTTCAGAGCCGTGCAAGCCACATCCTCGAAGAAGATGCCTGCCTTCTCGTTGACGATAGCACTGGAGTCCACCTCCTCTTCCGGATAGTAGTTCTCCAACTTCCCGTAGATGGTTCCATACTGGTTCCATGTAGAAGCCTTGTAGTTGTCCAGCACACTTGAATAG
>Ga0265301_10005410_pt1 | contig 12552 bp, 9 predicted proteins | sample AusTroGonzalo_MG_2_FD_193488 | JGI IMG/M metagenome (GOLD analysis project Ga0265301, IMG submission 193488) | Bovine rumen microbial communities from tropical cattle in Woodstock, Queensland, Australia - Gonzalo_04 | ecosystem: Host-associated > Mammals > Digestive system > Stomach > Rumen ...
GACGTGGAGGTTGTAGCGCTCCTCCACCATCTTCGCCACGCGCCTTGCCTTCTCCGGTACGCCATGATTTGCAACCATCTTGTACTGCAGCCAGTCGCATTCCTTCTCGAATCCCAGTTTGACCATCAGGTCGTTGTAATAAGGATAATTGTACAGGCAGTTGAAGGGCGGGGTGTTCTCATAGCCTTCGACCAGCATGCCCTGCTTGCCGAAGGTATTGTAGTAAAGCGGTCCGTGAATCTCGGTCATCCCCTGCTTCTTCGCCCAAGACTCCGCCTCACCTATCAGCAGGCGGGCGACCTCCAGGTCATTGATGCAATCGAACCATCCGAAGCGCACGCGTTTCTTGCCGTAACGCTCGTTGTAGCGCGGATTGATGATGGCGCAAATCCTTCCAACCACCTTGGCCCCGTCCATCACCATCCACATCTTACGCTTGCAATAGGAAAGCGTGGTGGTTTTGGTTAGCGAGAACACCTCGTCGGAGTGTAATGCAGGCACGTACTGCTTGCAGGATTTGTATAGCTTATCCGGGAACTTGATAAAGCGCATCAAGTCTGAACGCGTATTGACTTCGTGAACACTAAACATAGCCTGCAAAGTTAAGCATTTTCTTGAACTTCAACAATATGACGCACGACCGCCTGTGCACAGACACAGCCGAAAACCGCCGGGAGCCAGGAAACGGTCCCCGTCTGGGACTTTTTGTTACGGCTTTCCTCGAGCACTACCGATCTGCGGTCCGGTCGCTCAGTGGAGAACACTGCAAGGAAACCTTCCGTAATGCCGAGCTTGTGGAGCCGCTTGCGAAGCATGTGAGCCAAGGGGCACTGGAAGGTGCGTGAAATATCATCTACACGCACTTTCGTAGCATCCAGCTTAGAGCCACTTCCCATAGAGCTCACAAGAAATATCCCCTTGGACAGGCAGTATTGAATCAGAGCGATCTTGGGGCTGAGCGTGTCGATGGCATCTAACAGGCAGTCCAGTTCCAACGGTTCCAAAAGCTTAGGGATACTCTCCTCGCTGACGTATTCCTCGATACAGATCAAATCCAGCCGTGGATTAATATCCAGCAGACGCTCCTTCATCAGCTCGCACTTACTGCACCCGACTGTCGAATGTAACGCAGGAAGCTGACGGTTGATATTGGAGACGGATACGACGTCCATATCGACCAGTACAAGGTGCCCGACGCCAGCTCGCGTCAACATTTCAGCCGCCATCGCACCTACCCCTCCGAGTCCCACTACCGCCACCCTGGCAGCTTCCAGATCCTTCAGGCCTTCCGCCCCCAGGAGCATTTCGGTCCGTTCCTGCCAATCCTGAATCATTTTACGCTCGTTTTAGGTTCTTCTTCGGGTTTCACCCTCTCAGAATGGCACAGACTGCATCGCAACGACTTTCACCATGATAGGAGCGAAAGATCTATTACTTCATCCACCTCTCGAGCCAGTCGTAGAATGTACGGTGCCAGAAGAGAGCATTCTGCGGCTGAAGAATCCAGTGATTCTCCTCCGGAAACACCACCAGCTTGCTCGGCACTCCCATCATCTGTGCAGCGTTGAAAGCCGCCATCCCCTGCTCGTACGGAATACGATAGTCCATCATACCGTGAATGCAAAGAATGGGAGTATGCCATTTTGTAACCATAGTCACAGGCGAGTTGGAATAGTGACGGCGGGCCTTGGGTGTGCTGGCATAAGGAGCACCGGCCTGCTGCATTCCGCCGAAGGTTATTCCGTCTCCGGCAGGCCCCTGCTGCCCTTCAGTATATGCATATTCCTTCAGACCTCCGTTGTCCCAGTTGGCGAACCACATTTCCTCCGTGGTAAACCACAGCTGAGCCTCGTCGAAAATACCGGCGTGTGCGATGAAGCAATCGTACAGGTCTCCGTGCAGCCCTTCAAGCATGTATGCCGAATAGCCGCCATAAGAGGCGCCGACGCATGCAAGCTTGCCAACATACGGCTTACTCTTGATATAACGGCCAGCGCTCAGGTAATCCTGCATATTCAAGCCGCAATAGTCACCGCTGATCTGCTCCTTCCACTCCTGTCCGAACGCAGTCGTACCGCGACGGTTGGGCAGAATGACGACGTAGCCCTGCTGAGCCATGAGGCGATAGCACCAGCGGTAGCTCCAGTCCTGGGAATTGCTTCCCTGAGGGCCGCCAAGCACGATTTCGATTGCCGGATAAACTTTAGATTCATCAAACTTCGGAGGATAAACCACCCAGCACTGCATCTGTTTACCGTCAACTGTGGGCACATATACACTCTCCGTCGAAATGCCGTCCAACTGATTGACAATATAGTCGTTGACAGTGCTGACGAGCTTATAATCCGGCTTACCGGGATGCACTTCTGCAATTTCCAGAGGGCGTTCAAGCGAATAGCAGGTGGTAAGCAGGCGCTGCTCCTCCCCTTCTCCTACAACTGCAAAAGGAGAGAAGAAATCGCGGGGCCAGGAGGCAGGTGTAAGACGAGTAAGTTCATCTTCCGGGGTCACCTTGAAAATAGCCTGAACACCGTCTATCAAGGCATTGAAAAACAGTTCGCCACCGAACCACACAGGACCGGAAGCATCACGGTCGAGACTTGCGGCTATCTGCCTGGGAGCACCGAAGCAGACGGATCCCTCCTGCTGAGCGACGTCACAGATAAGGATACGCTGGGCATCGGCTTCATAGCCGTCGCGGGCCATGGATATCCAGGCCAGCCAGTGGCCGTCCGGGCTCCATACAGGGTCGGTATCATATCCGCCGTCAGTCTTTACGGGAATTGTCACACCACTCTGGGTATCAAACACATAAATACCAGTATTGGTACTAAAGGCGTACTGCTTGCCTAAATGCTTGCGACAGGAGTATGCAATATATCGACCGTCGGGGCTCCAGTCCAGCTGCTCCGCTCCGCCAAAAGGCTCCGTAGGAAGCTCATAAGGCTCGCTCCCAAGTATGTCTGTAGAATTATCCGGAGTAATCTTGCCGTCAAGACTTGCAACGTAGCTGCGAGGGGTCTCGGTCACCCAGTGATCCCAATGGCGATACATCAGGTCCTCGGTAGCGTACGCCTTGGCCTTATTCAAGGCAGGGTCGCTGTCTGCAGGCTGCTGCAGCTTGAGATTCTTAATACTGGAAATGTAGATAAGCGAACTCTGGTCAGGAGAGAGCTTGAATTCGGAAATCCCGGCAGGAACATCGCTCAACTTCACCTTCTTGCCGAGTCTAGCACCGGACAGCGGAGCTTTCCAGAGCTGTCCGCCCTGCAGGAAAAAGATTGATTTACCGTCACTGCTCCAACGGGCGTTGCTCACGCTTTTTGCAAATCTTGTAAGCTGGCGGGGATTGGAGCCGTCTGCATCGCAGAGCCAAAGGTTTCGGCAGCTGCGGTTGGCGGCCATGTCATTCCAGGACACGCCATAAAGAATCTGCTTCCCGTCCGGACTGATCTGAGGATCGCTCAGGCGCCCGAGCAAAAGCAACACTTCCGGAGTCATTACTCCGTTCTCGATAATTATTTCAGAAGGCCCCACATAGCCGGACTCCTCCTTACTGGCACAACTCATAATTGCCACTGCGGCACAAAGGCCAAAGAAAAATTTTCTCATCTTACTCTGGAATTAAACCTTCAGGGAAGGCATATCCTTCTTTGATGCATCTTCTTTGAGATACTGCTTCTCCGTGAAGCGGAAAAGAGAGGCCACTATGCTGTCCGGAATCTGACGTATCATCCGGTTGTAACGGGTAACTGAATCGTTATAGGTCATACGGCTCATCCGGACCTGATTCTCATAGGTGTTTACTGAATCCATGGTCTTGATATACATAGAGTCTGCCTTCAGGTTGGGATACTGCTCCGCAACGACGGAGAGACGTCCCATTACATTTCCAATGAGGTCTTCCTGGGCCTGGGCCTGATCGGCGGAGCTGTTCCCGTCTATCCCCTGGCGGGCGGCGATTACTCCTTTGAGTGTCTGGTACTCATGCTCGTTGTATGACTTGAGGAGTTCAACAAGGCCGGTCAAGGCATCCCAGCGGCTGGACTGCTGTACGCCTATCTGGCTCATGGCATTCTTTACAAGTTCCTCTGCATTGACGAGTTTGCGCTGTGCACTGATCACCCACAGTACCAGCAGGGCCACAATGGCGATTACGATAATTGTAAGCATTTCGTTATATTTTTTTGCAAGTTAATAATTTTTCAGGATATGTTGCTATAGTCTTTTAAATCATATTTACCCTTACGGAGTTCCCGGAGCAGGACTGCGTTCTGAGGTTTTTCCAGAGCCGGATCCAAGTCCAGTACTTTTGAGGCACATGAACGGGCCTCATCAAGCATGGCTCCATCCCTTACCAGGGAAGCAATATGGAGGTCGATTGGCATACCGCTCTGCTGGGTGCCCTCCAGATCTCCTGGGCCACGCATCTTCATGTCCTGCTCAGCAATCTCAAAACCGTCCTCCGTTGCACACATCAGTTCCAGGCGCTGCTGTGCGTCCTTTCCGGTCTTGGGGTCCTTGACGAGAATACAGTACGATTTTTCCGCTCCGCGCCCTACCCTGCCGCGAAGCTGATGCAGCTGGCTGAGGCCGAAACGCTGGGCACTGCGTATTACCATCACACTGGCATTAGGCACGTCCACGCCCACTTCTATTACCGTCGTGGAAACCAGAATATGCGCCCGTCCTTCCACGAAGGCTTTCATATTGAAGAGTTTCTGGTCGTTATTCTGCTGCCCGTGAACTATCGCAACTTTATAACCTTCTTCCAGCGGAAACGCCTTTATAATGTCTTCATAACCCTGCTCCACGTTGCTCACGTCTTCCATCTTCTCGTTTATGAAAATCATGGGATATACCACAAATACTTGGCGGCCCTTGGCAATCTCTTCACGCATGAAGCGGTACATCGCCGGAATGCGGTTCTGGCCTATGAGCATGGTTTTGACAGGCTTGCGTCCCGGCGGCATTTCGTCTATGACGGAAAGGTCAAGATCGCCGTAGAAGGTCATTGCAAGGGTCCGTGGTATAGGCGTAGCCGTCATAATAAGGATATGAGGAGGGGTTCCTTCTACGGGTCCTTTGGACCAGAGGGCGGCACGCTGGCTTACGCCGAAGCGGTGCTGTTCATCGATGACGGCAAGCCCGAGCGCACAATACTTCACCGGCTCCTCAATAAGGGCGTGCGTCCCAACAATCAGCTGCAAACTCCCGTCCGCCAGCCCCTCAAGAATGGGGCGCCGCTCCTTTTTGGTAGTACTGCCAGTCAGCAGGGCGCTGTTCACACCGGTAGGCGCAAGATATTTCTGAATATTGGCAAAGTGCTGCTGCGCAAGCACTTCCGTAGGTGCCATAATGCACGCCTGATAGCCGTTACCTATAGCTATGAGGCAGCTCAACACAGCCACCATAGTCTTTCCCGAGCCCACGTCTCCCTGAAGCAGACGGTTCATCTGGGAACCACCGGACATATCGGCCCGAATCTCCTTTATTACCCTCTGCTGTGCTCCAGTAAGTGCGTACGGCAAAGCGTTATAGCAAGCATGGAAAGCCGGCCCTACGTGGGACATCACTATACCGTTGGACGCCCGGCTGCGCACGTACTTCTGCTTAAGCAGGCTAAGCTGGAGATAGAAGAGTTCTTCAAATTTCAGCCTGCGGGTAGCCGCAGCGAGAGCGCTCATATCGGACGGGAAATGTATATTCTGAAGGGCCCAGGGCAGGGTCGGAAGACTATACTTGCGGAGTATGTAATCGGGAAGGCTCTCATTTACTTCGTGAAGGCAAAGGGCAAGCGCGGCACGCTGCATCTTGCACATTGTCTTGCCGGTAATGCCGCCTGCCTTCAGTTTCTCGGTGCTGGGATAGACTCCGGTGAGAGTCCCTTTGTCCGAAGGTGAAGACTGCGGAGCATCCACCTCGGGATGCACTATATTGATGCGGCCGTTATACGACTGCGGCTTGCCGAAAAAGATGAAGCCGGCTCCCGGCACAAGGCGGTCGTAATTCCATTTCACGCCCTTGAAGAACACCATCTCCATACGCCCGGTACCATCCTCGACAATAACACTCAGATGCTTAATATTGATGAGGTTACGACTGACGACCGTACCCTGCACCTGCACGTACGCAAGGTCAGGCGTTACCGAGACAATGGGAGTTATGCTGCTGCGGTCTATGTACCGGAAAGGATAGAAATGAATAAGATCGTCCATAGTATGAATATCCAGCTCCTTTTTCAGGAGAGCCGCTCTTTTGGGACCCACTCCCGGGAGAAACTGGATATCGTTACTGAGTTCACTCATACATTTCCCTGCATATATTCACAAAAGTAGGAAAAAATAGGATATAATTAAAAAAAGTTATTACCTTTGCCGCAGAATTGGAAAGATGCTCGAGTGGCTGAAGAGGCACGTCTGGAAAGCGTGTGGCCGCCTAAAGCGGCTCCAGGGTTCGAATCCCTGTCTTTCCGCCAAACCCGTCTAAATACCTGAAAGATAGCGAGTTAGACGGAATAACGACCGAAAATCGGGACAAAAACGGGACTTCTGACTACCTTTCCGACTCCCTCTATGGCTTGGCCAGAGAGTTGTCGGAAAGAAAATAATGTATTTTACCCCCGAGGAAAAACCGCGGCTCATGAAACTTCCGCCCAGCTTGTCATACAGCCAAATGAACAGCAGACCGACTCCAATCACAAACAAGGCGGACGATACCTCACTAATTGTAAGTTCCGTATCCTTATCAGAGAAATCCGCAAAAGCGTACAAACCAGAATTGAGCACTAAAAAAAATCCGCCCCGACTTTGAATCGGGGCGGAAAAACAGAATCATTCAGATTTTTAGAAATTCCAAGTCTTTAAGATTACCTTCTCCGCATCGGGTTCACCAATCTTCGTGCTGGGCGCGAAATACAGGATAATCTTTCCTTCGGGTTTGGAGGTCTTGGAATCCACAACTGCCTGTGCCGCGTTCAAGGCCTTGGAATCGTTGGCGCTGCTCCGCTCGGAAACGGAACCGACAGCATTATGGACAGCCGAATGCATTTCGTCGGCCAGTTCTCTCAGTTCCGTATAGGATTCACCGGACACGGAGCATCCATAAACTCCATGACCACCTTCCTTCTGGCAAGAAACGGACGTACAAACAAGCGCCAGTGCGGCAAAAATTGCAAAGAATAAAGCTTTCGTTTTCATGATAAGTGAATAATTAGTTTTACGTTTATCTGTACCTGTTAAAAGTTAGTTTGGTGTCAGGGTTGGCATCCTCGTTGACGAAGATATCGACCCCCACAATACGGCCATTGTCATCATACCGATAATCGAACCTCTTGGTTTTGACGATGGTGGAACTATTGCCACCGATATTTCTGACCGTAGTGACGCGGCAGAGCCTTCCCGTTGGTCTCGGCGGTGATCCATTTCCCGATGATTATCCGGGCTACACCCCGGTCGGGCTCTATTCCTTTGTTGCATCCCACGAAGAGTATGCTCATCATCGCCAGGACGATGGCTAAAATAGATTCCTTCATTGTTGTTTTTAACTTGGTTGCGGGCCGGGGCTCCCGCCCCGGCCCGCATAAGACCATATAAGTTATTCCTTCCAATACTCCACTCTAGTCAGGGCGAAGGAAACCGGATAACGCTGGCCGTATTCGTCCTGGCGGATGGCGCCCCAGATCATGGTCTGGTCGTCCAAGGACATGATTTCCCACCACTCGCGGTACTCGACGCCGTTGTCAACCCAACGCGTGAGGAGAAGGCGGCCGTCAATGCAGTACTCATTTGAGGTATTTGTGCTGGGCACCCAGTTGTCGCCGTCCTTCACATAGTAAGTAAAGGATAATTTGTCATCATACTTCCAGCGATGCACCTGACCGTCGTCATACTGGGAATGGTCACTGGTCGCGCGGCCCTCCCAGGTACCCAGGATGTAGGACCCGTAATTGACCGGCGTCTTTTCCTGCTTCCTGAGCTCGAGATTCATTGACGGAAATGGAAGCGTCCTTCCGTCCTGATACTGCGTGCGCCGATACAGGCAGTGGATGTTCTCATCATCAATGGCGCCTACAATCATTTCATCAACGAAGGTGGTGTTCTCGTCCACCTTGCAGGTGAGGGTAATCACATTGTTCTCTATCACATAGTCGAACTCGCGCCGGGTGGCCCATTCCTTCTCGCCGGAGAGCGTTTCTGCAAACGAAGCGCTGATGGTAGCCTGGGTTCTGGAGAAGAAGGTGAATACGGCCTTTTCGTTGGTGAGGGCGACTTCGCCGTTGATCTTCTCCGTCATCCACTTGGTGGCCTTGATTTTCTGCATGATTTCGTCGGCCGTAGGGACCGGTACCTTATGCATGACAAAGGACTCTACATACTGCTCTCCCAGTTCGTTCTTTCGCAGGGCGGTCCAGATCATGGTGTCCTCCTCGATGCTGCGGATCTCCCACCATTCACGGTTCTCCACGGTGCCTTCGCCGGCGTTCTTCCAGCGGGTGCACAGCAGGCGGCCATCCACAAAGTATTCGGCGAACTCGTCCTCCACCTTGACCCACTGATCCTCTCCAACCTTGCGATAGAAGTTGTAATGGCCATCTTCCAGATACTCCCAGCGGTGATATTCCGTGGAGCCTCCGGCGGTCCTCCGGCCTTCCCAGAGACCCCGGATGGGTTTGCGGTAATTCTCTTTTATCTTTTCATAAAGGATATGGTCGCTGACTCTACCTATTATTGCACCATCCTCCATCAGGGTGCCAGACACATCAGCTTGCATCTCATCGGCATTGATAGAGGTAACAATCATCGAAATGTTCAATGTCTTATGCTCGTCCAGCTGGTGAGTGAGATAAACTATATTAGCGGTGATGTCCACATCCAGCGGGGTAAGGTCGTGCCAAAGGTCTCCCAGCTCGGGACGGGAGTTCACAGAGGAGCTCATATAGGCCGAAGTAGTGTTGAGGAAAGTGAACACGCCTTTGTTATCGGTAAGGAAAGGCTCGCGGTTAATCTCCTTGCTCATCCACTTGCCTATAATGGATTTCTCCAGCTCGGCCTGAGAAGGAGCAACGATCTTCTCCATGGTGAAAGCAGCGGTATACTGGCTTCCGTCGGCCTCCTCGCGAAGGGCTGTCCAGACCATGGAGCTCCAGCCGACCGCGGCAATTTCCCACCATTCACGATTTTCCACGGCGCCCTCGCCGGCATTCTTCCAGCGGGTGCACAGGAGCTTGCCGGCCACGAACCACTGGGAGAACTCGTCATCCTTCGCCTCCCAGATGCCCTTGCTGTTCTTGATGTAGAACACGAAGGTGCCATCCTCCTTGAACTCCCAGCGGTGCTCCTGACCGTCATCGAACGCAGACTGATCACTCGTCATCTTGCCTTCCCAGAGGCCCAGGATGTTCTTGCTGTAGTCCACGTCCACCTTCTCGCAGCGGATCATGGACTCATCAGATTTCACCAGACCGCCATCTTTCCTGACGGTTACATTGCGCTTGCCTATCATCGTCGTGCCCGTGATGGCATCGACGTGAAGGTCGACCACCACAGTCTTACCAGGTTCAGGACTATGGGTGAGGGTCACATTATTGCCAACGATGGCTACATCGGCCTCTCTCCTGTTATTCCAAACGGGAACATCTGCTACATCATCGGTGAATGACAGGCTCACATAGGCCTTTGTGGCAGAGACAATCTCGTACACGATTTTCTCGTTGGTCGGAAGGACCTTGCTGTCGGTCTCGGCGACCATCCATTTCCCGACGATCTTGTTGGCTAAATCCCTATCGGGTTCCACCTCTTTTCCTTTGTCGCATCCCACGAAGGAGATACTCATCATCGCCACGGCGATGGCTGCTAGTGTCTTTTTCATATCGTTTATTTGTTGAATTTTCTAAGAAGTTTGTTCATCTGTTTGCCCACGTCTCCCCGGTCCAGGGGGAAATCGGCATTGGAGAGGATGCTGTTGAAATAGACGACGCTGCCGGTTTCGGCATCGACGACAGCGGTGTACAGGGCATTGGCCGCCTGCTCATGCGCGCTGTAGGTTTTGGTCAGGTTAAAGACTTTGCTCACGGCATAATCGACAAACTCGGCCAGCTTTTCCTGGTTGTAGGTTTCCATGCTCTCGATATAGCCGTTGGCGTGCAGCACAATGCCGTAGCGGTGCCCGGTGGATTTGATCAGGGCCGACAAGGCTTTGGGCACCCTCAGGCGGGAAATGTCCGACGACTCAAGGTCTACGAAGCTGTCAATCCATTTGCCGATGCTGGCGCCGTCTCCGCTGTAGTCCACGGGAACGGGGTCCGTGAAGGGATAGCGGTAAGAAGCGACAAGGTCGGTAAGCAGCTGTGCCGATGCATTGCTCAAGGACGGATCCACGAATCCATGCCCCGGAGCGTCGTAATAGGCTATAATGGATTTGAGCTGAATCAGGGCCAGTTCATCAATTTTGGAGACATTTGTACCACCGGCAGCGTACGAAGCGCCGCAGGAAGCGGCAGCGATTGCCGCGAGCAGAATCCCGGCCAGGGACATCCAAAATGAAAAGTGTTTAAGCATATCTGTGGTTTTATTTTATTAATCTGAATAAGTCCCGGCAGAGCCGCTTCATGCTTTTGGGGAAGCGGGGCGTCTCTTCAAAATCCTCCTCTCCTTTCTGGTCGTTTACATTGACTTCCAGAAGAATAACGCCGGTTTCGGCCTCCAGGACACAAAGGGTGCCGAAGATGCTAATATAGCAGCTCCCCAGCGGGCCGGAGCCTTGGGCGCGCTCGAAAGTATCCACCTTGAGAACGACCTGGTAAGGAGCTTCGCCCTCACTTACCAGCTCCATCCCGGGGCTGTACACGTTGAAAGTGTCAAAGAAGGCGGTCTCCATAAGCTGCACAAGCTCTTCGTAACCGTCCCCGGCCCAGGTCTGGAAATCACCCAGCTTCTCTTTGGCGAAGATGCCGTTATTGACGAACCGGGCCTGGGACAGGTCAATAACGTAAGTGGCGGTGACATCCTGTTTAAACACATTCAGACTGCCTTTGCTAACCTTCAACGGTTTGGCAGCAAACAAAGATACGGAGCCCAGCAAAAGGGCCGAAATAAGCAGGATTTTTCTCATATTGTTAATCATGAACAGGACGGATTGCCATGGCACATTTCATATCGTAGATGCCTACGCCGTAACCGTTTACAGTATGAATCGTGTTATCAAGTCTTAAAAAATATGCTTGGTCGTTCACTCCGTCGCAGCTTCTGGAAGACCAGTACCAGCCCCAGTTATTGGACACTTCAACATCATTAAAATGCACCAGGCTGCCATTTTCTTTATAACCTTGACAAAGGAAGAAAATGGAAATGCCGTTGGGACCGGCAAACATATGGCCACGGGAACCATCAGGAAAAGTAAGCCACCAATGGTCCTTTCCTTTACTTTTCAAATCTATAAACTCTTGATAGGTGGGAGTCCTCCAGGGAGAACCCAGGTAATGAGTGGCCGCATCCACCTCCGGAAGATCAGAAAAGAGCGCGGAATTATCTTCGCCTCGGCGCCAGCAGAAATATTTACCCGGTTTATCCGGATCTGCGATATAAAAAACGCGGCCTCCAAAATCACCGGTTTCCCAATTAAGATTCCCCGTAGCCCACCTGGGGCCAAAACCCAAAGAGACTGTTTGTTCTTTGCGCACGTTACTGCTCATATCCAATTTGATGGCGGTAGTGGAAATGGATTTATTGGTAACAGTCTTGTTTATAGAATTCATGGCATAACCATATTGACGGTCTACTTCCACCAGCTGGAACTCAAAATCCGTAGGTTTGTTGCGACACTCATCATCCAGAATACCCCAGAAATAATAGCCATGCTTGCCGCCTATGGTTGTTTCTATAGCGGGGATAAAATGACCGGCAGCGGCGGGGTCAAAATAATAAAGGACATAAGTAGTACCAATTATTTCACCGGCAACTCGTGAATATACATTCCCGCCCGGATAAAAGTGGTGAAAGGCTACGGGGGCGACATGGGAGACGGTCATGACGAACGCCCCCGAAGGGCTTGGAGATGTAGATTCCGGGTCAATATAGAACTGCACCAGGCCCTCTGGAGCTCTCATATCCAGAGTGACGCTTAACGTGGACAAGCCTTCGGGGCCTGCGCTCGTAACCGTATAAGGTACGTCCTCGCAAGACATGAAGTAGCCTTTCTGGGCATCGGGGAAGACAAAATAAGCAGAACTCGTTATCACAGGCGGGGCGTTGTGGAGGTAAGACGGGTAATGAATGGCCGTTGCACGATTATATAATCCGGTGGTGTCAAGATCAAGACCGGTGTAGTCTGTGCCCCCGTCTTTGTCCGTATAGGTCCATCCCGTTCCGCCCTTGTAGGTCATAATGACGTATTGTTTAGGGTTATATGTGAAGGTGAGGTAGATCTTGTCTCCGTCCTCCCACCCTGTTTTAATGCCCTTGGTGTCGGTGTCACAGTTGACAGTAATGTCAAACACCAGCTTCGAGGGGTCGATGGTGCTGGCTTTGGTGTTCGGAGCGTCAGGAGTATCAG
>Ga0265301_10005411_pt1 | contig 12551 bp, 17 predicted proteins | sample AusTroGonzalo_MG_2_FD_193488 | JGI IMG/M metagenome (GOLD analysis project Ga0265301, IMG submission 193488) | Bovine rumen microbial communities from tropical cattle in Woodstock, Queensland, Australia - Gonzalo_04 | ecosystem: Host-associated > Mammals > Digestive system > Stomach > Rumen ...
CAGTTATCACCCCTGTATCGTACAACTTCTCAAGGCTTGATTCTCCTTCAGCTATGTCCGAAGGTAAGTATGTTTACTACGAGGAGAGCTTCGAGGATGCATTCATCCTGAACAAGAAGAGCGATGCCCTCCAGTTCAATATCACCGATAGTGGTACAACTGGTACTACAGAGACCACGGAGACAACCGAGACTACTGAGACAACCGAGGAAGCCTGATAACAGGAGGCGTTTATGTCAGAAAAAACCATAATGGTAAGGCGTAAAAATGTTTTTCTTGATATAGCTCCTGAGCAGGTAGAAAAGTACAAGGCTAAGGGTTACGATGTAGTGGATAAGTTTGGAAATGTTATCGAAAAGAGTAATCCGGATGATCCTAAGGCCTTGAAGCAGGCTTATGGTGAGCAGATCATCGAGATAAAGAAACTGAAAGCCAAGATTCGGGAATTAGAGGCTGAACTCAAGGCTACTTTACAGGCACTTCCCTCAGCAAAACCTGAAGAGGAAGAAGTGGTTGTTGAGGTCAAGCCAAAGACTTCCGGGAGAAAACCTAAGAAATGATTGAAAGGTGGTGGGTCTGATGTATCTTACTTATGTGGAATATACTGCGATGGGTGGAACCTTGGACGAAACCACCTTTAATGATTTAGCATTTGAAGCGGGTTCTCTGATAGACTGGTACACCTTTAATAGGCTTCAGGCAGAAACAACCCTTCCTGAAGCCGTAAAGAGGTGTATGTATAAACTGATTCAATACATCATAACCCAGCAACAGGTAAATGGAATCGGGGATGGATCAGGAGATAGTGTATCAGGAGGAGCAGGAATCGCGAGTCAATCAAATGACGGGGTTTCCACAAGTTATAACATACTTAGTGCAAGGGATGTAGTGGAAACCAGCAAAACCCAAATGGCTCAGATTATCAATCAATATCTTTCCGGGGTTATGAATAGCCTTGGACAGAAAGTCCTTTACAGAGGGGTGTATCCGAATGAATAAATATCCTGAATGGTGGGATGCCAAAGTAACTGTATATAACCAATATACTGATAAACAAACTCAATATGTTACTTGGTATAGAACGGTTATTGAAGGTTGTTTTTGGCAACATACCAAAGACAAAGTTGTTTTTGGAGATACAACCCTTGAAACTGATAGGATAATATGCAGGATTCGGAAAGATCCTAAATTTCTTGAAAAGTATGCTTGGGTTAATCTTGCGGCTGATCAAAGAACTGGATACTTTACCCTTGGACAAGGTGATATTATAGTCAAAGGGGAGGTTTTAGATGAAATCGATGAATATACATCCGGGCATAGATCATCAGATTTGCTTGAGAAATACAAAGAGCTTCAGGGTTGCTTTGAAATACAATTTGCATCGATAAATACTGGAAAAGGAAGAGGAATGGAACATTATAGAGCGCAGGGAGTGTGATGTTTATGGCAGATGATTTTACATCAGTGATAACTAACCTATTAGTGGATTTACCAAATGATGATCCCACTATGTTAGAAATTCACAACTTGCTGGCTAAGAAGTGTGATCCATATGTACCTTTCTTGGAAGGTCCACTTTCACAATCAGGATTAGCTCAGGTTACTCCTGATTATGTACAATATGGTAACGGGGTTGTTCCATATGCCCATTATCAATATGTAGGAGAAAACTTTAACCACACCCTTGATTATCACCCAAGAGCTACAGCCTTTTGGGATAAGGTAATGATGCAGGAGAAAGGCGAAGAGTTTTGTAAAGAGATTGAGGATATACTTACAAGGAGGATGAACGAAAAATAATGATAATGGCAGTTAATAAGGAGCAGGCAATTATTGATTTTATATGTAACTGTCCGGAGATCCAAGCGCACCCTCTATTCTTCAATTTCATAAATGCAAAACCTGATAATAAACAGATTATTACTTCCGGAAATGATCGGAATATGCAAAAACCTTATATTGATGGAAGTGTTCTGAAGAGATATACTTTCACCATTATAGATTTTAGATCGGTTACTTATCAGGCTATTGTAAAAAGTTCCGAGGTATTGACTCCACCAGTTAATGAAAATGTGGAAGAATATATAGATATTCAAAACATTATTGATTGGGTGGATGAACAGGAAGATGCCCGGAATTATCCAAATTTTGGCAATGATTGTCAAATAGAGGAGATGAAGGTTTTAACTGATAATCCGGTTCTTAATGGAACGGATACACAGGTGAAGCCTGCGCTGGCAAAGTATAGTTTTTCAATTCAGATTGACTATATAGATAACAGTAAAGTAATTTATTAAGGAGGTAAATAAAAATGAGTTTTGATTTGACTAACGGTCAAAGAGCGGATAGAAAACTTCTCATCACCGTAGCTGAATGGGACGATGGTACTGGTGGATCGCCCAAGAGACAGATATTAGGTCACCGTATTGAGAGTTCGCAGATTGATTACAATCATGATATCAGTACGATAACCGATATTCTCGGGGAGAATTATACCGATGTTAACAAGTCTCAGCCTCAGCAGAATTTCGAACCCTTTACTATTGCAGGTGGCAATGATCTTGCTGAATTCCTCAATGAAAAGAGAAGAAGAAATGCCCTGTCAGAGCTTAATGCTTTCACGGTATATGTCATTACAGCTTTCAAGAAAGATGGAAATGAATATGAAGCTGAGAAGCATACTGATTGTACCATTGTTTACAATAGCATCGGTGGTGATACAAAGACTGATATGCCTATCACGGTATACTTCAGTAATAAGATCACAACCGGAACAGTTGATAAGCTGTCGGCTGATTTTGCTTTCACACCGGATACATCGGCTACCACAACTACATCATCTCAGCTTTGATGCTGTTTAAGGCTCCGTACTTTTTAACAAACAATTAAATAAATACATATCACAGGAGGATTGGACTTATGGCAAATGATATTTTAAATCTTGATTTATCGGCAACTAAAGGAACGGTTATCCATGTCAATGGAGATCCGGACGCACAGATCGTTTTAAATCTTTCAGACTTTGGAATTTATAATAGGCTCAAAGAAGGATTGACCCAGCTTTATGATGTTTTTGTGGAATTAAAGGATAAAATGGGTGAAAAGGCGCAGGCCGAAGATCCTGAAGACGATGATGATTCCGGAACACCAAAGTTTATAGAAGCTATGCAGGAATCAGATGCCAAGATGAGAGGTATCATAGACTATATATTCAGTTCTCCGGTATCGGAGGTATGTGCTCCGAATGGATATATGTTTGATATTTTCGAAGGACAGTTGCGTTTTGAATATATCATAAACGCAATTACAGAGTTATACGAAAGCAATATCAACAAGGAATTTTATAACATAAAGTCCCGTATCAATAGCAAGCTCCCGCAGTACGCTAAAGCTGAGAAGAAAAAGGGACAGTAACCTATGCTTGAGTATGAGTTACCAACTTCTGTGATACTCAATGATACAGTTCACACCATACGGAGGGACGGAGACTTTCGTATGGTGCTGGATTGTTTTAGATTATTGCAGGATGAAGAACTTGAAGAAAATGAGAGGATATTGGCTTGTTTAACGGTATTCTATGACGAGCTTGACGGTGTTGAAACCGTTTATCAGCTTGGTGATTTAGAAGAAGCTACCAAGCAAATGTTCTCTTTTTTTAATTGCGGGCAGTCAACTGTTGGAGCTAAGGCTGAAGGAAAAGTTATTGATTGGGACAAAGATGCATTGATGATCATATCGGCTATTAACAAGGTAGCCGGTAAAGAAATAAGGGCTGAAAAATATCTACATTGGTGGACTTTTATGGCTTATTATATGGCAATAGGGGATAGTGCTTTATCCAATGTAGTTAATATACGGCGAAAGATAATTAAAGGAAAAAAGTTGGAAAAATTCGAGCAGGATTATGTAAATGAGAATCCAGATCTTTTCAAGCCGATGGAGAATTATACCAAGGCCGAAAAAGATTATTTGGATGATATCTTATCGAATTGGAATACTGGAGGTCAATGATGCCGGACGGAATTGTTAGGATAAAAGTTGGTTTAAATACAGATACGGCAGTCAAGGATGCTGAGAGATTAGGAAAAGAAGTTCAGGATACTTTAAATAAGGTAAGTACCGGGGAGTTGAATTCCAAGACACTTACCTTTATTAAAAATCTGACTATTGCTTCTAATAGGGCTCAGAAATTAGCACGTGATTTAGAGGCATTCGGACGTAAGAAAATACCTACAGAAGAGTATGCAGAACTTTCCAAAAGATTAAAAAAATCCCAGTCTGAGTTCGATAAAATGCTTATGAAGCAGGATGAGATGATTGAAAAAGGTCAAACATCCGGAAAGGCATGGGAAGAGATTGATCATAATTTGGAACGTCTTGGTACTTTAATAAGGGAAGATGAAGCGGAATTAAAAAATCTTGTAAATACCGGGAAAGCGTTCACTCTTGGAAGTCAGACTACCAAATATAAAGATATGCAGGCTAATCTAAATACTGCAAATCAGGCTACCAATATCTTACTTCAGAAATATCAGGAAATGGCTGAAGCAGAAAGATTAGCGGCGCAGGAAGCCGAGGAAATGTCTAAATCACAGGAAGATGTTTCCGAGGGTAATGAAGAAACTGCAGAATCAGCTGATAAGGCTTCCAGATCAATGAAGAGATATGGTAGATCTTTAGGTGATGTTGGAAGGACTATATTACATACCATTAGAACTGCTTTGAATAGGCTTGTAAGTGTTTTTCGCCAGCTGTCTCATCATCTCAGTTTGAGTAATAGGCATCAAAGAGGGCTTGCGACAGGAATGAAACATTCCCTGCGCACTATATTAACTTATACCTTAGGAGTTAGTAGCCTCTTGGCTTTGATTAGAAGAGGTAGAGGATATGTTAGTGAGGCTTTCAAAGTTATGGCGCAGGAAATACCCGAAGTAAATGAGACTATTTCAGAGCTTGGAACCTCGTTTAAACAGCTGAAAGCTTCATTCGGTACAATGTTACAGCCCCTTTTACAATCATTAGCCCCAATCCTTAATTCCATTGTTCAAAAGCTGGTTGCTGTTATGAATAGTATAGCTCGGTTTTTTGCAACTCTTACAGGTCAGGATTATATCTATGAAGCTACTGTAGCTAACTATGATTATGCCAAAAGCGTTGAGGAAGCCGAAAAAGCAAATGAAGGTGCATTGGCATCTTTTGATAAGCTAAACGTGATTGCAAAAGATAATGCTAAAAATACCTTAGCATTAACAAAGGATACAGTAACTTATAAAAAGGTAGAGATCAATCCGGAAGATACTTGGTATACAAGGCTTGCTAAGAAGATAGCGGATGGTTGGAAAAAAGCAGATTTATCTGAAGCTACTAATGATATAGCTAATAAGCTCGCGGAACTTTTGGATAGTATTAAATGGGAAGATATACGTAGTAAAACAACCAGATTTGCACATACTATTGCAACTGGTATAAATGGTATAACACTTCCGGATGAAAATACTGGTAAATCAGCTCTTGCGGATTCTATTGGAAATCTTATAGCTGAAGCCCTTCAGACTTCTATTTCAACCATTGATACTTTCGTAACTGATGTGGATTGGGAAAACCTTGGATTATTTATAGCTACTACTATTGAGTCGTTAAAGGATCGGCTTAGAACCAATGATACTTGGAAAGAAGCAGGTAGGGCGATAGGTCATTTATTCCAAGGATTAGTTAAGTTAGGTCTTCAGTTGTTAGTAGAGGATAATATCTTTGAAGGATTAGGAACAGATTTCAGTAATTTCTTAAATAGCCTTATTGAAGAAGGAATGAAAGAAAATCCGGAAACCCATAATACGTATCTGAAGGATTTTGGTATCTCTCTTTCAACCGGATTTGTTAATATCCTGAAGGAGATTGAGGCTTTCCTTGATGGATCAAGTGATGAATTAGCTGAAGCAGTAAATCAGTTATTTCAGGGTATTGATCTTTTTGAGATCGCAAAGCATATTGCAATTGTATTTATCAAGGGATTAAAAACTGGATTAAAAATGGTATTATCCGCAGGCCTTGGAGCGTTGGGAATCACAGTAGATGGTGATACAGCTGATTTTCTTGCTGAAGCTCTTGGTATAGGTTTGTTAGGAGCAAAGATAGCAAAACTTGTCACCGGCATTACTGGATCCGGTGGGTTGTTAAGTGCATTCAAGAAAAAGGATGATGCTCTTGGAACACAGAGTAAAAAATTAAGTGCCGAGAAAGTAGCCGTAGGAGCTCTTGCTGGAGTGCTGGGAGTTCTTGGATTAAATGCGTTAAGTACTGCTGGCAATGTAAGAGATGGAGCTCAGGTTCTTGATGGGGCGATTGGTGATGTGGTAGGAAGTATTACAGATGTTGCTGGTGTCGGTATGAATGCTTGTAAGGATCTTGAAGATGAAACCACTAAATCAATCAATAGTATGGAAACATCTTTCAAAGAATTTAATCCTGCAATCAACCCGGTAGATACTACTGCTTATAATAATGCAATAGCTACCACTCAGCAGACAATCTCAACTATAGAGCAGATGTGGGCTAATTCACATCCGAAGCAGGGATCTGTTCAAACAAGTACTCCGGGTACCACAACAAGCACTTCTACTACTCCTCAAACAAGCACATCCACAACTGGTGTACCTACTTGGAAGAAATTGGGCTATAACTCATACGAAGAATATGAAAAAGCTGTGTATGATAACTTGGAACAGAAAAAGTCATTTAATCCAGAAACAACTACACCACTCTGGCAAAAACTTGGATACAATCCACTTGGTATTCTTGATGATGCAACCAAAGAAGCCCACAAAAAGATTGAAGGTGCACCTTATTATGAATTAAGTCAACAGGGTGCAAAAGCTGAAGCAGAACTCAGAGAGCAAACCGTCAAAGCAAATGTACAAAAGTTTGAGGATTTTATACGGAGTTACCCTGAGAACGAACAAGCAGTTGTTGCTAAAGCACTTTCTGACGAGATGGCTCTTTTCGGATATCAGGATTTGCGAGATGTGTGGGAAAGCAATAACGAAACAGATTTCTTTATAAAGAGAGTAGGACGTAATCTTGACCCGTATTCATTGGTGAATTTAATGGGTGATTCTTCACATAGTTACTTGGATTCTTTGAAAAAGGGATTATCAAATTTAATGAAGTGGTTGCCTTTTGCAAGTTCATCAGTATCATTTCCAATACCTTTCTTAGCGCAGGGAGCAGTTATACCACCAAACAGACCATTTATGGCTATGCTGGGAGATCAGAGACAGGGTACCAATATTGAAGCCCCGTTATCTGCAATAGAGCAGGCGGTTTCAAACGTTTTATCCCGGATTCAGATAAAGAATCTATTGGAAGTTAAGGGAGATCCACATGGTATGTTTAAGGTCACCCAAAAAGAAGCTGAAATCTTCTATAATCAGCACGGTTACAGCGCTTTTAAATAAAAAGGTTTACTAATTTGAAAGGATGTGTTATAATTGGGTTATCAGGGATATGTTATCAAAATAAAAGGCATAGAAGGATCACAGACGGCTTCATCTGATTATATAGTTCCAAAAAGTGAAATGGTATTTAATACTTATAAAGGAACTTATTCAGTTCTTGATGATGATAGTAAGCGTACCGGGAAAGGTCGGCTTAGAAGAAAAACCTATCCTCATAAAGTAGCCCATTGTAAATTCACTTTGCGGCCTATGACAAATACAGAGTTTTTCAATATTTTTCATATGATCCAGCTCCGGTATGTGAAGAAGAGGCAGAAAAAAGTCAAAGCCAGTATTTGGGTTGCAGAGATTGATGATTATGTTGAGGATTACTTCTATGTACCTGATATAGAGATACCTATGATTAAGGAAGAGAATCTCACCACCCTGAAGTATGATTCTATAGAAATGGAATTGATTGGTTATTAAGGAGGTAATATTATGGTTGAATATGACTATTCAGATCTCTTTGAAGAGCATGAAAGCGTCAGCCTCATAATCGTCAATTCTTCGGCAACCGTTACCGGGGTAGAAGATGATTCTCCTGAAATAGAAAATGCAGATTTTGTACTTACAGAAGATAATTTGGATCAGGAATCGCTGGATCTGAGGGAGTGCTTAAATTCGGATAATAACCTTAAATTTGGATCGATGGAAGCATCATGTATGCAATTTGATATCTTTAATGATCAATCGATTCCAACTCTGAAAGATATAGAAGTAAGTATATATCTTTATTTTGAAGGGGATAGTTCGACATTGTTTCAGGTAGGGGTTTATCTGGTACAGGCCGATGAATATTCAGATGATAGAAGTACCCGTCATATTACTATGTATGATCTTAATTTCTTTTTAAGAGATTATGATATAACTAAATGGTATAACAATGTTTTTAAGACAACTGCTTACAGAACTATAAAATATTTAAGAGATGATCTTTTTGATTGGTTAGTGGAGGAGAACCTGATTTAACTATAGTTCAGCAGGAAACTACTTTTGTCAATGATGATCTCGAACTTGAAAAAGGCATCGAAAGCGATGTAGTAACTTTTGGATTTTTCATGTCCGGTATTCTTGAAGCAAATGGAGTGTTCGGTCATATTGGTAGAGACGGTACTTTTGAATATGTTGATTTGGAAAGTTACGATAAACCAGCTAAACTCACTGTCACAGAAGATAGGAGCTTAGCCCCTACTCAATATGAGAACTATCATGTTTGGGGCATTGGATATGTTGCCATATATGATCGAAATAATATATGCATAGCTAGAGAAGGTTCATCAGCTTACAAGCATCCCAGTGTTTACAATATAGTAAATAGCTTTGTTTTCTCGAATACATCTAATAGATCTGGATGGGAAGCTATCGTAAAGCAGGCGGCTCAAAAATTAAGGGATAAAATTACTCATATGTGGTATTATCCTATTGAAAATGAAAATGAAGGAAACCTTTGTTATGAAGTGGGAGATCGAATCGATTTAGTACTCGAGGATTATGATGAAGAGACAGAGGGTGTGGATGATGAAGTCCCGATTATTACAAACCTTTATTCCTATATATTAGAAAGAGAATTTACAGGTATACAGGAATTTACGGATCTGTTAATTGCTAAGGGAGATCGTAAACAGCCTAAATATAAGATTACTAATGACCGCTGGCATCCTGGAGACAGTGACCAATCAACTTCCGGAAGTGGTACAGGTGGAGTATCATATGTTGATAGCGAACATGATAGACGCTTGATACAGCTATTGAGAAATGAAGGAATCAGGCATCTTGACGAACCTTCAAATGTAAGTGTTGTTTATGACAGGCAGAATGTTGAAGTTGCTATAAAATGGACAGACCCACCTAACATCAATACACAACAGCCACATGAATGCGAATGGGCTGGAACCTGTGTCATTCGTAAAGAAGATTCAGCACCGCTTCATAGGTGGGATGGTACTTTGATTGTGAAATCAACCACAAGAGACCAATATGAAGTTTCGGCTTATGTTGATGATACCATTGAGCTGAACAAGAAATACTATTATGCGATAATGCCATATTACATAGCATTAGATGATTCAAGCAATTCTATAGCCCGATATACTTGGACAAAAGTTGTTTCAGTCAATACTTCAGTTAGTATGGTATCACCACTCATCACAGGCTTACAGGTATATGATGTGAATGTTATAGCAACATTTGAAATTCCCACACTTGAGAGCGGTTCTTACAGTTATATCAAGATAGTTGCGAAGAAAGGTTCAATACCCACTTCAAAAACAGATGGGATTGTCAAAGATTTACAGGCATCAGACACAGGTGTTCAGTTTACAGGACTTGACCCCGAAAGCAGGTACTACTTTGTAATTTTTGCAAGCGATGGAGTTACAGAAGTTGCAAGTGACCCCGATGATTGTAAGACAGGGTTGGCAAGTTATGTATTCTTTGAGAAAGCTTATGTGGGAGATAACTAAACGGAGGTGATAAATCTTGGTAACAAAGCAGTTTACAAAATATCTTGCAAACCAGACTTGCAAAAGCATATCGAACGGAAATGTAAGTCCTGCATCAGCGAATCTGTCAACAGTTCTTTTTGGGACAACCTATTCGTATAAATCCACATCAGCAAAATGGCTCGATGTTGGATTTGGTGATGCTGATGAAGAATCCGACCAATATGCTCTTGCAAGCTCAAATGCATCAGCGGGGACATTAACCTGCGAAAGTCAAGCATCAGAGACAAAGACAAGTGAGGACATATTTGCAGTATCGGCAGTATTTACCAATTCAAGCGGAGCTTCGGTCACAGTAAAAGAGATAGGGCTTTTTTCTGGAAGTGTTGGCTCAACCACATCAGCTTACACCGATTGTGTTATGTTTGCGAGATTGAAACTTGATAATCCTGTCACTATTGCTAATGGAGAAACAAGAGCCTTTTACTTACATATAGGCTTGGAAGATTGAGGTGGTATTATGGATTTGATACAGACAAGAGGGAGTAGACATTGGCGAGAAAGTATTATTACCAAAAACATAGTCACAAAAAATCTGCAAGACATAATTCTGTCACCAGATGTTACTCATGTTAAAGTTGCTAATAACACTTGGGGTTATGATAGTCTGAAGCAATGGGAAGATACAGATTGGAATCTGGGCATCAATCCAACTTCGTCCTCAGTATCAACTTTTGGTTTTTACAATGAAGCTGGTTGTGATTTGGCTTATAACATACAAACAGATAGATATTTCCATTTTAGATTGGATAAAGAATATCGAATACGTAAAATCACAGCTGACATTAAGGTTGAAACCAATATCAGTACTGTAAGTACTGGGGATAAAGCTCTTTCATTTTTAACACCATTATATATGGATGATACACAATGGAGCCGTTCTGGTTCATTAGTTAAAGCCAATCCACAGTGCAATTATTGGTTAGAGAAAAACTCTCAAAAGACTTATGATGTGATATTGCTGTTAATATCAAAAACGGATTCTAATTGGCATACGCTGTCAGTTGAATATGATTGTCGGACTAAATATATTTTAGTCCACGGATATGGGAGTAATCGGGGTTCTAATGTAAAAATCTGTTGGAGAAATATTAAAGTTGATGTGGAAGAATAAAGGAAGTGATATCTATGTTAAAGAAACTTGCAAAATTGATTGATGTTAAGAGCATCGTAACCCCATAAAACCATTTTAGGATGAAAGAAGGTGATGTGGAATGTTTGGAAATATGTCAGCTTATGGATACACAATATCTCCCGATAACAACCGCATGATGATAGGTGAAGCGACAACACCTAAAACACCTTAAAACCAAAATTTTAAGGAAGGAGTGATTATATGCTCAAGAAATTAGCAAAATTGATTGATGTTAAATCAATCGTGACCTTTGTACTTACAGGGGTTTTTGCCTATTTGTCGGTGACCGGAGTAGTAAATGGAGAACAGTTTTTATCAGTATTTATTATGATAATCTCATTTTATTTCGGAACGCAGGCAGGCAAGCGTGAGAAGGAGACAGAAGATGACAAAAACGAAAAAGAGAAGCAGGAATAGAGCAAAAGCCTATTACAAAAGAGTAGATAAGCGTGGAACGATTTATGTATGGGGTATGAATTATCCCACAAAAATCACAAAGGAAAGCATCGAAGAAGCATATAGGGACTGCGGTACTGAAAAGTACAACAAAGCCTACTATGCAAACAAGCTCAATGAAGGCAAGGGAAAACCTGGCAGTGATTGTTCGGGAATGCATTGTGCAATATCAGGAACAGATACTACAGCTAATGGCTATTATCATAACCATTGTACTGAAACAGGCAAAATGGATACTTTGCCGATAAATGATATTGTTGTACTTTTCAGAGGCTACTATGAAACAAAGACCGAGAAAAAGCCTGACGGTACGATTGAAGAAACTGAAGTATTTGTAGCAAATCATACAGGTACATATTATGGAAACGGTCTTTGCATACATATGAAATCAAGCAAGGACAACTGTGTTACAGAGTCGGTTGATAACCACAACTGGACTGAATGGGGCAGACCTGATTTCATTGACTACAGCACCAGCTTTAAGAAATCAAAGCCTGTATTTACAAGAACTATGAAGAAAGGTGATAAGGGAGTTGATGTAAAGTTCCTCCAGCTCTTACTTGCAGATAAAGGCTATTCTTGTGGACAAATAGACGGCATCTTTGGCGATATGACAAGAGAAGCAGTCTTGAAGTTCCAGAAGAGCAAGAACATTACAGCCGATGGCGTTGTATTTGAAGTCACCGCCAAAAAACTTGGATTCAACTGTACTTGGTACAAGAAAGGATAGTATGAAACAGCTAAAGATATGCCGATTCACAGAACCAGAATTGGAGGTACTCAGAAGATTATGTAATTTCACTCCAGCAGAAACAGAATACTTCAATCTCCGGGCAAAAGATAAATCAAATATAGAGATTGCAATGCAGATGAATGTTTCTGAATCCAAGGTATATTCTTTAGCAAGAGAAGTCAAAAGAAAAATCTTTAGTGTTCTATAAAGATTCATAACAGTTTTCCCAA
>Ga0265301_10005421_pt1 | contig 12537 bp, 15 predicted proteins | sample AusTroGonzalo_MG_2_FD_193488 | JGI IMG/M metagenome (GOLD analysis project Ga0265301, IMG submission 193488) | Bovine rumen microbial communities from tropical cattle in Woodstock, Queensland, Australia - Gonzalo_04 | ecosystem: Host-associated > Mammals > Digestive system > Stomach > Rumen ...
AAAACTTAACGATTTGCGGGAACCGATAGACCTAAATATCCAGATAAAAGATGCCTCTTCAAAAGCTTTTGAAGTTCTAGATAAGCTGGCCAATGGAGAGCTACTAGATGATGAAACTATAAAAGAGCTTTAGGAAGCTTTCTCTGGAATAGCTGATTTAACAGGATTTGGCGACTTAACGGTTGACGACTAGATTGATTCGCTATAGAAATTAGTTGAGTATGTCAGTACAGCAACAAATGAATAGGGTCGATATACAGAGGGGTATTTAAAGAGCTATGAAGATTATTATAATGAGCTAAAAAAGCAGTGGCAAGAGCTGATTGGCGAGACAGAATATTCGGAAGAAAAAATAAAAGAACTTAGAGCTTCTTACGACAGTTTACAAAAGACCGCGAAGATTGCTGGCGGAGACTATCAAAAGAGTATAGAAAAGACTCTTAATGAAACTCTCTCCTAGATTCAAATTGGTTTAGACCTGCGAACTGCCGAGAAGTAGCTTGAAAAGCTCAAGAATGATTTTGAGCGCGACCCTCTGGAAGTCAAGCTAGAAATTGATGATAAAGAATTTGGCAAGTTTGATTCTCGCGTATTCGCAGCTAAGTTTGCCAATATCCGCGAAGGTCTCAAGCTTATCAACGACGACCTGACAGTAAGTGCGGACAACTGGGTAGAACTGGGTAAGCGCTGGCCGCAAGCGATGGCTGATGCTTACTATGATGCTGAATAGAATATTCTTCGTATAGACGAAGAGAAATATAATTAGTTGCTTGCTAATGCTTATGACAACCTTGATAAACAAAGAGACGTAACTGTACAATAGCTTCTTGACGAATCATAGACTGAAGCTGCTATTGTTTCTGTCTTGGAGATTGCCGAAGAAGCTAAGCGTGCTCTGAAGAAAGATACTCTTACTGAAGCTCTAAACAATGATGCAACTCTTGAAGAAGCAGCAAAGGAAAGCTCTTAGAGGATTGTCATAGCTACCATTGATAACGAAATAAAGAAGCGCAAAGGGAATATCGAAACTAGGATTAATGCTATAACAAACTAGACGGCTCAAGAGAAAAGTATTGTTTCAAGTCTTGGAGTTATCGAGAAGAAAGAAGAATAGGCTGCAAGTAATCTATAGTCTTTCTTCCAATAGGCTTTAAAGAATACTACTCTAGATTTCAAAAGCTTCGTTTAGAATCCTTTAGGGTGGACTGGAGTTTCTAATGTTTTAAAGAAAAGCTTCTCTGAAGATGTTGGTACTGGATAGGTTTTCACAGCCGACGATATTATTAAAACAGATAAAGAGATTCAATAGTGGCGAGCGGAGATAGATAATCTAGAAGTTTTAAGAAAAGCTATCATAAATGGCGAAGACTTATCTAAATATTTTACTGGGATATATGCAAACTAGTCAGAGTTGACTGAATATGATGCTAGGACTTTTGATAAAACACTAGATAGAGATTTAAACTCAGTAATAAAAGATAATCCAGAACTAGCGAATATGATAAAAGATTACCAAAGTGTCTAGTCTGGAAAAGCAGATCCTAGTAAATTTCTCTACAAGTGGGGAGAATCGGTTGGAGCTCTTGATGCTAAAACTACTGCTCAAAAGATGGCTGATGCCATTAATCAAGTTATTCAATCTCTAATTGACGATTTTACCAGCGATAGTGGAGATGGAGGAGGGAAGTCCCTCTCCAAACAAAAACTCTCTACTCTTGATGATTTCCGTGAGCGTTATCACGAAATAAATCTTGAAATAGAGGAGCAAGATACTCTTCTCAAGAAAACTGATACCCTTATTGGACGTACTTACGGCCCAGACCGTTTAAAGAATTTCCAGGAGAAAATTAAGTAGCTTAACAAGCAAGCTGAAAACTACTTAGCGAAAGCTAAGGAAGCAGAGGGGTATCTTTATGGCGAAAATGGCGACCTAGCCAAGGCTCAAGCAAAAGCCAGCGCTATGGGGTTCTAGCTCAATATGGCCGATGATGGAGATATTCTCAATTATACCTCGGTTCTTCGCGAGGCTTGGAAGAAAGTCGAAAATGATAATAAAGCACTTGTTGATGCCTAGAAAGAATTTAATTAGTATATTGAAGAGGGGAATACCGAAGCAGCAGAGGGCATGTAGGAGAAGTTAGACTCTCTCAAAGATACCCTCGATACCACAAAGAACTCTTACGAAGAACTAAAGAAAGCTCTTGACCTCTATGAAGAAACGCTAAAGATTCAGCGAGAAAACATGGAGAAATATGAGGAGGCCCTTCGCGAAGCAAAAGATACCATCTTGAGCGAAATCGAGCACAAACTCGAAGTCAAGATCGATATGAAGAATCTCCGCAAGTAGCTCAATGATTTCTCTAAGGAGATAGCAGAATCCTTCGGTGACGCTCTCACTCACGGAATGAAGTCTCTAAGCTTTAGCACCCTTTCCGCGCAAGATGAAAAGGCTATGTATGATCACTACAAAGCCAATTATGAAGCTCTTAAAGCAGAGCTTGCTACTGCGGAGAATGATGCTGATAAAGAGCGTATCAGAAAAGATATGGAGAGTCTTGTCTCTAATATCACTGAATCTGGAAAGAATCTACTTAGCTGGATAGAGGAATGGGAGAACTCGGTTGCAGATGCCGTTGATGCGGCTGCCGAGAGACTCGGAAAATTCACCAGTTAGCTTGAACATAATACTAGCGTTCTTGATACGATTAGAGAGCTATATGCTCTGCAAGGGTAGACCTATAGAACAGCTGAGGGATATGCTCGCCTATAGAGTACCTTCAGCGAGTAGATGGATGCTTCTATCGCAAAAGCTTAGATGTAGCGCGAATGGTATGAAGGTATGTACCAGAAGTACCTAGAGGCGCAACAGTAGCTAGATAATTATGCTGGTGGAGAGACTGGCGCTGAATATGATTATCTAGTGAGGACACGCGATGCATTCCTAAAAGAGTATTAGGAAGCGCAAGCAGCTTATTTGAAGAGCTCACAAGAGGCTATTGAGAAAGCTAAGGATATGTATAACCTTGAGATTGATAAAGCGCTCTATGAGTTTGATTAGAAGGTTTCTGGTGGCAAGGGTACGAAGGTTTAGTAGACCGAATATGACCACTACATCGAAACTTCTGAGCGCTATCTTGACGAGGTTAACGAGGACTATTAGACAGCTTCATGGTATTTGAAGCTATAGGCTGATATTGATAAGACTACCAATAACGCTTATAAGACACGCCTGGTTTAGCTGTAGAAGGAAATCGACCTACGTCGTGAAGGCAATACTCTTTCTCAATACGACCTTGATTACATGGAAGCCGAGTATAAACTACTAAAGGCGTAGATGGATCTTGAGGACTAGAGGAATAATAAGACCGAGTTGCGTCTGGTACGAGACAGTCAAGGCAACTGGAACTATTAGTATACCGCCAATCTTGAGTAGATTGAGGATGCTGAGTAGAAAGTTCTCGACGCTGCGAACGAAAAGTATAATATAGCAAAGTAGAGAGTTACAGATTTGAATCAAGAGCTAGTGTAGCTAGGTGCTGAGTTTGAATAGAGAATACAGCAAATTTGGCAAGATTTTGATAATAAGTTGATCAGTGAAGACGAAAGAGATAGATTGCTTGCGGTGGAAGAAAAGTATTACTTTGAAAAGATAGGATATCTTGAACGAGAATTTAATATCGCTAAAGAAGATATGGATAAGTCGGCTACCGAAAGCTAGGTATTTAGTGCAGCAGCGGCTCAAAGTGTTTATGAAAAAACTGATTAGGCAGTTAGAAATATTATCAATCTTGCTAGGGAAAGTGGCAAAACTAATAATGAAATTTTAACTTAGAATTTTGAAGGACTAGCAAAAGCTCATAATTCTTATGCTGATAATTATACCAAAAAACTTTCTTCAATGGCAACAACCACTCAAGCATTCTATCCCGCAGCGACTCAGCTGATTGACAATATGCGAAATGCATACGATAATCTGCAATAGAAGATTAGTACCACAGCTGATACCACTAGCACCGATCTTGATACGCTTGATTGGACAGTAAGAAATCTTTCTGATTCCACTGATAACCTCGCCTGGATGGGCATGAATGAGGTTGATTCACTGCTATAGCAAATGGATGCGGCTTATAATGCGGCTGAAGGCTATAGAGATCTAGCAAGAGGAATTCAAGAGGCAATTGATAAACTGAAAGAATTGGCTTCTGTAAGCGTTAATGAGATATAGACCAATTATGATATCCCAGATAGTAATAATTAGACCAATACAATGCTTAACTATGATGTCTCTGGTAACGCCATTGAAGCAGGAAGCTTAGATGAAGCAATAGCTCAATTGGCATATAGAGCTTTAGTGTCTAATTAGTTTGGCACCCCGGGAGGATGGTCAGAAAAAGATATTCTTGGATTGTGGCAAAGTGCTTCTTCGCAGGGGAGATTGGATGAAGTTATAGGTTATCTAAATCGCGATATGCATGCGTTTGATTCATCCATGAAAAATTGGGCGCAAGACATGGGATTTAGTTTGTAGCCTACGCAAGATGCTATAGATAAATTAACTACAGCAATAAATGAATTGTCTCAGAAAGTAGAAGATGAAACAGAAGTTGTTGAGAGAGATTATAAGAATGAGCATGTGGATCAAAGAGGAACTATTACAATTTCACCAGAGGGATTTGCTTCTGGCGGCTATACCGGAAACTGGAGTGACGGGTCTGGTAAGATGGCTTTCCTCCACGAGAAAGAGCTTGTCCTTAATCAAGAGGACACAGAGAATATACTTGCGGCGGTCGGTATGATGCGCGATATAACAAGGTCAATAGATGAAGGCGTGCTCGCTGCGATAGGTTCACTAGCCATGAGGCTTGGCAGCTACGCACCTAGCGCGGCCGCTAGTCCCACTGCTATTGATTAGAATGTCCATATCGACGCTAACTTCCCGAATGTTCAAAGCTCTGACGAGATTGTTGATGCTCTTAATAGCTTGGTCAACGACGCTGCCCAATGGGCATTGAGGCGTACAGAATAAGAGGAGAGGGTTTAAACCCTCTCCTCTAATGAGAGAAAGGAGTTTTTATATGTCAAATATTAGCGAGCAATTTTTAACGGCTATGTAGATTATGGTAGACAGCAGACTACAGGCTCTGTCTTTTGATAGGACGATAGCTGGTAATATTGCGGAAGTGCTTGACAAGGATACAGGTAAGTACAGGGTTACCTACGAGGGCGGCTCGGCTGATGCTTACGCGCAGGATATTACAAAAGAATATTCTGTTAATGATTAGGTATATATCAAGATTCCTAGTAATGATGCTACAAAGAATAGGATTATTACTGGGCTTGTTTCTAATAAGAGCTTGACAGACGAAGAGAGAACTAGTTAGGCGAATTAGTATGTGCAGATGAGCGGGGATTTGCTGGGAGAGAGCTATTATAATTCAGCCCATGGACTTAATGATGAACCATGCTCTATTAATTTAAATACTTCTGAAAGCAAAGTAGATGTAGATAATTTTAATAATACTTCTGTCGATTCAAGATTTTCAGTTCTCGCTAATAAATTTAGACTGTTAAAAATTTAGGCTAAATTCCTTACTAGCTTTGTAAATACTCATGAAACTGGAGACTACGGACTTATTTTTACTTTTAGTACCACAGAGGGCGAAGGTAAAGATATTTCTTATGTCATGAGTACAAAAGACTATAATGGTTCAGTTTATGAATTTGGTGAATATGCTGAACAATCTGTTATTGTCGAAGTTGCTACAGCGGGATTTTTAACGGGGTTAAAAAAAATATAGGTTTATTAGTCTGGTTTTAATGGCGAGACCGAAGGGGATTCTGTCTCTGTAAAAGATATTTAGATGTGGTTTGTAGAGAAGTAGGATCTATTGGAAAATCCCCACTACGCTACTATTGTTGACGTTTATGGAATCGGTTATGACGTTAGCAAAGGAAAAAGGAATTGTGGTTTTTTAACTTTAAATACGGATTATTATGTTTAGGAACTAGAAACATTTGAGAAAGCTGGAACTATTCAAGAGGAAAAAGTATATATTTGTGATATACGCCCTTACTCCACCAATGAATATGGTATAATAACCGCATTTCATTTTTTATCAAGCGAAGACGGGGATAAAGAATATTATTTACTTTAGCGGTATCCATTTGGGCTAGTCTGGGATGATTTTTGCACATTTTATCGAGCTTCTTTATTTCACGCTAGCTCTGACATATCAGAAGATCCAAATACTAAGTATCAGTGGTATCAGTGGGATTTGGATAATGCTTCATAGGAGCAAGATTCTTGGAGTAGAATTGCGGGGTATGGTTGGATTCCACTAGAAGGCGAGACTGATAGAGACTACATAGCGACTGCGGCCGCAGTTAAATATCAGGCAAAGTACAAAGTAATTGCCTCCCACGATAACAACCTTGCGTCAGCAGAGTTAGAGGTTATCAATTCTGGAGGTCAAGCGGCTCATCCCTTTGCTATTACCGAAGTAGCTGGAGGAATGGACAACTATACTTTAAAGATTGTTTCTACGAAAGAAGGAGGGGATAACTTCGCTTTTACCGGCAATTGGTATTGGTCTCCTCCTAATGGACTACCAAGAAAGATAAGTGGGGATACTTCTCGTGTAGACTAGAACGTATATAGCTATCTTAAAGATGACGCTTCTGTTTTTTATGTTCATGTTTTTGCAACCAAGGATGATACAACACTAGACCTCGGTTATACAACCCATGTTGTTTACAAGGAGAACTATACCAAGACCATCCCTGTTACAGTAGAGTTTACTGGCGACGACCTCCATAAGTATGATGCAGCAGGACAGCTATAGCTGAAAGATATATTGGATTATGATAATAGTGATAAAATATATACCTTGTCTGCTACGACACATTGGACACAGCAGCCTGCAGACATGGTTGAGTAGCTTGTCTGGTATTATAAAAATGGTGATAGTGATATCATAATTACAACAGAACATAAGCAACCACCCAATTCTATGATACAATCAATCTGGCTTGACGAAAATCGAAAAATATGCTATACTATAAAAAGAACATATAGAAAAGAGTATAGTAATAATACTCTTCGTCTTGCAGTATCTCGTACCGATGAGGTTGGCGATCATATCTTTACGAAGGAAATAACCTTCTTGAAAGATGGAGACCTCGGAACGAACGGAACAAGGTATGTGGCTATCATTGGACCCAGAGGAGCTTTTGATGGAGAAAAAGCCGGAGGAGACAGCAGAACATTAACTTGTTATGTTTATAAAGATGGCAGTGAAATAACTTCTGATAATTCAGCTTATCTAATATCTTATCAATGGTATAGCGGTGTAGAAAAAATTATTGGAGAAACAAATAAGACATATGATTATACACTTTCTAACTATGATTTTTCTTCGCCTACTCCAATTTTTCTTTAGTGTGAGGCTACCATCAAAGATAAGACAGAATCTTTACGTAATGGTGAACCGGTAACAACAGTCATCAGAGATATATTTCCAATAGATGTAAAAAAAGGTAACGGTGCTGATATTAGCGGAGTACCGACAGAAGTAGTTTATAGTTCTAGCGGTTATGCTCCAAATTCTAAAATTAATTTTAATTTTTCTGGTACAATTTCTAAGCTAACTGGCTCTATTGTTTCTGTAAGTCGCGAAGGAAGTACGAGTAATTATAGTTTAAATGTTCCTTTGTTTTTTGATGGGGCAAGTATGCCTATTAGCGGCGTTTTGCCGAAAGCAAGAAATTACTACAATGATTCTGATTGTATAAATGTTGCAGGACAAGTAACAGCAAATACAAATGTGACAAGAACTAATAGCAGAACTTGGTCATTTACGAAAAACAGTGTGCGATATTATGCAAATACTAATGATGTAGAAGTTGATAAACTTATACCAAATACACAAGTAGGTTTTTTACGTTGTAAAACAAATTCTAACAACTATGTTGATCACCCAATTATTCTCCATTTAAATACCTACGGTAATGAAGCTATTAATGGCTGGGATGGTACAGCTCTTGATATCGACGGAAATGGGCAGTATATCTTCGCTCCTCAGATAGGCGCTGGCGAGAAGAATAGTAATAACTAGTTTACTGGCGTTGTCATGGGGCGCGATAGTTAGCAGCAGAGGATTGGTCTTTATGGATACGAGACTGGCGTTAATTCTTTTGGGCTCATGGATAATGGAAAAGCCTTCTTTGGCAGAGCAGATGGCGGCGGAAGAATTTGGATTGATGGTACGTCTGCCGTTATTGCTGGCGGAAATTGCATAAAAGATAAAGATGCTAGTTCCGCAGTGCTAGACGAAGATGGGATGATTCTTCGCCTGAACAAAGGAGAGAGTTCTTCTTCGCATAAAGACACCCCTGCAATTCAAGTTGGTAAATATAATACTAATAAAGGAATGTTTGAGGTCTCTTATGGCGGAAAAGTTTATGCCCAAGAAGCTGAGATTAATGGCAAGATATATGCTATTGAGGGAAAGATTGGCGGAAGTAATAGTGATACTCACGGTTGGGCGATTAATGAAGATAAGCTTACCGGCGGTCGTGTAACATTATATAGCGGAAGCGAATTCGTACATTCAGAAATTCGTTCCGCCACTAATTTAAAATAGCTTGTATTAAAAAATAATAATACTTATACAGACGAAGATTATTTAATAATAATATATAACTTTGACGACGATGGACATGGAATTAATATAAATGGTTATTCAAAGAATATAAAATTTAGTATTTTAGATAAATCAACTTTCACTCCCATTGGAAACCAAATTCCGATTGCTGAAGTAAAAAACTTTACATTAGAAAATGGAGAGATTATATGGGTCGATAATTCTAGTTATCAATATCGCATCTGGGCTGGTTCATCTTCCACTTCTCCAGATACTGCGAAATTTTCTGTTACCGATTCCGGCTACCTAAAGGCAACAGACGCTTATATTACGGGTACGATACATGCAGGAAAAGGCGGCACTATCGGCAGCTGGACGATTTCTAGTTCTGGTATTTATAGTAATAACGGCAAAGTTGGTATGTCAAACTAGGGGACTTTAAGGTTCTGGGTTGGCGATAATCTTTCCGTTGATAGTAATACCGGCCGAGGCTCCTATACATAGGCGATACTAAAAGGAGGCTCTTACTATTATAATTCTCCTACTGCGACGAGCGGAACACCAATTAGTTAGGACACAACAATTTATAATGTTACTGATACTGGTGGCAATGGAAAATATCAATATAGCTTTACGTTTTCGAATTCTTCTTCTGCCACAACTTATTACGCCTCTTCCTTTAGTATTTCTGGAACCACTTGGTTCTATGTAAACTCCGCGGGAGAAATGCAATGTAGAAACGCCGAAATCCAAGGGAAAATCGCCGCAACGAGCGGCGAGATAGGCGGATGGACGATAGCGAGCAACAAATTAAAAAATAGTGATGAGAGTGTTTGCTTAGGCAAAACAGAATTTAAATTCGGTGATAAATTTGTTGTAAATAACAATGGACTAACAGTTAAAGGAGAAATAAAAGCGACGTCGGGTTTTATCGGGAGTAGTGACACTAGTGGCTGGAAAATTAATAATTATGGAATTAATAATTCGGATAATAAGGTTGGTATTTCTAATGATGGAAACTTTTGGTTCTGGGCAAGTAATAAAGCGGTTACATATGAAGAAGGTAAAAATGGTTCAGTAAATAAATTTAATGATAATGATACTGCTCACTTTGGAGTAAAAAACGATGGTTCCGTTGATTGTAAGGGTGGAATATTTGTTACTTCTAAAACTTCTGGAATGTATACTTATTCTACCGAAATATCTGGTGGAGAATTTGGTATTTATGCTAAGCAATCAGGAGACACCAGTCGTACCAAATGGGGTTCAATAACTGGTTGGGCATAGGGTTTACTTATGGAGGCGGAGACGAATTTTTATATAAAATGCAATTCTGATATTAGCATATATGCTCAAAAAAGTTCAACTGATCCCTCTACCAAAAAAGCCCGTATTTACATAGGAGAGAAGGGCGATACGTCCGTAGCTCATACAAGGACAACTGACTTAATATCATTAACCGCCAAAGCAATAACACTCTCTAGCGACAATTATACAGATACTGCTCCTACCGCCTCTACGAGCGGCACTTCTGGTTAGCTGCTTTTTGTATACTCTAACAGTTGAGGTAATTGATTATGGCACTTACTAGTTTAACATGTACGGTTGAAAATAAAAATTCCATTAGAGCCGTCGCGGAAGGTGATAACCAAGGTCAAATTCATATCGACTTGTACAAAGACGGAGCTTTAATCGAAGACGACCCATCTCCATCTATAAGTTCACGGACAAGAGTGTTTACGAGCTTAGATTATAATACTACATATGGGATTAGTGCTTGGCAGAGAGCCATAGGCGGCCAGATCTATGAATTAAATGATGCTGTTACCACAGGAACTAACTATCACCATACTATTACCTTTATTAATTATGGCACTGGATATACAGGTCATGATATTGACTAGGATTCGAGCACTGAATATATAACGGTTATTATGCCTCATCCAGGCACAAAAGAAGGAAAAACTTTTAAATATTGGAAAATTAGTTGGTCAGCATCGACCTGGCAGCCAAATGAGTCAGTAGATTTTAAATCGGGAACATATGTAGTAGAAGCCCACTGGGAAGATTTACCATATAAATGCACTTTTATATATGATAGTAATGGTGGAAGTCCAACACCATCAACTGAAACCTTATATTATAGTACCGTTACCATCCCTTCATATACTTTAAAATCAGCACCCACAAAGACTGATTATGATTTTAAGGGATGGCAAACTATTGATGCCGGCGGTGGAATTCATACCTACGAAGCAGAGAAAACTTATAATAATGAATTTGAAGCTTCTGAAACCGGCACCACTTATACTTTTATTGCCAAATGGGAATAGAAGTCTCATGGATGTGAAGTATGGATTTATATAAATGATACTTGGAAAAAAGCAACGCCCTATATTTATGTAAACGATACTTTAAAATGGCAAAAAGCAGACACCTATATCTACGTCAATGGATGGAAACCATCATCCTAACAAGAGTAAAAGGAGAAACCAACGATGACAAACTTCGAAATTCAGTCCCTTTTTAACGGGCTTGCAACCGTGCGGCAGGACGCTACTATGCGCCTGCCCGCACGCACATCTTTTACCATTACCCGCAATATCAAACTTCTTCAACCTATTGTTGAAGATATGGCAGAGAGCCGTATAAAGGTTCTAGAAACCTACGGCACTCGCGACGAAGCCAACCCCGGTATGTTCAATATACCTCCTGAGAATCGTCAGAAGGTAACTGAGGAGTTAGAAGCTTTAGATAAGGTTGACAATGATGTATCTCTTATCAAGATTAAGCTTTCAGACCTCGACCATGTAGAGCTATCGGTACAGGTAATGGAACAGTTATATCCACTTATAGAGGAAGAGGGTTAACCCTCTTCCTCTTTGGCTTTATAGGCTGGGCAAGTATTATTTATTTTGGTTATAGATTTTTCAAAGTAAATAGATAGAGTAAAAGGAGGCGTAATTAAATATGGCACTTTTTCCTCCTTCTTTGCCGAGTGCAGAGAAGGTTTTTTCTATTTTGGAGGAGCCAAGCTTTGAGTTTTAGCTAAGCTAGGTTACTGGATAGAGTGATTTTTTGCATGTTGAAGTTTTGATTACTAAACAGTCAAATAACAGCTCGGTAATTCCTTCTACTGATAAAAGTCCTGATAATATTAGGTATCTTGCTAAAAATGACCCTGCGTTAGAGTCGCTAGGGAATAATAAATGGAAAATTTCTGTAAAGAACGATTGGTTTGTTATAGAAACAATTTATTCTAATTAGGTTTCTAGCGTTAAGAAGAATGATGGAACAACGAAGAATATTACATCTGTAAAAAATGGAACAACAGCTGTAACTTCTTTTTCTTATGATACAAACATAAGGTTCTATTATGATAATGGCTATGTATCTATTGCAAATGTATCTGAAATAATTTTAAAAGATAATAAAATAATATCTGTAGATCAGTCAAGTCAGAAATTTTTCTAGCTTCCGTGGCAAGCCGGTATTCTTTATAAAATCCAAGTAAGGCTTGGTGTAAATGGTCTATGGCCGCTATTTTCGGGCTAGTCATTTGCAGACTGGAAGAAAGACCAAATAAACACTATTGGTGCGCTTTCCGAATGGTCTAACGTGCTTGTTATCAAAGCAATTGATACAAGCGGCATTTCCCTTTCTGTTGTGGTGAATGGATAGCTTGCTACAGGTTATTATACTTCTTTGGTTGAAAATAAAGAGGCAGAAAAATTATATCGTTTTACCCTCAAGAAAAACGGCGAAGAGCTTGAAAATTCTGGGTGGTTATACCATGATCCAAATACAGAGAGTGATTAGTATAAATTTAAATACTAGATAATGAATGGACTTCATTATCAAATTAAATATGAAGTAGAGACAGAAAATGGATATT
>Ga0265301_10005427_pt1 | contig 12532 bp, 10 predicted proteins | sample AusTroGonzalo_MG_2_FD_193488 | JGI IMG/M metagenome (GOLD analysis project Ga0265301, IMG submission 193488) | Bovine rumen microbial communities from tropical cattle in Woodstock, Queensland, Australia - Gonzalo_04 | ecosystem: Host-associated > Mammals > Digestive system > Stomach > Rumen ...
CTCCGCGATTTGGATGGCTTTGAACGCATCTGGGTGATTTTCCAGTTCCATGAAAATGAAGGCTGGCGTCCGACAACGCGCCCTCCTGTACCGCCCAAGGGCAAAGATCGCGTAGGCACTTTTGCTAGCCGCAGTCCATATCGCCCAAATCCGATTGGTCTTAGTTGCGTGCGACTCCTGAAAGTCGAAGGGCTGACGCTTTATGTCGATGAGGCGGACTTGCTGAACGGAACGCCCGTGCTTGACATCAAACCGTATATCCCGATGGCGGATGCGTTTCCGGATGCTAAAGCAGGCTGGGTCGAAGAGCAAGTGGGGGAGCTGTGGACGGTCGAAATGTCTACCGAGTTTGCCGAACAAAATCGCTGGATTGCAGAACGTAGCGCTTTTGATTTGGAAAGCTTTGCTCATGTGCAACTTTCTCGTGGAAATTTTTCGAAAGATGTTTTTGACAGTTCACGCCGTCGCTTGACAGTCGATGAAAATTCCAAAACGGGCGTGCTCGCTTATCGAACGTTCCGCATTCACTTTCGCTATGATGATGCGAATCGCAAAGTCTTGCTTTTGCGTATTTCGAGTGGCTATTCCGAGGCCGATTTAACCCCCGGTGCCGAAGACAAGTACGGTGATAAACAACTTCACCGAGACTTTCTCAAGATCTTTTAATAGATTCTTGTCTAATTGAATTTGTTATATTTTGCTCAAATTAAACGTTTCTTGTCAGAAATATGAAGAATAAACTTATTGCGATATTTACTTTGTGCATTGCAACATTTGCTTGCGCCCAGTCTGTCCCTACAATCGGCAAATATGCCCCGCGTGAACATCGTGGATTCTACAATAGCACCTCCTTTGGTACGGCCTATAACTGGTTCTGCAACAGCCTTGACGATACAGATAAATACAATGATCGTCAACGCCATGATGTTGAATATTATGAGTTTAGCGGCGGTTCTTTTGCTCTCGGTGAATTTAAGTTCGGTGTCGCCATTGCTGATTTGGTAGCTTTCCATACTGTTTTTAATGTCGGATTCTTTATGGGAACGGTAGATTATTTCAATGAGAGATATCATGAACGATGCACGGAAGTTGGATGTATCAATGTTCCTGAAATAGAAAATGTAGATATTCCGACTTCTAACGATGCATACAACTTTAGAACGTATTTTGGCTTTGGTGCAACCTTCTATCCGATTCGCGACAAGAATTCGCCAATGAATGGATTCTTTGTTGGTGGCTCGTTGGGATACACCTTGTTTGTGGCTGTGATAAATGGTGGTCATGATAGTGCTACCGGAAATGGCGGATTTGGTTTTGAATTGGAAACGGGCAAGGAATGGTGGATTAATGACCACTATGCGATTGGCTTTGGAATAGGCTTTGCTCATAGCAGCTTGGTTTGGGAAACCGTCAAATCCCATAGGTCCGATAATGTTCTGTCGCTTTCGTTCCGTATGACGCGTGGTTAATTGACGATGAAGATATTTAAAGTATTGATCGTTGCGTTAATGGCTGCGTCGATAGCTTGGGCTCAAATCCCAGAAGAGAATAAGCCTGCGGTTCCCTGTGAACATCGCGGCAGTTTTTTCAGCGTAGGCCTTGGTTTATCTTACATGAGTTTGTCCAAAGACGAATATAATTCTCATCGTGATGAAAAAGGCGATTGGGATAAAACTTTGGGTAGATATGTTGTAAAAAGTGTTAGATATTGGGGCCCGAAAAAACATTGGAATTTTAGTGGCTTCGAATTTCCTTCGCTAGATTTTAGATTTGGCGGTGCTATTGGAAATGTAGTCTCCTTGTACTTTACGTTTATGGGTGGCCTTTACAGGGGTACTGCGATACGTGAAGAAAATAATATCGAACAACATTATATCGCCGATGAAAATGGCAAATTGATTTTCCTGTCGGAAAATAGCGAATCTTATTATAAGCGTGAATTCGATGCGGTTGCTGCTTATGGCTGGTTTGGTGCCGGTTTCTCTGTTTATCCGTTCCGCAATCCGTCTTCGCAGTTGAGGGGACTTTATTTTGGGTTCTCCGGCGGGCTTGATATTTTAGGTGTCCGTGTAGAAGACAACTTCGATGATGTGGTGACGGAAAGCTACTTCTTGCGCTATGAAGTGGGTAAGGATTGGTGGGTGAGTGAAACCTGGTCGATTGGCGTTGCGCTCGCTTTTACGAGTGTTATCGGATTTGAAGATGATTACTATGGTAGCGATGGTGGCGGCCGCAAATCGTTTACGCTCTTGTTCCGCCTAACTCGCGGATAAAAAACGTATTTACTCCGTTTTTTAGGGCCTAAAACGCCCTTTTTGTACGATTTTTTTTCACATGTGATTAGAAAAAGATTATTTTCTAAAAAAGAGTCTCAGAAAAATAATCGGACGGGGAGATTATGGATAGAAGTACTTTTACCTTTATAATTGTATCTCTTGTATTTATTGCTGCGGCTTTGTATCAGGCTGTGGTATCGTTTCGGTCAAGGCGTGTGGAGCTAAATAGGCTTGCGACTGGAACCGTTTTTGGCGTATTTGCTGTCGTTTTTTACATGGGGCGACTTTTTATTGAAAGTAGCGGCGCCTTCATGGTGTGGACTAGCCTTTGCCTTATAAGCGTTGCCGTGGCGATGTTCTATTTTGCCCGGTTCTCGGTGCATTTTACCTGCCTGTCCGAGAATAAGTGGACTCGCTTGTTGTTGCGCTGTTTTTCGTTGGGTCTTGTTCTCGATGCTGTTATCTGGGTTGTCAACCCGTTTTACCCGTGGGCCATTGGGCTTGAATCGGTTTCAGAACATATGCTCCTGTCCGTTTCAGACAAAAATGCATTTTACGTTTTTCATCTTGCGCTTGTGTTTACAATGTTTGCAACTTCCATTGGACTCATGCTCTTCCGTTATGCTCGCGAGCCCAAGGTCTACAGAAAACGTTACATCGGGCCGAGCATCATTGTGGCCGTTTTGCTTTTGATTAATGTCCTGCTGGATGAGTTTGCGAATCTTAAGCTGGATTATTCCATTGAATTTTATTGCCTGCTCCCGGTTTGCGTGTACTGGTACTCATGCCGTTTTGCAGTAATTGACTTGATCAACTACTTTAATGACAACATTTTTAAGAATATTGACCGCGGTGTGGTTCTTTTTGATTATAAGGGTGTATTGATTATTCACAACAAAATGGCAGAACAGCTTTTGCCAGGGATTAATCTTAATAATCCGTTAACGCAAAAAGAGTTCTTGAAACTTTGCAATATTTCGGATTCTTATTCTCAGTCGACCGAGGTCTATTCTACTCAAGGCTTTGTGAACCGTGATGATAAAATCCAGCCGATTCGTTGTGATTTCCGTAAAATCAAGGGAAAGGGGGATTGCCCGGTTGGAAACTTATTTGTGATTTCTGATACGGTGGCGCGCACGGATTTGCTGACGGGCTTCCATAGCTGGGAACACTTCAAGAATTTTGTTGCCAATGATACCTCTCTGTTTACCTACCCGTTGACGGTTGTTGTCTGTGACCTGAATAACCTGTCCCGTTTAAATAATATGAAGGGACATAACGCGGGCGACCGCTTGCTAATCGGTATGGCCGATGCCATGCGCGAAACGTTTCCGCAGGGTTCATGTTTTGTGCGTGGCGAAGATGCTAAGCTTATCGTCATTTGCGATTATATGGAACTTGCTGAAGTCAACGAACGCATGGAAATCGTAAAGAAAAAGGTGAAGGCGAATTTCCAGTATGCTGTCGATGGCGCCACAACGTGGAATACAAATATTGTTGATGCGATTGATTCAGCAACGCACACGTTGATGCAAAAGAAGTTGCTCGATAGGAGTTCCGCCCGTTCGGAGCTTTTGACATCGCTAGTGCGAGCCTTGCAAGAATGCGATAGCGATACCGAGGCTCACGTGAAACGTACGCAGCGTATGGGGGCCGCGCTTGGCCGTCAAATTGGACTCTCCGATAAACAGCAAAGTAATCTTTCGCTTTTGTGCCTGCTGCATGATATCGGTAAAATCGGTATTCCGCTGGATATTCTCAATAAGCCGGGCAAGCTTTCGGACGAAGAATGGAATACCATCAAGACCCATGCGAAAAAGGGCTACGAGATTGCAAAGAGTTCCAAGGGGCTGGTCGAAATTGCGGATATGATTTTGCACCATCACGAACGTTGGGATGGTCACGGTTATCCCGATGGACTCAAGGGCGAACAGATTCCGCTTTTGTCCAGAATCATTGCGGTTGTCGATTCGTTTGATGCTATGGTCAGCAACCGTTCTTACAGGGCGGCGCGCCCCATTCAAGAGGCTATTGCAGAACTTGAACGCTGTGCCGGTACGCAGTTCGATCCATATCTTGTTTCTGAGTTTGTTGCAATTTGCCATGATGTGGCGAAGGATGTAAAACCAGACGAAGACAAATTTGATCCCATTTTTGATGATATTATCAGTCGCTCGAAAAAGAATGGTGATGAAAATAACAAGTCATTGCATCACGTCCACAATGTGATGTTTACCAGGTACGTTCTCGATATTCATAACGCCATTATCGAGGTGGACGAAAACTTCGAAAAAATGACGGGATTTACGATGGATGATGTCAGGGCAAAGTCGTTGAGGCAAATGGATTTGATTCCGGAAGAAGACTTGACGGAATACATTTGCCTTGTTTCTGAAGTCCTTGCAAAAAATCCGATGCTGTATTGTGAACATCGTCTCAAACGTAAGGACGGGACCGTTATTTATGTGTTCTGTATTGGAAAGGTGTTCTACGATTCCGTTAGCCGTGAAACGCGTTCCGAAATTATTGTCACGAACAGCTCTAACACTTATGCCATGATGATGATGAAGGGCGAAGCGAAGGAAGCTGCCGCCGCCCGTATGAAACTTCTGGAAAATCCATCCACCAAGGATGTGCTTACAGGGCTTCTGAATTCTGAAACATTCCGGAGAGATGCCGAAGAAAAAATAACGTATGGCAAATACAGGGTGATGGCCCTCGCCGTCGATGTGGACGGTTATGAAAAGTTCTGCGAAAGCAAGGACCGCGATGCGGGTGAGAATCTTTTGTTGCTTATTTCTGAAGCATTGAACGATTCCTTGCGCGATCACGATATGGCGTGCCGTTTGGGCAAGGACCGTTTTGTGGCGATGCTATTCTTTGAAAAGGATGCTTCGCCGAATCAAATGTTTGACCGTGCGCAGCAGATTTATGATAAAGTTTCTGTGACTGTTTCGTCGGAGGCGGATGCGCCGACGCTATCGATGGGGGCTGCTGTTGATAGTAATCAGGTGAAAACCTATGATGAACTCATCAATGCCGCCGAGAAACTTATGAAGACCTCGAAAAAGCGGGGTGGTGGCCGTTTGATCGTGTCAGAATAATTTGGGGGTTGTGTTAAACTTGCTGTTATTGGACTTCAATCCCATTGACAAGCAAGTTTGTGATTGCCTCGTCGCTGCCCATTTTACTTTTGTCTTTAATATTGCGTCCAAAAGTTTTGTGCCAGTCGAAACTGTCGGGCACGAGCCAGTCGAATGCTGGCCATGGCTTAATGAATCCTGGCGGCAGCAATTTATAGAGCTTTTCGGAATTGATGCTCAAGTCGCCAACACGCGGGGGCATGGGACCGCCTTCTATGCGCGGCACTCCGTGGAGGAGTTCGGCAGGGTAGCCGCCAACGGCGTTCACGATTTGACCGACATTGTAGAGCGATACGCTGCGCGGACCGCCGCAGTTGTAAATGCCTGCTGGGAATTTGTGCTCCAAGATGTATTGCACCGTGCGGCAAAGGTCCGGGCCCGAAAGCGGGTTTCGGAATTCGTCGGTGAACAAGGTCGCCGGGCGACCGGGGCGGAACCGGTACGTAATCCAATCAATGGCTCCGGCGCATCCGCCGGGCGCGTAGTCCATCGGAAGCGGCACGCGTAGAATCACGACGTCAGGCTTGATGGCGGTAATTGCATCTTCGGCTTCGGCCTGGTGCTTGCCGTAATTGTGGATGGGGTCTTTCGGGTCGGTTTCGACGTATGGGCGGTTTGGCTTTGTCTTCTCGTCTCCGCTAAAGACCATGTCAGCAGAAATGCGGATGAGCGTTGCGTTGTAGCGTGCGGCGAATGTGGCTGCATCAACGCCCTGACTGTAATTCAAAAGTCGGCTGCGGGCGGGGTCGCATTCGCAAGCTTTGAGCGCGCAGTTTCCGCTTGCGTCAATGACGGTCCCAAAGCGGAATTTCTCGAAAAGTTCGCCCAATCGTTCCGTTTCTTCGGCATCTACGCCGAAGACGTTCTCTCCAAAAACGCACGGGTGCTTGATCGGTCGAATGCCGATAACGCCCGGCACGTTCTCGCGAACGGTCACGCTGCCGTACAGTTTATTGAAATGCCTAAAAAGCGCAAAGCCGGGAACGCCGTTCAGCCCGAGAATTAAGATCGGGAGGCGGATTGCGATAATTTCCACTTGAAATAGCCTGCGATTTGAAGCGGGTGATTGAATGTGCCATCGGCAACTTTTGCCTGAAATTCTTCGTCCGTGTACAGGAACGTCTCGATGTCTTCCGTATCGTCAAAGCTCGTTTTGCCCAAGCGTTCCACGCCATCGATAAACACTACATGGAATTTTCCGCGATGCCTATCCGGATTCACCGGAAAGGAACCTAGGTAGATTATGCTGTCATGCCCGCGACTCTCGCCACTCTCGTCTCTCGTCTCTCGTCTCTTGTCTAAAACGTACCCGCATTCTTCTTGTAGTTCTCTTATGGCCGCTTCTTTCGGCGTTTCGCTTTTGTCTATAATCCCTGCAGGGAACTCAAGCGCAATCTTTCCTGTTCCGTGGCGGTACTGTTCCGTCATGACCCACTTGCCTTCCTTTGTGCGTGCAAGAATCAAAACCCAGTCGGGTTGCCACAACGTGTAAAAATCATCGATGACCTTGCCGTTTGGCAGTTCGCACGTTTCCTTTGCGACCTTCAACCACGGCGCATCCACCAAAAATTCTGAGCTCAACAATTTCCACGGTTTCATACCTCAAATTTAGAAAATAGAATGTCATGCCCGCCTCCGAGCGGGCACCACCATCTCGTTACGCATTGTCGTCCTGAACGAAGTGATATACGAGACTTGGGGCTTCAGCCCCTTAGTGGAGTTAGGTTCGAAGGAGCAGGACCCAGTTAAGTCTTGCGAGTCCTGATTCATCTACATCTACTACTGATTCATTAAATTTTAAAAATTTTCGAAATTTATAAAATTTGCGTATTTCTGCAAAAAATCAAAAATTTTGTATCATCTTGTCTATTGCGGGGTGTATACAAATGACGTATATTTGAGTTTGTAAGGAGGTTAAAACATGAAACCGATAACCGAATATCAAGATTACCGAAAGTACATGCTTGATTATTTCGACTGGCGAAAAAGAAGTTCCGTTTTTTCATGGCGCGAATTTTCCAAGATCGCTGGGTTTTCGTCGCCGTCGTACTTAAAACTTGTATGCGATGGCAAGAGCTCGCTGAGCCGCGTGGGCGTCCCGCTTGTGGCTGCTGCGATGGGGCTGAATGAATTTGAATGCGAGTATTTCAAGCTTATGGTTGAATTCACGAATGCCAAAGGCGATGACAAGAAAAAAGAGGCGTTCCTCAAGATGAAGGGGCTTGCAAGTGAACAGCATGCTCGAGTGTTGAATGCGGATGCCTTTGATTATTATGAATCGGCGGTGAATTCTGTTGTTCGTGAACTTGCGCCGTTGATGCCTGGCGCGCTCCCTGGTGAAATTGCCAAGAAAATCAAGCATACGTTTACGGCGCAGCAAGTCCGCGATTCGCTAAAGCTTTTGGTGAAACTCGATTTGCTCAAGGCGCTTGGTGAAAACGTTTACGAACAAACGGATAAAGTTATTACGGGTTCTGGAGAATCTCTTACGCTGGCTCTCCGCTCCATGAACGGTCAAATGATTGATCTTGCCCGCGAAGCTATTGAAAAAATCGCTCCGGGTGAACGTAACATCTCGGGTGTGACGATTGGCGTGGACGAAGCTACGGTAATACGCCTCTCCGAAGAGGTGGACCGTTTCCGCAAACAAGTTATTGCCATTGCTGGCGAATCAAAAAAAATCAACCAAGTTTATCGTTTAAATTTACAGCTTTTCCCGCTGTCGGAAAAAGTATAAGGAGGAAACCATGAATATCAAAAAAATCATTCCGCTTTCGCTCGCTACATTGAGCGTGATGGGCGCCTTTACCGCTTGTTCCGATAATAAAGTGGTGGGGGCTGATGAACAGTCTAATACTGTGGCTGGATTTGTATTAAGTAGCGATGTACAACGCGTAATGCAGGCTAGGTTGAAAGAAGTGGCTAAACCCAATGCTCCAACTTCAGCTTTTTTGGCTCATGATAGTACTTTGCAGCTAACTGTCGTAGAAACGTTCGATGGTGATTCGATTTATAATAATGAAAAAAATCGAATGATTAATACGAACTACATTGATACAACGATTACAGAAACTAAAGGGTGGAAGTATTATTCTATGCAGGATGAAAATGGTGTTCTGCATGGACCGATTGCAATGGCCCAGGTTATTTTAGGATTTGGTCGTGCGGATCTCGTAGGTCATGTAAATAATGTTGCCTGCGTGAATGAAAATAAGTGGCTTAGAGATGGTGATGTAGTACATAGAACTAGTGACTCTTATCATTTTGAACGCGAGACATCTCAGGTGTCATATGGTAGTCAATTCCAATCCCCGAAAAAAACAATCCAAGTAAGAAAACTCCAAACAAGAGATTCTCTTATGTTGGTCCAATTTATAGAGGATTGTGATGCTTTAGATGGAAAATTAGGAAAAGAAGACGCGACGTATCTTTGGGGTGGGGTCGAAGCCGGGGTTAATCCAAAGCTGACTTGTGTTTTGGAAAATGATGATTACTATGATCCCTATTGGGAAAAGTACGCATCGTTTATTGTCAATAATTGTAGGTCTGATATTGAGTCTAGTGATCACATTCCCGTTGTGCAGTGGTCAGAAGAAATCCCATAACTCCTTAAATTGAAAAAAGCTCCCACTCGAATGAGCGGGAGCTATTCATTTAACCCTGTCTGCAAAAACAAGAAGCCCGCTCCGATTGGAGCGGGCGTTCCCTAAACCACAAACTTTTTTGAACTACTTGATGTTCATTGTCCAAGCTCTGTTGCCGATTTTTACGACATACATGCCCTTGGCACCGGTATAGACTTTCTGCAACATGCCGATACCCTTGGTGGTACGGACAACGTTGCCGAGGCTATTAAACACAGTGATATTCAAGCCCTGGGCGTTCTGAACCGTGATGTAGCCACTTGCATCCACGTAGGCGGCGAGGTGGCGACCGTCAAGTGATTGCGTCGGGAGAGCGATTGTGCCGTTCGAGCTAGAAGAGGCGACTTCGCTGGAGCTGGAACTTGCCGGCGGCTCAGAACTGCTAGAAGATTCCGGAGCTGCGGCGTTGGCGTTCTTCACGACAATCTTGCCTGCGTTCGGGACTGCGTCAAAGTAGATGTAGCCGCCATCGACCTTGGATTCGAGCGTTGCATCGCCCTGCGTGACTTCGACCTTGCTCCAATCACTCTTGACGCGAATAGAAAGCGGGTAGTCATACTTGGAAATGTTGTCGGCAATATTGTGCTTGAGTTCGAACGACATGGTGTTTGCTGCACCACCGTCCTGCGGTTCAATCTTGGAGGCATTGCGTTCCTTGATGTACATGGCGACAAAGCCCATTGGGGCAACCCAAATGTCCTTGTCGTTTTCCTTTGCCCACTTCAATGCACCTTCGATAGCGCCGAGGTCGGTCGGGGAGTAGGTGGCGTTGCCGTTGTTCTTGCCTTGGAAACCGTGGGTAAGGAATGCGGCCCAGCCGTTGCTCTGGATGACTTTCTGCATTCTGCCGGTAAAGTCGTTTGTGCTCTTGATCTGGCCTTCGGCACCGGTCATGGTAGCGGGAGTCTGAGCCCAGTTGCTGGGACCGTCCTTGCCCATTTCATCGGACATGCCCTTCCAGCTGCCGTTGCAGATACGGCCTACGATGTAGTTGCTTTTTACTGCACTTTCATTTGGTACGTTGCAGTTCGGGTAGGCGACTGTGATAATGCCGTACTTCTGCTTGATTTTTCCATTAATATTTTGTTTTGAAGAGGCTTCTTCGCCACTCATGTTCTGACCGTGGCTATTGCTGTGGCTTGCGATTTCGTGACCGTTGTCTGCCATGCCCTGGAAACCGCTCCAGTTGGGGTTCCAGTTGTAAACCAGGTTGAAGGTACCCTTGTAGCCGTACTTGTCGAATACCGGAGCGGCATCGCTGACTTGGCTCGGGGCGCCATCGTCAAATGTAAAGGAGGCGGCACCCTTGCGGAAGCCCGACCAGGTTGCAATTTCTGCATTCTGAGCGAAAGCTGCGCCTGCTGCGAACATCCCAACTGCGACAGAGGCAATAGAAATTTTTTTGTAGTTCATTATCCACACCTTGTTAATAGTATTATGCGAAAATAATTTACCCCCATATATAAAGAACCGTCCCACGTTAAATTTCTTTTTGTTGTATAGTAATGCAACAGTAGGCATTCTTTCGTCTTTGGACAAGTCCCAAATGCTTGGCTCAGTTATAGGTCTGCAGGCAGCCCTGCAACATTCGCCTTTTGCATTTGTCGTCTGTAGCCACGAAGTGGCGTTCTCTCGTCTAAAAACCTATATTTCCCTATATGGACCTGCAATCTATTCTCTCCTCCGTTCTGGACGAAGTTTACGAAAAAAACGAATACCCCGCACTTGCGGCGCTTGAAAGCGAATGGACGCACACACGCCCGTTCGATGGCCTCCGCGTGCTGGTGGCAACCCCGATTTACCGCAACACCATGACCGAATACCGGGCTCTCGTGGCGGGCGGTGCCGACCTTCTCGTGGGACTTTCGGAATTTAACGACCCCGATGTCGTGGACTTTATGAGGGAATGGGGCGTACCGGTCGTAACTCCAGCTGAAATGCTCGAAGCTGAATCCCACGGCGAGTTTGTAGACTTGGTACTCGACTGTGCGGGACCTTTTGCGGTGCTCCACCCGAAAATTGGCTTTGTGGAACTCACGCGTTCGGGTGTACACTATTATAAAAATGCCGAAAAACCGGTTTACGTTGCCGATAGTGGTATCGTCAAGCGCATCGAGACTTCCTTGGGCACGGGCGATGGCTATTTCCGTGCTCTCGAAAAGTTAGGCTTTGGTGGCGATTTCGAAGGCAAGAAGTTCTTGGTTTTTGGTAGTGGCAAAGTTGGTTCGGGAATTGCGCTCCAGGGTGTGCGCCGAGGTTGCTATGTGACTGTTGTGACGGACTTGAAGCGCGGGCAGTCTCAAACTGCGAATTCCGAAAATGCTGAACATTCCGCGGCTCCTGAAACAATGCCCGCAGGCGATTTTTCTGCCGTCCTTGAGCAAAATGACGTGGCAGTCGTGGATTGCCATGACTATGCAACTGTCGCCTCCTTGATTGAAAATTCCGATTTTGTTGTGACGGCGACGGGTGTCAAAAATGCCCTTGCTGCCCCGGAATTGGCTCCTGCTCTTCTCTCGACCCAGGCGAAACTTGCCAATATGGGTGTCGAAGATGAATACGGCGAGGCCATTCCTGCCGAAAAGGTGCTCAATGGCAAGGGATCGTTGAATTTCATCCTCGAAGAACCGACGCACTTGAAGTACATTGAAACATCGCTTGCGCTCCATGCAGCCTTGGCCGAACGCTTGGTTCAAGAAGCCGCGACTCTCGAAGATGGTCTCCATTTCCCGCCGCAAGAAATTGAACAGCGCTTGCTCACCATCGCTATCCAAAATGGCGTCATTGGCCCTGAAATTTGCAGCATGCTCGGCGGTATCCCCGCTGAAATAGATTAATTCTGTCACCCCGGCCTCAGTGCCGGGGGCGCCTTACACAGTACATTTGAAGGAATCTCGATGACCCCCGAGAACATGAAAAAGGTCGTCGATCTCTGCAACCAGATTTCGAACATCACCTACGAGAATTTGACGAAAATCATCCGTCTGGAACAGACGGGGAGCGCCACCGGCGCCCGCAAGCTTGATGATAGCGACCAGAATGATATTGATTCTTGGATGGGCGGCGGCACCTGCTTCAGCATGACGTGGCACCTGTACCAAACGCTCACGGATATGGGCTTCAAACCGCGTCTTGTGATGGGCCACAAACGCAAAGAGCGCAACATCCACTGCGCGCTTATCTTGCCCGATCCCGATTCTAATGTCACTCTGGAGGCACATAGTGCCGATAGAGCCCATAATGGATCCTATCGGTCGTTACACTCCCTCCAGGATGACAAAAGCAACCTTTTTTCCCGGTCTGTCTCCCCGGCCTCCGTGCCGGGGTCACCTCTCTCGTCTAATTCCTACCTCCTCGATCCCGGTTACTTGATTTTCGATCCGCTCCAGATGCCGCTCCCGCAGCCGTTTGGCACCGGCGAAGCGTTTTTCCCTCTTTCCCCGAACTGCGTGCGTCTCGTGCGCCCGAC
>Ga0265301_10005428_pt1 | contig 12530 bp, 7 predicted proteins | sample AusTroGonzalo_MG_2_FD_193488 | JGI IMG/M metagenome (GOLD analysis project Ga0265301, IMG submission 193488) | Bovine rumen microbial communities from tropical cattle in Woodstock, Queensland, Australia - Gonzalo_04 | ecosystem: Host-associated > Mammals > Digestive system > Stomach > Rumen ...
ATCGCCGCCTACGAGCATGTATTGCAACTGTGCATACCGCTCTTCGAACTTACGTCCCTGCTCTTGCTGCGGAATGAGTTGACGCCAATGCAACTCCATGGAATTGATATTCTGTGCCAACTCCATTTGCATATTATGCGGCGCGATGGAGAGCGATACCATATAGGACTCCGAAAGGGTGTAGATAAAATCTATATACGCCTCAGGGTTCTCCGTCGGCAGACGTAAGATGACCTGGTTAGCCGAGTCGGCTGCCACCGGCGTGAAATACAGATTCGAGGTCTGCAGAATACGGTTATTGGCTGTAATAAGGGTGAAAGCTAAATCCGACTCATTGGCTCGGAAGAGGTTGAGCGGATTGATACTATCGCCCGAAGCGTGATAGTCCAGTAGTTCCGCGCGCTGAATAGTACCTCCGTGTGTGGAGAGCGTCAAACGCAGATGTTCATTGGCTAAGGTGATGAGTTGTTCTTCGCCTTGTGCAGCCGATGCGAACGAACCGTACGTGGCTTTGATGCGTGCTTGTAATTCTTCTTGCGATGCTTCAGAGGTAGCGGACTTGTTATCTGCAGAAGAGAGTTCGGCAGCGATAGCATCGCTGATCTGCTGCGCTTCTGCTTCCGCCAAGCGGGCTACACGAATTGAGTCTTGTACACGTTGACGTTCTGCCAGCTCTTCCTTGGAAGGACGATTGAGCATGGTGAACCCTACAATAATTGCGGCTATCAGTAAAAAGCCGATCCAAGTGTTTTTATCCATTTCTTAATTTACGATTTTACGATTTACGATTGTATGTATGGTGTGTTATTGTTTTCGTTTCAAGCGACCGAACATAATACCCACGTAGAGACGCGGACCGCTCGGTGTCATAAAATTGCTCCACGTGATGTCTTTGGCTACCAGACCACTTTTGGATCGACCAAAGGGGAGCATGTAGTCAATGCGAATCAAAATCGCCATATGACTATTGAGATTGATCTCCATCCCTATATACGGATCAAGGTAAAAGAATGGAGTCTTGACATAAGAGGAGTTGTAGTTAGTGGTATCTCCCGAAGTACTCTCTACCGGAACATAGCCGGTACTATCAGCCGGCACAAAAAGACGATTCATCGTGCCTCCGCCTACAGCAAGACCAATCATGGGACTCATTTTCCCCCAGTCGGTGTAGAAATCGCAGAGTGCACCGCCCCAGCCGGTTCGTACATTGGAACCGGTTTTCATCAGTGGCATGGTGCTGACTCCTCCTTCGGCACCCAGGTGAATATGGTCCACTAAGTGCATCCGTAAACAGCCGCCCAAACCAAAGCAGGCACCATCTTTCGGAAGACCTTTGTAATATTCATAACTGCCTAAACCTGAGTTGCTGAACACTTTGGTCGGGTCGTCGGAGAATTGATAACCGGCGTGTAGCATCATACCTCCGGAGAAACCCGTGAAGATCTCCGAGGCGGTACGTTTCGGCTTTTGCGTCGGTTCAGGAGTAGTGGCCCCCTGCTCCTGGGCATAGAGGCCCAGGGACAGGAAAACCATTACCAATAATAAGAATTGTTTTTTCATCAGATAATATCAAATGCTACATCCATCATGTTGGTGAACGAGTTCTGGCGTTGCTCAGCGGTGGTTGCTTCGCCTGTCAGAATATGATCGCTTACGGTGCATATAACAAGTGCTTTCTTGCCTGCGCGCGCAGCGTTCATATAGAGCGACGGTGCTTCCATCTCATCGGCTAATACGCCCATTTTGGTCCAGTTCTTCTTACGCTCATCTTCGCAATAGAAGACATCAGCAGAGAAGACATTACCTACGTGGTACTTATAACCGCGTTTCTCGGCAGCGTCAACAGCTTTGCGGCAGAGTTCGAAGTCAGCGATTGCTGCATAGCGCCCAGGGAGGTTGTATTGTGCATCCCAGTTGCTGTCGGTGCAACTACCCATCGCGATCACAAGGTCACCAAGGTTAACGTACATCTGACGGGCACCGCACGAACCTACGCGGATAATCGTGTCTACATCGTAGAAGTTGAACAGCTCGTAGCTGTAGATTCCGATGGATGGAATACCCATACCGTGACCCATAACAGTCACTTTCTTGCCTTTATAGGTACCAGTAAAACCTAACATACCACGTACGTTGTTAATCTGAACAGGGTTCTCCAGGAAACGCTCTGCCATCAGTTTAGCGCGAAGGGGGTCGCCTGCCATAATCATCGTCTTTGCAATTTCACCGTACTGCGCACCAATGTGCGGAGTCGGACAATGTTCTTTTGCCATAATAATTTTGTGTTTTTAAAAGGTTAATAATGTTTATTTATCCATTTATTTTATACCAATTGATTGCTTTTTCCAAGTCTTCGGGTGTATCAATGCCGATAGTCGGCGTGTCGGTCACTCCTACGCGGATACAATAGCCGTTTTCGAGCCAACGGAGTTGTTCCAAACGTTCAGCTATCTCCAGCGGCGATTGCGGCAAGGTCGTTATTTTAGTCAGCACATCCGCCCGATAGGCATAGATGCCGATATGACGGTAGTGCGAACCGTCCGCACAAGCAATCACCTTACGGGAGAACATCTCCGCAATACCGGTTGTCTTATCCCACCGCACTTTGGGCGTATTGGGGTTGTTGAGGTCGGCTTGGGTGTCCTGGTCCGTAAAGGGCCTAACCAGCGTTGCTATCTCTGTTCCTTCGCGATCAAAGCAAGCCATGAGTGCTTCTATCTGTTCGGGTTGGATGAAGGGTTCATCGCCTTGTATATTGATGACGACGGTGTCGATGTCGTTTTGTGCGCGCCAAGTGGGTGTCGTTATCGCTTGGTAGGCTTCGAGGCATCGATCGGTACCGCATTTATGGTTCGGACGCGTCATCACCACTTTGCCACCAAAGGACTCTACATCATCGTAGATGCGTTCATCATCGGTGGCTACGACCACGGTGTCCAGCGCTTTGCACGCTTGTTCATAGACGCGTCGGATGACGGTCTTGCCGCAAATCTCTGCCAGAGGCTTACCCGGAAAACGGGTCGAAGCGTAACGCGCCGGTATGATTCCTATATATTTCATAACTCTCCTTTTTCTATTTTGCTCAGTAGGTTAATTGCTCCGCCGATGGTCTTGACGTTGGTGATGGTGACATACCGTCGGCCGGTCTTGAAGCCTTTCTTATCGGTTTCTTCATGCAAGGAGCATCGTTCGGGGCGCGTAATGGCGTATTGGACGATGTTTCCAAAGGCTTCGGATTGCCAGTAGGCTTCTTTCTTTTGCACGAAGAAAAGGGTCATCCGTTCTTGTTTGAGTAGTATCTTCTCTATACCGAGTCTGCCACATAACCAGCGCAGGCGTACGACGGAGAGCAGTTCTTCTGCAGGTTCTGGAAGTGGACCAAAACGGTCAATCAGTTTCTTGCGGAAGTCTAACATCTGTTCTTCGCTGTGGAGTCCATCCAGTTCGCGATAGAGCGTGATACGCTCGGAGATATTCTCGATGTAGTCATTCGGGAAACAAACCGGTATGTCGGTTTCCAATTGACTATCAGCACACCATCCCTTTGTACTTTGTACCTTGTCACTTTGTACTTCAGGAAGTCCTTCTTCCTCTTTCAGTTCTTCGACTGCCTCGTTGAGGATACGTTGGTAAGTTTCGTATCCGAGGTCAGCAATGAAACCTGACTGTTCAGCGCCGAGCATGTTGCCTGCGCCGCGGATGTCGAGGTCTTGCATCGCTAAGTTGAAACCTGCCCCTAATTCGGCGAAGGTACTGAGCGCTTCGAGTCGTCTGCGTGCATCGGCCGTCAACAGTTCTCGGTCCGGCGTGATGAGGTAGCAGTAAGCTTTGCGGTTCGACCGTCCTACACGTCCGCGGAGTTGGTGTAGGTCGGCCAGACCGTACTGCTGCGCTGAGAAGATAAGGATGGTGTTCACGTTCGGTATATCCACACCGGACTCGATGATCGTGGTGGAGATGAGAATGTCGTAGTCATAATTGATGAACGCTTCGAGTCGGCTCTCCATCTCTTCAGCCGGCAATTGTCCATGGGCGATGATGATGCGTGCGTCGGGGCATAGTTTGCGAATGCGATTCTCTATGCGCGGCAACATTTCAATGCGGTTATTGACGACGAACACTTGTCCGTTTCGCTCCATTTCGAGGTCGATTGCTTCCTTGATGATGTCTTCGTCATCGAGTGTGATAAGTTCTGTTTGCACAGGATAACGATTCGGCGGCGGCGTGGTCATGACGCTCAGGTCGCGCGCCCCCAACAAACTGAACTGCAAGGTACGCGGGATAGGAGTGGCCGTGAGGGTGAGAACATCAATGTTCGCGCGAAGCGATTTGAGTTTCTCTTTTACGGTGACACCAAATTTCTGTTCCTCATCAATGATGAGTAAACCCAAATCGTGCCATTTGACCGTTTTGCCGACTATCTTATGGGTGCCGATGAGAATATCTATCTTGCCCGCTTCGAGGTCTGCCAGTAACTCTTTGGTCTCTTTTGGGGACTTGAGTCGGCTGAGGTATTCGATGCGCACCGGCATATTGGCCATTCGCTCACGGAAGGTGTTATAGTGCTGGAGTGCTAAGACGGTGGTAGGTACAAGTACGGCTACTTGCTTACCGTCGGTGGCTACTTTGAAGGCCGCACGCATGGCTACTTCCGTCTTGCCGAAACCTACATCTCCGCAGACAAGTCGGTCCATGGGCATCGGGCTTTCGAGGTCTCGTTTGACATCGGCGGTGGCTTTTGCTTGGTCGGGCGTGTCTTCGTAGAGGAAGGACGCTTCCAACTCATGCTGCATGTAGCCGTCAGGCGAATAAGCGAATCCTTGTTGCTGTTTGCGGGTGGCGTAGATGCGAATGAGGTCACGCGCGATGTCTTTGACTTTATCTTTCGTGCGCTCTTTGAGTCGTTCCCACTGACCGCTACCTAACCGTGAGATGGTGGGTTCGGAACCTTCTTTGCCTTTGTATTTGGATATGCGGTGCAAGTTATGAATGGAGACAAACACATTTGCACCATCGCGGAAATTGAGTTTAATCATCTCCTGCGGTTTGCCGTTCACCGGCGTGGTTACCAGTCCTCCAAAAGTAGCGATGCCGTGGTCGGAGTGGACTACGTAGTCACCTATCTGTAACTGGTTAATCTCCCGCAATGTAATGATGGCTTTGCCACGCCGTGCATTCTCCGAACTCATCGTTACGCGGTGGTAACGCTCGAAAATCTGATGGTCTGTATAGCAACAGATCTTCAACCCATGGTCGATGAAACCTTCGTGTAGCGTGGCATTGATACCTATAAAAGAGACCGCTGCGCTGTTAATAGTTAGACCGCTGTCGCTGTTAGAAGTCAGACTCTCAAAAATAGCCTTCAGACGGTCCAACTGTTTTTGTTGTTCGGCGAGAATATAAACCTTATACCCCTCTTCGATGTGTTTCTTCAAATCATCGGTCAGGATATCAAACTGCTTGTGGAATACCGGCTGAGGCGTGGTTTCGAATGCAATCTTTGAATGAGTAGGGAAGGAACTCTTCTCCGCTAATTCAATCGTTCGCTTATGAGCAAAGTCTCCCAGCTCTCCGAGTTTGAACTTCAGCATCGCAAAGTCATTGCTAAGCCACACGTGATACCCCCGTGTATAGTCTAGGATAGTCCCGTTATGCTCCGGTTGCAGGCTCGTTCCGACTATGTCCGCTTTCGGTATTTTGGTCTTCGATAACTGGTCCTCGATATCAAATTCGCGGATGGAATCTATCTCGTCACCGAAGAAATCAATGCGGTAAGGGTAGTCGTGACTGTAACTGTAGATATCCACTATACCGCCTCGGATGGCATACTGACCGGGTTGGAAGACGAAGTCCACTCGTTCGAAGTGGAGCGCTGCGAGTTGAGAGTGGAGAGCAGATATTTGGATCTCTTGTCCTACCTGCAGACTCAAACTCTGCTGCAATAAAGCTTCCGGTTGAGGAGTGCTCTCTATGATGGCTTCGGGATAAGTAACCACCAGTGGCGTGTTCTTTTTCGCCAAAGCCGTAAGCGTCTCTGTGCGCTGTACCATCGCCGCTTCGTCGGTAGTACGGCGGCGTTGGGAAGACGGGAAATAGGTAACGTCTGCTTGGAGAGTCTTGAGGTCGGCGTAGAGGTACTGCGCCGCTTCGGCGTTATCAAGGATGATGAACAGCGGTTGCTGCAACGCACGGATCGCGAGCGCGCGCGACGAAGCATGCAAGCCAGTGATGAGCAAGTGTGTCTCTTCGTGCTTCAGTTCGCGAGTGATGAGTCCCAGTTCGGGGTGCGTGGCGAACAAACTATGTAAGTCGCTAATGGACATGTCTACATGCGTGCGTATGTGTGTGCGTTATATACAATCTATAACAAGCGTGCAAAATTACAAAAAAAAAATGACATACGCAAGTATTTGTGTCATTTTTTACAAAAATAGGCAAAAAAAGAAGGTTGTCCGATAAGGAAAACCTTTTGTTGCCGCAAGGGCAAAAAAGAAGGTTGTCTCACGACAACCCAATCTTTTCATTTAACCTTAAAATCTAATACCATGAAAAACACGGTGCAAAAGTACTGCTTTTTGACGATATGACCAAATATTTTGGCAAAAAAGTGTCAAAAAACTAATTTTTGTAAAGTTCAGTTGACAAAAAGATAGGTTTAGTCGCATAAAGAGAACAAATCTTCTCGAGGATTGACTAATAGTACCGGAACGGGTGATTTGCGGATAGCATGTCGTTCGGGAGGGCCGAATAAGATATCATCCAAGCCATAATCGCGACTGGCTGTAAGGATTAGCAAATCGTTTTGAAAATCGCGCTGCCGTTCAGCGGCTTCTTTGACCAACGAGAATGAATCTTTGCGGGCCATGACAATTTCGTACGAGATAGGTGTGGTCTGCTGAGCAGAAATCTTCTCTATATGGGTGACGATGCGTTGGACGTTTTGTCGAGCATGCGAACCGTAATCGTTGGCTTGCAGGAGGATGATATGTGCTCCGGTTTTGCGGGCAAGGTAGGTACATATCTCTGCCTTGTAGGTCTCTTCTTCCAGCATAGACACCGGCACTAAGATACGCCGAAGCGGTGTGACTTGCATCGTGGAAGTGATGAAGACATACGGCCGTCTCTCTTCGCGACAGGCATCTAACTGCTGTTGAACCGCGCGGCGGTCGTTCTCGCAGGTAATTAACCGAATATCGTCGTTGTTATCCCAAATCATTTGGCTTGACCGATGGTGTCCATCGTGTGATGATATTGTGCGGCGGCATTCGCGTGACCGTTGAACGAGGAGGAGAAAATATGCGTGCCGTCTAACTTGGGACTGGCGCACATATAGAGATAATTAGTTGCCGGTGAATTGAGTACAAAATCTATCGTTTCGGGCAGCGGACAACGGATAGGTCCGGGTGGTAATCCTCTGTATTTGTAGGTGTTATATGGCGAATCGACAGACAAATGGCGGTATAGAATGCGCTTGAGTTTGAAATCGCCAACGGCGTATTTGACAGTCGGACAGGCTTGCAGCGCCATTCCTTTACGAAGGCGGTTGATGTATAGACTGGCGATAATAGGCATATCGCTTTTGCGATAGGTCTCTCCTTCAACGATGGAGGCTATGATAGCGACCTCAATCGGTGTCAAACCAATGGAATCGGCTTTGTGGCGACGTGTATCATTCCAGAAGATCTTATACTCTCGTTCCATGCGACGGAAAAGGGCATCGGGTTTGATGTTCCAAAGCACTTCGTATGTGTTAGGAATAAATAGGCAGCGACTGGTTTCTTTATCCATTCCAAATTGCGCCATATATGCGTTGCTGTCGAGTAACTGCAACAACGTTTCGCTATCCATCATGAGGTTGTTAGTTACCTTTTCTGCCAGTTCACGAGAGGTGCGAGCGGAGTTATTCCAAGTGATCTTAACCGGTGTCTGATGACCGAATTTTAGGCGGTTAATTAACTCTTTATCACCTATTTGGGCAGGAAAAGTATAGTGTCCGGGTTCGGGATAATTGAAGAGGTACATACGCGAGTGCAAGCGGAAGTTGGCTTCCGAACCGACCTCATAATCCGCTTGTAGCAGTCCCATGACCGAATCGGTAGTAGCGCCCGGATAGATATGGTAACTGTGCGGTTTGCTGTCTTTCGCGCGGAAGTTACTTACCTCCAAACGGTAGTACTGCTCCAAGGCCACCGATAGCCCTAAAAACAGAAACCCGAAGACCAGTCCAATGATGATGCGAACGATATATCTTTTTTTGAATCGCATATTATTTACCGCCTACCAGGCGTTTTATTTCTGATAGTTTATTGAGCGCCTCAAGAGGCGTTAAGTTATTGATATCCAGCGACTGAACCTCATCGCGAACTTGCTCTAAAACGGGATCGTCGAGCTGGAAGAAACTCAATTGCATTCCATCGCGACTCTCGCCCAGGTGGGCTTTGGTAGAGGTGTTTACATTGGCGGAGGAAGAGCCTTCCAGTTCGGCAAGGATTTTATTTGCTCGCTCCACAATAGAGGGCGGCATACCTGCTAATTTGGCCACGTGAATACCGAAGCTATGTTCCGAACCGCCGCGTACCAACTTACGCAAGAAAATGACCTTTCCATTCACTTCTTTGACTGATACATTGTAGTTGCGAATACGGTCGAAAGTCTTCTCCATTTCGTTAAGTTCGTGGTAGTGGGTAGCGAAGAGTGTTTTGGCGTGTCCGCGGTTCTCGTGGATATATTCGACGATTGCCCAAGCGATGGAAATGCCGTCGTAGGTACTGGTACCACGTCCCAGCTCGTCAAAAAGAACTAAGCTGCGTTCGCTTAAGTTGTTCAAAATAGACGCTGCTTCGTTCATCTCTACCATGAAGGTTGATTCGCCGAGTGAGATATTATCACTGGCTCCGACACGCGTGAAGATCTTATCCACTACTCCGATTGATGCGCTCTCTGCCGGTACGAACGAACCCATTTGTGCGAGCAGCACAATGAGCGCTGTTTGACGGAGAAGGGCCGATTTACCGGACATGTTCGGACCGGTGATGATGATGATTTGCTGACCGTTATTGTCTAATAGCACGTCATTGGCGATATATTGCTCACCTACAGGTAGTTGCTGCTCAATAACGGGGTGCCGACCTTGACGAATATCAATCACCAAACTATCGTTAATATCCGGACAAACATATCGATATTCGGCAGCAATCATGGCGAAGGAGAGTAGGCAGTCAAGTTGCGCTAATATGCGGGCGTTCAACTGCAATTGAGGAACCCACTCGGATAGAGCGAGCATCAACTCCTGATATAGCCGGTTCTCGATGATTTGGATTCGCTCTTCGGCGGTGGTGATCTTCTGCTCGTAGGTTTTTAACTCTTCGGTGATGTAGCGCTCGGCATTGACGAGTGTTTGCTTACGAATCCACTCCGGCGGTACTTGATCCTTATAAGTGTTACGCACCTCAAGGTAATAGCCAAAGACATTGTTATAGCCTATCTTCAGACTATTGATACCGGTTCGTTCAATCTCGCGTTGTTGTATTTGCAGTAGGTAATCCTTGCCGTCCGATTGGATAGCCCGCAGTTCATCCAATTCGGTATCCACGCCACGGGCGATGATGTTCGGTCGTCCCTGTGCGATAGGAGGGTCCGGTACTATCTCCCGCTCAATGCGGCAGCGCATCTCTGAGCAGGCATCAAGTTGATCCCCTAATAAGGTGAGATAACTATTCTCTTTCGCTTCTTCGCACAGGCGTTTAATAGGTGCTATAACTCGCAGCGCTACACCAAGTTGCACCATCTCGCGCGGACCGATGCGACCCGTGGAGATCTTGCTGACAATACGCTCCATGTCCCCTACTTGTTGTAAGGCTTCGGTTAGCGTCTCTCGTGCCTCCGGATAACGGAAGAAATGTTCCACTACCGTCTGTCGATTACGGATCGGCCGCACCTCTTTGAGCGGGAAGGATATCCATCGGTGTAACATGCGCCCGCCCATGGGCGTGAGCGTGCGGTCTATAATATCATACAACGTACGACTCTCTTCCGTCTGGCCGCCTAACAACTCCAAGTTACGAATCGTAAAACGATCTAACCATACGTATTTATCTTCTTCTATGCGGCTAAGGTGCTGAATATGACCTGTTTGCAAGTGTTGCGTCATATCCAGGTAAAGGATGATACCTCCGGCTGCCGTTACTCCTGCAGGCATCGGTTCAAGACCGAATCCTTTGAGCGAACTGACGCCCCATAGTTTCTGCAAACGCTCACGGGCAGTTGATTCGACTAACATCCAATCTTCCAGTTCAAAGGTGAAATACTTGTTACCGAACAAGTTCTCCATCTCCGCTTTGCGACCGCGTAGTAGCAGAACCTCTTTGGGCGCAAAATTGGTTAGTAGTTTGTCTATATAATCGCTGTCGCCTTGTCCCGCCAAGAACTCGCCGGTTGAAATATCGAGGAAAGCAACGCCTATCTGGTGCTTCTCAAAATGCAAACAAGCCACCCAGTTGTTCTCTTTTTGGGTCAGTGTGGTATCCGAATAACTGACACCCGGCGTTACCAATTCCGTCACACCGCGTTTGACTAGTTTCTTGGTCAATTTGGGGTCCTCTAACTGGTCACAAATAGCTACGCGTAAACCTGCTCGTACCAGCTTTGGCAAGTAGGTATCTAAGGCATGGAAAGGAAATCCCGCCATCTCTAAGGCTTGTGCAGCTGTACTGCCGCCGTTCGAACGGTGCGTAAGGGTGATATTGAGTATTTTGCTTGCGCGAACCGCGTCCTCCGCGTATGTTTCGTAAAAGTCTCCGCAGCGAAAGAGCAGCATAGCATCGGGGTACTGCGCTTTGATGTCGCGGAATTGCTTCATCATCGGTGTTAAGTCGTTTGCCATCAGGTCATACAATTTTGCGGCGCAAAATTACAAAAAAAAATCGACATACGCAAATAAAAAAACAAATATCTCCATAGAACACAAAAAAAGGAACCCGAAAGTTCCTTTTTCAGTAGTGCTACCCGGACTCGAGAATTGCGCTTGTCGCAATAATCGACGGAACAGAGTGGAGGAGAACCCCCGGATTCGCGCCGGCTGTAGCACAAAAAAACCTGCGATTTGCAGGCTTTTCAGTAGTGCTACCCGGACTCGAGAATTGCGCTTGTCGCAATAATCGACAGAGCGCAGCGGCGGAGAACCCCCGAGTTTGAGTCCGTTCCTGTAGCACACAAAAAAAAGAGCCGAAGCTCTTTTTGTAGTGCTACCCGGACTCGAACCGGGGTTTACGGCGTGAGAGGCCGTTGTCCTAGGCCACTAGACGATAGCACCCTAATTTTCAAAAGCGGGTGCAAAGGTACTGCTTTTTTTTGATATGACCAAATATTTTGGCAAAAAAATGCATTTTGAGGGTCATTTTTTTGCAAATCACTTGTATAAGAAGCGTTTAATGGACCGTTTTGGGGTTTTTTCGAAGGGTTTATCTTGTACTTCGATATCGGCCACCTTACTGTACGAAGGAATCAAATTATTGAGTTTGGCGAGGTTAGCTCGCATCAATTGTTGAATCTCTTCGAAACTCATTCGGCGGGTAAGGGTCTCATCCGGGAAGACGAGTGCTACCAGTTTACCTTCGCGTTCGACGATGAGCGATTCGCCTACAGCTTCTTGGTTATTGAGTTTATCCTCAATCTCTTCGGGGTAGATGTTTTGTCCCGAGGCGCCAAGGAACATAGTTTTGCAGCGGCCTTTGATGTAGATATTTTTCTTCTTGTCCAGTCGTCCGAGGTCGCCGGTTCGCATCCAACCATCTTCGGTGAAGACGGCTTTGGTGGCTTCTTCGTTCTTGTAATAGCCTAACATCACGTTCTCGCCCTTTACGAGTATCTCGCCGATGCCGGCATCGTTGGGTTGATCGATCTTGACATCCATGTTCATCACCGGCACACCGCCTGTACGGGCTTTGAAATATTTGGGAGGGTTACCTCCGATGAGCGGTCCGCATTCGGTCATACCGTAACCGATGGAGAGCGGGAAATGGATATCCATCAGACATTTTTCTACGATAGGATTCATCGCAGCTCCGCCGCAGATAAAATAGCGCAGTTTACCGCCAAAGGCATTTCGTAGACCGCTTTTCACCTTCGCTTTGAGAATCTGTCCGATTAGTGGTGTATGCCAGAAGGCACGAATCATCCGCTTGCTCAGCAGGGGGTCCAGGTTCTTCTTGTATATTTTCTCGATTACCAGCGGCACTGTTACGACGAGGTACGGTTGCACATCCTTCATGGCTTTGAGCAGAATAGACGGCGTAGGCGATTTGGTGAGGAAGAAGATATGGGTACCGGAACAAAGGGGGTAGAGTAGTTCACATACTTGGCCGAACATATGCGCCAGAGGGAGCATGGAAACAAGGCGTTGGCCAGGGTCCACCGGCAGCATTTTCATACCTACCTCGACGTTATTGCTGATAGAACGACCGTTCAGCATGACCCCTTTGGGAGAACCTGTTGAACCGGAGGTGTAATTGATGAGGCAGAGGTCATTCGGG
>Ga0265301_10005442_pt1 | contig 12505 bp, 7 predicted proteins | sample AusTroGonzalo_MG_2_FD_193488 | JGI IMG/M metagenome (GOLD analysis project Ga0265301, IMG submission 193488) | Bovine rumen microbial communities from tropical cattle in Woodstock, Queensland, Australia - Gonzalo_04 | ecosystem: Host-associated > Mammals > Digestive system > Stomach > Rumen ...
GTTTACGGAGCAGCAACTTTACGACGAGTTCACCAGCGACGAGAACGGCGAGAACCAACTCTCCCCCGAAGAGGGTAAGAAGAAAATTAAGAAGTTGGGCGGCTATGATAAACTTTATCGTATCAAGTTCGAGGCCGACTATCTGGCAAAACTCGCTTACGAGGGCGCAGATAAACGTTATGGCTCGCCACTAACAAAGGAGGTTGAAGAACGCATACGATTTGAACTTCACATCATGAAGACGATGGGATTCCCAGGCTACTTCCTCATTGTTCAGGATTTTATCAACTCTGCCCGCGACGAGTTGGGGGTGATGGTCGGTCCGGGACGTGGTTCGGCGGCAGGTAGTGTGGTGGCCTATTGCTTGGGCATCACGAAGATTGACCCGCTGAAGTACGATCTGCTGTTTGAGCGTTTCCTCAATCCCGACCGTATCTCATTGCCTGATATCGATACCGATTTCGACGACGATGGGCGTGGCAAAGTACTCAAGTGGGTGGAGGATAAGTATGGTCATGAGAACTGTGCCCATATCATCACCTATGCTACGATGGCTACGAAGAACTCCATCAAGGATGTGGCCCGAGTAGAGAAAGTGCCCATTCCTGTGTCCAATGCCTTGTGCAAGGCTATTCCCGACCGTCTGCCGGATGGAGCGAAGATGAATCTGCCCAATGCCATCAAATATGTCCAGGAGTTGCGTGATGCGGAAGCCTCTAATGACAAGGCGCTGGCCAATACCATCAAGTATGCGAAGATGCTGGAGGGGACCGTGCGTGGTACGGGTATCCATGCCTGTGGCTTTATCATCTGCCGCGATCCCATCAGCGACCATGTGCCGGTATCTACTGCCGATGACCCGGATTTCAAGGGGGTAAAGACCAACTGTACCCAGTATGATGGTCACGTCATCGAATCGACGGGACTGATTAAGATGGACTTCCTCGGACTGAAGACCCTTTCGGAGTTGAAGGAGGCCTGTGAGAATATCAAGCGCACCCGTGGCATTGAGGTGGATCTCGACCATATCCCCATTGACGACCCCAAGACCTACGAACTCTACCAACAGGGACGTACCGTCGGTACCTTCCAGTTTGAGTCGGACGGTATGCGCAAATACCTTCGCGAGTTGAAACCCACCGTGTTCGAGGACCTCATTGCTATGAATGCGCTCTACCGCCCGGGTCCTATGGAGTATATCCCTTCGTTTATCCGTCGTAAGCATGGTGCCGAAGACATTACCTATGACATTCCTGTGATGGAAAAGTATCTGAAGGATACCTATGGTATTACGGTCTATCAGGAGCAGGTGATGTTGTTATCCCGTCAGTTGGCTGACTTTACCAGAGGTCAGAGTGACGCCCTGCGTAAGGCAATGGGTAAGAAGAAAAAGAATATCGTCGATGAGATGAAACCCATGTTCATCAACGGCGGTGTGAAGAACGGCCATGATCCTAAAGTCCTTGAGAAGATTTGGGCCGACTGGGAGAAGTTCGCTTCCTATGCCTTCAATAAGTCGCATGCTGCCTGCTATTCGTGGGTGGCTTATCAGACCGCATACCTCAAAGCCAACTATCCTGCTGAGTTTATGGCGGCTATCATGAGTCGTCGTCGCGACCAGATTACGGAAATCACCAAACTGATGGACGAGTGTAAGGCGATGAATATCGCAACGCTTGGACCTGATGTCAACGAGTCGTACGAGAAATTCGGTGTGAACCATCATGGTGAGATTCGTTTTGGCCTCGGAGCCATCAAGGGCATGGGCGACTCGGCTGCACTGGCTATCATCGAAGAGCGCGAGAAGAACGGCCTCTACAAGGATATCTACGACTTCGCCCAGCGTGTCAGTTTCGCATCTGTCAACAGAAAAGCCTATGAGAGTTTGGTGTTGAGTGGCGGTTTCGACAGTTTTGGTATTCGCCGTGAGGATTATTTTGCCGTCAATGCCAAAGGCGAGATGTTTTTGGATACTCTGGTGCGCTACGGTCAGACTTATCAGCAGGAGAAGGCTGAGATGCAGAACTCCCTGTTTGGTATGTTTGGCGATGGCGTCGAGATAGCCCGCCCCCCTGTGCCGAAGAGTGAAGCACGCTGGAGTGATATCGAACGGCTGAACAGGGAGCGCGACCTCGTGGGAATCTATCTCTCCGCCCATCCGCTTGATGAGTACAAGATTGTACTCGACAACCTGTGCAATACGAGATGTGCCGAATTGGCAGATGTCAACCAACTGAAGGATCGCGAGGATGTCATCATTGGTGGTATTGTGACTGCTATACGTACCCGTTTCGATAAACGAGGTAATCCCTGCGGTTTTGTGACTTTAGAGGATTTTGAGGGTTCCGGTGAATTGGCCTTGTTCGGTGACGATTGGGGACACTACAGCGGAATGTTTACGGAAGGTGCTGCCGTTTATGTTATGGCGAAGTTACAGCCCCGCTTCCAACATAGCGACATCATGGGATTGAAAGTGCAGGACATCCAGTATTTGCAAGCCGTGAAAGAAAAGTCGATAGACCGGATAACTATCTCGTTGACCTCAGACATGCTCGACGAACAGGTCGTGGCTGAATTGAGCGAGATTATTAGCGAGAATCCTGGAAAGACCAAACTTTTCTTCCTGCTTCGCGATTCACAGAGTAAGAACCACGTGCTATTGCGAGCGCAGAACGGAGGAGTGGATGTGCGTCACACGCTGATTGACTATATCGACAGTCATGAGATGATCGACTATAAGATCAATTAAAGGTGAAAAAGATGGCATGGTATTTGCGGGGAAATAAATAGACAAATGAAATAAATTGAGAAATAAATTGTAAATTGTAAATCGTCAAATTGTAAATTAGAATTATGGAAGTAACAATCACAAGCGAGAATTTTGAGAGCCTGAAGAAAGGCGATCTGCCTTTGGTAGTGGATTTCTGGGCAACATGGTGTGGTCCCTGTCGTATGATTGGCCCAATCATTGCGAAACTGGCAGAGAAATACGACGGCAAGATTGCCGTAGGTAAGTGTGATGTGGAGGACAACGACGAACTCGCCGCAGAGTTTGGTATCCGTAACATCCCAACCATCCTGTTCTTCAAGAACGGTGAGGTGGTAGATAAGATGGTGGGTGCCCAAAGCGAGGCTAAGTTGGAGGAGAAATTCCAGTCTCTGCTCTGATATGGCAAGCATTGAAGAAGAGCTCAGGCTCGACGAAGAAGAGAATCTGCGAGAACTGGCGTTTATCCGCGAGCGGATTCCGTTTGATGCTAAGAAGCATTATAGTGATGCGAGCATCCTATACATGATGGACTCGATAGTAGATTACTACTATACGAGTGGCATCTTGGAGAGTACTGAGGAGGAGGTTGACATCGACTTGGAGGAAGTGGCCAACTATGTCTGCCGCAAGGCTAAGGAAGATGGTGTGAAGAACCTCGATCCGGAATATGTGCTCTTCATCGTACAGGCAGATCTGGACTTTCAGGAACAGAACCTTTGAATCTTTTAGAAGAGGATGGACCGAGTACCATCCTCTTCTTCTTTTATACTGACTTTGACAGCATCTTCAGGCAGTACTTCCTCTATTAATTCCGGCCACTCGATGAAGCAGAGCGCGCCGGAGTAGAAATAATCCTCGAAGCCCATGTCATAGACTTCCTCCAGTTTCTTGATGCGATAGAAGTCGAAATGGTAAATAGGACCGTCATTGGAGGTATATTCATTGACGATGGCGAAGGTAGGTGAGGTGATGACATCCTCTACGCCCAGTTCTTCGCAGATGGCTTTAATGAAGGTGGTCTTGCCAGCCCCCATCTCTCCGTAGAAGGCAAAGACACGGTGGTTGCCGATGTGGATGATAAACTCTTGCGCTGCCTCGCGGATAGTCTCTATATTTTTAATCTTGATGTTCATCTTTTCTTTCCTGTTAGTGTGATAAGTGGGATAATCATCTCCTCCATCGAGATACCGCCGTGCTGGAAGGTGTCGCGGTAGTAGGAGACATAGTAATTGTAGTTGTTGGGATAGGCAAAGAAGGAGTCGCCTGTGGCAAATACGTAACTCGTTGACAGGTTCGGAGCGGGCAACAGGGCCTTGCGCGGTTCTTTGATGGTGAATAGGCTCTTGTCGTCGTAGCTCAGATTCTTGCCGAGTTTATAGCGCAGGTTTGTATTGGTATTTCTGTCGCCTACAATCTTGACCGGCTGTGTACAGCGGATGCTACCATGGTCGGTCGTCACGATGACCTTATAGTCTTTCTGCGCAATCTGTCTGAAGAAATCGGCGATGACAGAGTGGCGGAACCATGAGAGGGTGATGCTGCGGTAGGCACTCTCGTTGTTGGCCAGTTCGCGCACCATCTTGGATTCCGTCCTCGCATGACTGAGCATGTCGATGAAGTTGAACACAACCACGTTCAAGTCGTTTTTCTCCAGATGGTTCATCTGCTGCATCAGTTTGTCCGCATCCACCGAGTTGTTCACCTTATGATAGGAAAAGGTGTTTTTACGGCGGTAGCGGTCTAATTGTGTCTGGATGAGCGGTCCTTCGTTCAGGTTCTTGCCTTCTTCTTCATCCTCATCCACCCAGAGGTCGGGAAACATTTCGGCAATCTTGTCGGGCATCAGACCGGAAAAAATGGCATTGCGGGCATATTGTGTGGCGGTTGGTAGAATGCTGCAATAGAGATGTTCGTCGATGTCAAACTGATCGCTGAGTTCACGTGAGAGCATGCGCCACTGGTCGTAGCGGAAGTTGTCGAGCACCACGAGTACGACTTTCTTCTGCTCATTCAGGAGCGGGAAAATAGTGGTTTTGAAAACCTCTGGCGAGAGTAAGGGGCGTTTAGGTTCGTTGGGATCCCAAGGAGTTCCTAAGTCTGTTACCCACTCCAGATAGTTCTTCCTGATGAATTTGGCAAAACCGAGGTTGGCTTCCTGCTTCTGCATCTGGAGCATGTCGGTCATACTGCTGTCTGTGCTGCTCAGTTCCAGTTCCCAGTGGACGAGGCGTTTATAGACTTCCACCCAGTCCTGCCATGTCTGACAGTCCAGAATCTGCATGGCTATCTGTTGGAAGTTCTGCTGATACTGATTTTGCGTCACCTCTGTCTCAATCTCCTTGCGGTGGATGTTTTTCTTCAGCGTTAGGAGTACTTGATTGGGATTGACGGGCTTGATCAGGTAGTCGGCAATCTTCTGACCGATGGCTTGTTCCATAATATTCTCTTCTTCGCTTTTCGTGACCATCACCACAGGGGTGGTGGGATGGATTTCCTTGATGCGTTGCAAGGTTTCCAAACCACTGATACCTGGCATCTGCTCGTCAAGCAGTACTAGGTCGTAGTTGTGCTCCCGACAGAGGTCGATGGCATCAGTGCCATTCGAGACCGTCGTCACCTCATAGCCTTTTTTCTCCAAGAACAAGATTTGCGCCTTCAACTGCTCAATCTCGTCGTCAACCCATAACAGTATTCCGTTCGTCATAACTTTTCACTTTTCACTCTTTTTTACCAGAAGTCATCGCCGAAATCGAAGTCTTCCACTTGTTTCTTTTCCGTTGTCTTGGCGGGTGCAGCGGGCAGGAACTCTTCGTCGTCCTCGTCCTCAATCTCACCGTTGTCTTCTCCCTCCGTAGCATCTTCTGGACCACTGACATCCTCTGGGTCTGTCGGTTCCATGCCCTCTGGCCGTATCAGCAGTTTCTCTTCGCTGATCTTCATCGGTAGGAAGGTCTCTTCGTAGAACCGTTCGTACTCTTCGTATGTGAATCGGCTACCCAGCAGGGCGAGGTTCTGACTACTGATGATGAGGCTCAGACAGGGCCGCAGTCGTTCTGCCATCGCCTTGTCGGCGTAAAGTTGGCGGGCGTATTGCAAGGCTTCGTCGTAGCTGAGGAAACCACTGAACACCATTCGGTGGTACTCGCCAGGCATTGTCTCTTCCTCTTCGTAGGGCGATTCGGCCGCCTCTATCTGAATCTCAAAGTTGCGCACCAGGAAGTTGGTGAAGTTGTAGCGGGCCATCTCGTAGAGCAGTTGGTTTTCGTTGATGGAGTCAGTCTGATAGGTCAGGATGAAAAGGAAGTCCTGTTCGCGGGCTGCATTCAAAGTGTCTGTCACGGTAGAGTCTTCAGTCAGGGTGATATCTCTTCGCGACCAGACATCGCCGATGTCGAACTTGCCGCCGTGCAGTCGTCGTCCATCCTGTACGCCCTTGATAATCATGCCGGCTAACTCGCTCACCTCACTCTGTGGATACTTCTCTACAACGATTTTCAGTTGCTCGATACAGCCGTCGCCATCGCCATCGTTCAACCGGCTAAGACCGTCGATGAAGATAAACTTTGCACGGTTCTCGCCCAACGGGAACCGTTCTTCCGATATCTTCGCGTTGGTGCGTATCATCTCGTAGTTGTCATCCTTGAAGGCCTGATAGGTGGCGGCATAGAGTGAATCCTCGATATGCTCGCCGAAGCGGGCATTCTCGAAGTAGTAGGGATCGCTCAACAGAATGGTCCACTCACTCTCAGGATGATCGGCCTTCAGATGGCTAAGGCAGTTGTCGGCCAGATCCTCCCTTCCTTGTCTTGAATAGAGCAGGAAGAGGTGATACCAAGCCTCATCCAGATGTTCGAAATCCGGATAGTTATTTGTCAGGCGCAGCAGTTGTTTCTCGCTGAGCCGTAGGTTTTCGAGTTTGTCCTTGAAGATGATGCCAGAATGGAGCAGCCCGTCTTTGATGATGTCGTGACAGGCGGCCTTCATCTCGTCGGTGGTGGGTATCTGTGCCAGATAGTACTCGCGGTTATGCGGGTCGTTGGCCAGTGTATCGACAGGAATGGAGTCGTTGGCATTGCCGGCATCGGCGCCGTCAGAGAGTGAAGGGGCGGATGGGTCTAATGGATCTGTCGGGTTGGAAGAGTCAGACGGGGAGGTGTCCTCTGGTGAGAGGTTCACTACCGTTCTGTTCATACGCTGCCAGTCGTCGGTGTTCTCGCGCTTGCCCCATTGCCGCTGGAAGGTGGCCTTACCCTGATTCACGGCCATCGGGTTGTAGAAATACCACTGTCCGTTGCCCTGCTGCTGTACAGTGGGAGCGGCAGGCGTGTTGGGACGGTTAGGACGATTGGGAGCGCCGGGGCCAGCGCCTGCGGCTTGGTTCTGCTGTTGTATCTGCTCGGCTTCGATTTCTTGTTGCCTGCGCAGTTCTTCCTTTTCTTTCTTTTTCAGGTCGCTGATGATGCGGTCAATTACCTTCAATTGCTCTTCCTCAGGCAGCGTGGAGAGTTCCAACAGCGAGTCCTGCAGGTGGATGGCATCGGTGTAAGGCACCAGTTCGTCGAGCACTTTCGAGCGTTTCGACAGTTCTTCATAGTCTTTGCGCTCCTTGTCCAATAGTCCGATGGCTTCGCCATAGCAGCGCTGGGCATCGTTGTATTTCTCCATCTGCCAGTACAGGTTACCCAGCGTCAGCAAAAGCACACCTTTCTCGATTCCACTGCGGGTTGCCTTCTCGTTGCCTTTCTCGTAGGCGGCAATGGCCTTGGCCGTGTCCTGCTGTGCTAAGTAGATATTGCCCATGGCGTAATAGACCTGGTCCAGATAGTCCTTGTTGTTGTCGTTGACAGCCATGCGCTTCAACCGACTGATCATACCTTTGGCATTATCTGCGGCGATGACCTCTGTCTGGGCGATGCGGGCATTGAACTCCAGTTCGTAGGGCGGATGACAGCCAATCACCTTTCTGAAAGCCCGTTCCGCCTCGGCGCGGTTACCCAAATGCCGTTCAACCTGTCCTAACAAGAACCACTCGCGGGCTTTCTGCCTGCTGCGCTTCTCGTGTTTGATGACTTTTTTCAGGTATGGTGCTGCCTTTTCCAGTTCTCCGGTACGCAGATAGTAGTCGGCGTAGGTGTAGTCCCAGTCCTTCACGGTACGGAAATCCACCGAGTCGCGGTTCATGTTTCGTATCACGTCCTCTGCATCGTAGAGCCAGTCCAGTTCCACATAGCACTTGGCCAACCAGGCACGGGCCAGTCCGTTCTGCATGGGCTGGGTCTGGTAGAGTCGGCTCATATAGGTGAAGGTTGCAGCGGCCTCGTCGAAGGCACCTTTCTGGAACTGCGCCTTGCCTAACAGCATCCAGGCTTTCCAGATAAACGGGTTGTACTCCTTACGCTCCAGCCATTCGCGGTCCTTGGCGGTCTTGGTCTTGCCGCTCTTCCATTCGGGCTTAGCCTTGATACTGTGCATCTTGATGGCCTTTTCCGCCTTCTCGATGGCGCGGTCGTACTGACCCTTGCCAATCTCACGGCTGTTCTTGTTGCCGACAGGGTAGAGGGGGAGATTTTCGGTATAGTTGTCCTGGTTACCTTTCTCCTTTTCGAGATTACCGTCAATAAAAGCTTGCTGACCGTTGAAGTAGATATTGTAGCGGGCGTTGAATGCGTGCCACCAGCGCGACTGGGCCGTGTTGTTCTTGGTGGAGCAGCTTATGAGTAAAAGTGAAAAGATGAAAAGGTGAAAGAACTTCTTCACCTTTTTACCTTTTGCTTCCTCCATCAGACAGTGCAGTTTGCACGATTCGTCCTTGGCTGCCGTGCAGGTGGAACAGTCGTGTCCCTGTTCGACGGTATCGTTTCCTTTGTCAAACAGGTTGGCTACTGCGGCCACAATGCCCAGCACCACGATCATTCCTATGCAAACCAGCGCGAATTCCATCACTCACTTTTCACTTATCACTTTTCACTTATCACTTCTATAGTGAATCCTGCTTCGGCCAGACTGGTCCAAAAACTCGGGTATGACTTGGTCACCACCTGTGGATTGTTGATGACGATGTTCCCGACTTTCAGCGCATACGGGGCGAAAGCCAGTGCCATCCGGTGATCCTCGTAGGTGTCAATGCCCTGTTCCATAGCGGGCTCACAGGTCTTACCGTCCCAGATCAGTTCACTGTCGTTCTTACTCTCTATCACATACCCCAGTTTCCGCATCTCCTTTTTCATGGCCTCGATGCGGTCTGTTTCTTTGATCTTCAGTGTGGAAAGACCCTTGAAGTGGAAGGGAACGCCCTTGGCGGCGCAAGCCACGACGAACGTCTGTGCCAGGTCGGGCGAGTTGACGAAATCGTACTCCAACTTAGGCAGACAGCGTCCGTTTGTTTGGATGGTCACCGTCTGGGGTTTGTTTGATTTCTTCGACTGGAAGGTGGTCTTCACGCCGATCAGACTGAAGATGTATCTTACCACCGAGTCGCCCTGCTTCGAACCGTCCTTCAACCCAGTCAGCCGCAGTTCTGAATCGCGGTCGTTCAACAGTGCCATGATCTCATACCAATAGGAAGCCCCGCTCCAATCGTTCTCAATATAGTAGTCGTGAGGCGTGTAGGGCTTGGGCTTCACTGTGATTGTGTCGCTCGATGTCCATTCAGCATCGGCGCCGAATTCCCCCATCATCCAAAGGGTCAGGTCTATGTAGGGGCGTGAGATGATGTCACCTGTCAGACGCAGTTCCAGACCTTTCTCCAACACGGGCCCGATCATCAGTAGAGCCGAGATGTATTGCGAACTCACGTTGCCAGCAATCTCCAACGTGCCGCCTCTCAGTTTCTTGCCTGTGATGCGGAGTGGCGGGAATCCTTCCTCGCCTGCATAGGTGATGTTCGCCCCTAACGAGCGCAGGGCATCCACCAGGATTCCGATGGGACGGTGCTTCATCCGTTCCGTGCCCGTGATCGTGTGCGTGCCTTTCATCACGGCGAGGAAAGCCGTCATGAAACGCATGGCCGTACCTGCCGCCTTGATGTTGATTTCATCAGGCATATCGCGCAGGGCATTGATGATCACTTCTGTATCGTCGCAGTCGCTTAGGTTCTGGGGCAACTCCTGCCCGCCGCTCAACGCATAGATGATGAGGGCACGGTTAGATATGCTCTTTGAGGCCGGCAATGCCACAGTGGCATTCAGCGTCTTCGGAGCCGTAATCCTGTATTTTGTCATAAATCGTATCTTTCTTTACTCTATTAACGTGCAAAATTACACATTATTATTTGTATAGGCAAAAATCATCTGTAAAAAAACGTTGTTTTGCAAAAAAAGTTCTCTGAAAATTTGGTTAATCCGAAAAAACTGTGTACTTTTGCACCCGCATTCGACAAGAGGGTCGGTGCAAGCTGCAAAAATGTTCGGGGCTTAGCGCAGTTGGTAGCGCACACGTCTGGGGGGCGCGAGGTCGCTGGTTCGAGTCCAGTAGCCCCGACATAAAGGAGAAAGGCTGAGAATCAATGGATTTTCGGTCTTTTTTCTTTTTTTATTTGGCTGTTAGAAAAAGATTGAGTACATTTGTAGCCAAATTTGAGAAATAAAAAGAATGCAATTGTTTGGGAAATGCGGTAGCCTTAATACCAAGGTCTTGTGGCCGATATTGGTAATCATAGGTTTTGATGTGATATGCTTCTGGTTTTTCCAGCAACAATATCCTTGTCATTTTTATTTCAAGGGGCAGAACCAACTGTTCCTGATGTCGTGGTCGTATGTGGGTACGTTGTTCTCCAAACCGGCATGGGCTGCCTGTCTGGCAGGGGAATTCCTGACTCAATTCTATGATTATGCTGTTGCTGGGGCAACGATTCTTACTGTTTCTCTCACAGTTTTGTTTTTGCTGGCGTATCAGGCTCTTGGCAGTCTGAGGCTCAATAGGTGGCTAGTGCTGATTGTGGCTCTGGCCGTTATCGTGCGTGAGGCATCATGTCATCTGTACTACGGATATATGCTGTCATCGACATACGCCATGATGGGTGGATTGTTGATGTTTTTGATACTGCGCAGACTGATGAAATGCCGGTGGCCTTGGGCCTTGATGGCAGTGCTGCCAGGCATGCTGCTTTGCTACTGGCTGTTTGGTTATGGCGTATGGCCATTCTTGTTGTTATCGGCAATTGCCGTCTGGCGGGTAACGGTGCCGGTGGCTGTGGCTTTTATCTGTTTGCTGCCCCTTATGAGAAGCTACTACAACCTGACTACTGCCGACTTGTGCCGGTATCCAGGTGTTGAAAGTTTTCATGCTCCTGATTTCCTAAAGGAAACCGACCTGCACATGATACATAGTTATGAAACAGGCGATTGGGACGATGTGGTGAAAACGGCTGAGGCAGATCCGGTGCTTAACACGCTGAAGGTCGGCGGGAGTCCCCAACGAAGGCTCTCTCAGGATGCGCAGGTGTCATCAACTGTGCGTCGGTTCATTTATAACCTCGTTCAGGCACAAAGGGGTAAACTGCCCGATGTGCTACTGGCATATTATCCCAATTATTTAGGTACCTTCACCAGCATGATAGGTACAAATATTCCGATGCTGATGTTCATGAACTTACATGAGTTCTACTATGCCATCGGCGACATTGCACGTGCGGAAAGAGGAGCTATGATGTCGTGTGTATCTGTACCGGGCAACCGAAATGCATACACCATTAAGCGGCTGTCAGAGTGCGCGTTGGTGAGGAACGACCAGAAAGCCGCAGAGAAATTCCTGGGATTGTTGCGTCAGACAATACCTTATCGGGAATGGGCTGAAAATGCGCAAAACGATGAACGTTACAGGCAGAAAGCACAGTTTATCAACCTGCAGGACACCATTTCGCCAAGTGAGGACTCCTACAATATCATGATGCAACTGCTAAGGTCGAACCCGGAGAATGAGGTGGCACTCGACTATATGCTGTGCAGCCAGTTGTTGAAGAAGGATTTGGACAACTTTAAACGCGACTACGACGAGTTCTGCACAGAGCGTCCGCGCATTCGGAAACTCTATCAGGAGGCCCTGTGCATCTGGCTGATGAAAAATGAGGCCACAGAGGAAGAGTGGCAGAAGTATATCAAGGACGTACAGGTGATGAGTCGGTTGAAGGAATATATGGCGGGAAAGCCAAGCCCACGCTTTGCCGATACCTATTGGTTCTATTTCGACGTTTTTAACCTCGGAGGCAATTAAGCGCATACATGAACATGATGAAGATAAGATACATATTTGCTTGCATAGCCTTCGCCTTACTGATGTTGCTGACGGCTTGTACGCCTACGCCGCACGACGTGAAGCAGAGCGAACAGGAGGCGGAGATCTATCCCGATTACAAGGATGTGACCATACCCGTGAACATTGCCCCGATGAATTTCGTGGTGAGGGGCGTTGATGCTGTGGAAGTAAAGGCAGGCGACCTGACTGTGAGAAGCCGTGGCGGCAATGTCCAGTTTGGAGTAGGGGAGTGGCGCGCACTTCTGGAGAAGAACGAGACGATAGAAGTGGAAGTGACGGCTCTGAAAGACGGCCAGTGGACGGCATACAAACGCTTTCATTGGTATGTGGTCCGCGACAGTATCGATAGTTATCTGACTTACAGGTTGATAGAACCGGGCTATTCTGTTTGGAACCGACTGCAAATCAAACAGCGTTGCGTGGAGAATTTCGATGAGCATGCACTGGCAGACTACAATCTGCAAGAGAACCGCTGCATGAACT
>Ga0265301_10005444_pt1 | contig 12502 bp, 8 predicted proteins | sample AusTroGonzalo_MG_2_FD_193488 | JGI IMG/M metagenome (GOLD analysis project Ga0265301, IMG submission 193488) | Bovine rumen microbial communities from tropical cattle in Woodstock, Queensland, Australia - Gonzalo_04 | ecosystem: Host-associated > Mammals > Digestive system > Stomach > Rumen ...
TTACGCTGTTCTCGGTACCGTTCCGTCTGCTGATGCTTGCATCAATGATCCCGAACTCTTTCGCCTTGGCCCTGACTCCGGTTGCCTCGGCCAACATCGGAGCCAAAAGGCCTGATAAGTCTGTTATTGCGTTCTACGTGAGTCTGAAATCGATACTTCTCCTATCAGGAGCTTTTCTGGTGGGATACCTGCTGTTCGCGGAATTCCTGATAATACCGTTCATCCAATCCGAATCCATGGCCGTTCTGGAATCCGGTCTGGTGGATGTCCTCAGGATCGATGCGTTCATGATACCTGCAATCGGTGTATCGTTCGTATGCAACGCCATGTTCCAATCCATGAGGCGCCCTATGATCTCATTATCTTTGACAATCCTCCGTACAGGCCTGACCACCGTCGCATTCGCCCTATTGTGCACCACAACAGTCGATTACATGTGCATAGGCATGGTTGCCGTAGGAATCGCTGCAGCGATACTGTCATACACGATCGTAAGGGTCGTAATCAGGAATCTGCTGAAGGGATATACGCCGGCACCGGTTTGATATCACTCTTTCTCGCCGACGTTGACGACATCGCCCTTGGTGTATTCTTTGTTGAGTTTCTCCAGGTATTTCTTCTCGACCCAGTCGACCATCTTGCGAAGGATCTCCCTCTTGACGAGGAATATGATCATGAAGAACGCGATGACTGTAAGCGTAACCACTACGAAGAATATCTCCGCGGGCAGCATGGCCATACCGAGGATGGTAGCTAAACTGGGTGCGAAGGTGTATATGCCCAGTATGGAAAGCAGTACGAAGATGACCAGGATTATTGGCAGTATCCTCTTATTTGTATCTCCGTTGACAGAGAGGAACTTGTAACGGGGGCAGACTATCAGGAGCTGCAATGCACCGATGCATGTGGCGAACAATACCATGGATGATCTAGCCGCGATCTCCGCTTTGGTGGACAGAGCATCGTAAGGGGCATCCAATGACCAGACGAGATATGACTCAACTATTTCCTGGACATTCTTTCCGAGGACGTCCTGCAGAGGTATGAGGTAATCATAGCTCATGGGCTGGATGATGCCATGCATGGTGAAGACATAGACGAAAGCATAGACCAGGAGCGAACATGTCGCTATGGTTACCGCTGACGGCACTATGAAACGGAGCACATCCGGGAGGATCAGCTCCTTGTTGTTGTCCGGTTTGGCGAAAATAGTCATGAAGAACGCTATGACGCTGACGGACATGAATGCGTAGAACGAGTTCTGGATGGGGAGCATCGGCAGCTTTCCGAAGAACAGGTAGATGACGATGAACATGATGGCCAGTACGAGGTTCCTGGACAGGTAGACCTTAAGGATGTCCCTGACACCGGACACAGTCCTCCTTCCCTCCACAAGTGCCTTGGGCAGGGCGGAGAAGTTGTCATTGACGAGGATCATATCCGCGACTCCTCTGGCCGCTCCGGAACCGGATTCAAGCGCGATCCCGACCTGTGCGGACTTGATGGGCTTGACATCGTTGACACCGTCCCCGATCATGGCAACATACTTGTTGTTGCGCTTCAGGACCTCGATGACCTTCTCCTTGTTCTCGGGCTTCATCCTTCCGAAGATGTTCGTTTTCAGGATGACCTCGTCCAGCTGGTCGTCCGGTAGGGCATCAAGCTCGGGTCCGGAGATTATCCTCCTTTCGCCGGGAAGGTCTGCGATCTTGAACAGCGCATCTACTGTGACTGGGTCGTCTCCTGAGATGACCTTGAGCTCCATTCCGTTCTGCAGGAAGACATCGATGGTCTCTCTGCAATCGGGTCTGACCTCATCCCTGATAGATAAGACGGAGATGGGTTTCAGATCGCCTATGACGTACTCCTCGCCGTTCATGAACTGTATGTCGTCGCAAGAACATATGACGAGGGTCCTGAATCCTTTCTCCGACTCCTCGGAGATGATCTTGCTTATCTTGTCGGCCTGCTCGGTGTGCGGTTCGAGTATGTTCCATGCACCGGAATAAAGGGTGTAGACCTGTCCCTGGTATCTTACCTTGACGGCACTGAATTTCCTCGCCGAGGAGAACTGGATCTCGTCTATGAGCTCCGCATCCGTCTTGCCATAGTGGTTGAGAAGGGCGGTCATGGTCTTGTTCTTGCTGCCCGTCATGCTGGCGAAGAGGCTGATGCAGAGGTCGGCCTGAGAATCATCCACCATGTTCTGGGCCGATTGGAATACGAGATTGTTGGTCGTTATCGTACCGGTCTTATCCATGCAGACCGTGTCCACATGGCTGATGGATTCGACAGAGTTGAACCTCTGGAGAAGGACTCCGGAATCCGCCATTCTAATTGCAGCCATCATGTATGTGATGGTGATAAGCAGGAACAGTCCTATGGGGACTATGTCCAGACAGAGGACAAATACCTCGAGGATGCTGCTGAGATCGGCGACAACCGAGACAGTCATGCCGCGTATTACCTCACGGATTATGGAGAGGAACATCAGTACGAACGCCATGACCATGAGAATGGTTGTGAAAGTCTGCGTCTCCATCTGGAGAGGAGTTTTCTTGGAAGTGAATTTCTTAGCGCTTGAAAGCATCTGGGATGCATAGGATTGGTGACCGAAAGCGGTCACGATGAAGTATCCTTCGCCTGTGATACATACGGAACCGGAATAGATCTTGTCTCCGGCATTCTTGCGGACGGTAGAGGATTCTCCGGTCAGCATCGCCTCATCCATTTCCAGGGAGGTGCATTTCTGAAGATCACCATCTACAAGGGCCTGCTCGCCTGCACGTATAATGACCAGATCGTCCTGGACGATATCACTCTGATCTATCTGGATCTCCTTGCCGTCACGTACCACGGTGACCTTGGGGCGCGTCAGAAGGGAGATCTTGTCAAGACGGCGCTTGGCACGCATCTCCTGAATTGTGGAGATGACCACGTTAATCGTGATGATTCCGGTAGCAGACAGGGCGCTGATGATATTGCCGAGCGCCAGAAGTACCGCACCGATGATGAACAGGATTATATTGAAGGGCGTTACAGCGTTCCTGTAGATGATATCCGCATAAGATCTGCTTGTTTTGACCTCTGTATCGTTGACCAGGCCCTTCGAGCGTCTCTCCTCGACTTCCTTGGTCGTCAGCCCTTCCATGGCCCGTTAATAGACATGTGTTATAATAACCCATCTTGGTAGGAACGGACCCTCTCCTCGATTTTTTCCATCGGAAGTATGTCGATTCTCTTCATTATGCCTCTGGAAACGTAGTCGATGTAGCATTCGACGGGCTTGTCATAGAACCCTCTGGCCGCATGGGCGTATATGGAGAGCTGCATTACGTATTCGGATTCGAACCTGTCGGAGATGTCGGTCTTATAATCGTGGATCTCCACACGGTCTGGATAGAGCGCCATGAGGTCTATGATCCCTCTGAGGGTACAGTCCTTGCCTACAGGAAGGCCACATTCTATCTCAGGTTTGAGCAGATCCGCATCCTGGACGCTGTCGAGGACCTTGCGGACCTATGCCAATTCGGGATAGGCGGTCTCGTCGACCTTTCCGCCAAGGCACATGGCCTGTGCCAGACCGTGGATCATCGTACCGTATTCCATACCTTTTCCGGAGACCTCGTCACTGCCCTCTGAATTGGATTCACCCTCGCCGTTGCCGAATCTGAGTATCTCATGTATGCCTATCTTCTGTCTCCTTTTGGGGTACCAGGGTGTCTCGGGCTTGTCCAAAGGTTTGCTGACTGCCGTGGCCGAGAGGTCCTCAACGGCAGGAAGATGATCGAATTCCTCCCCTTTCAGAGCCTTCATGAATGCCGAGGGGCGGGGGCCGCAGATCACGGTCTCGTACTGTTTCGCTCTGGAAAGGGCCACGAACATCAGCCTTCTCTCCTCGCTGTAATCGTGTTTTATGGCAGCTTTGGACAGTCTTGTCTTCCAGCTGCTGCACATCTTGGAGTACTCACCGAACCTTCCGATCTCCTTGGTGCATCTGATGCCGGCGATATCGTCGAAATAGAACACGCTGCTGTCGGATTGTTCGCTCGGTATGGTCCGGAAATCTATGAACGGACAGATGACTATGGGGAACTCCAGTCCTTTGGCCTTATGCATGGTCATTATCGTCACTGCCTTCGTATCAATGAAGTTCTCTACAGGGTATGTGGATCCCTTCTCGATGTCCTCCTCTATTATGCCTATGACATCGGATATGGTAAGGAGCGACCCTCTGTGAAGCGAGGATATTGTGGTTATTATGGCCTGTGTGATATCGTTGTCCAGCTTATAGTAGGCGAAAAGGCTGGTGAGCAGCTCGGTTATCCTGCGCCTCTTCGTGTATAGGGCATCCCTCTGGGCCATGAGCCTCTGAGGTATGTATGCGGGGTCCTTGGCCGCCTTCCTGATCTCTATGGGCTTGTAGTCCAGGTCCGCCATGATAGGGACGTATCCCCATGGGTCACGCTCATTGTTCACGAACCTCAGCCAGGCCAGGGCCAGCTTACCTTCGCGGGTGGACATGATCTGGACATCCCCCTGCAGATACGCCGGTATCCCTGCATCCTCGCAGGCATTCAGTATCATGCGGCAGTGCTCGGTCTTCCTGCAGATGACTGCTATATCGCCGAAACCTGCGTTACGTGCACCGTCTGACGTGTGTATCCTGTATTTTCCAGAGAGGACATAGTCCTTGATCGACCTGATTGTGTCCTCCACCTCGCCAGGTTTGCTCTCGGATTGTATGAAGCGTATGCCTGTATCTTCGCCTATGTCGGTCCTTGCAGCATTCAGTTCCACTACCTTCTTCCTGAGCTCTTCCTCATTGACATCATCCGAATCGGACCCTTTCATGTAGATGCATTCGTAGGCCTTGTCGATTATTAGCTGGGAGGACCTGTAGTTGGTGTCCAGAGACAGCTCTTTGACTTCCGGGATCTGGAAGTCTATCCTCTTTATTTCATCGTTGAGGAATCTGCGCATATTGACGCATTCGGATTCGAAATTGGTGATGTTGCGGATGGATACGAAACGGAATCCGTAGATTCCCTGCTTCCAGTCGCCCACAACGCATAGATTGGGCTCCTTCAGGATCATCAGGGAGATCATCATCTGGTTGGAGTTCGTGTCCTGGAACTCGTCGACCATAAGGTATCTGAAAGAGTTCCTCTCCCTTACGGATTGGTTGCTGTACAACACTGTGAATGCGAACATCGCATTGAGACCGAAGGTCAGGCGGTTGTCCGTGATGCTGCGTTTGATGTATTCGTAGTAGACATCATGGATGAATTTGAATAGCTCCTCCCTGTCATCGTTGACGATCTGCCATACCAATTCTTCGGACATGACCTCTCCCAGCGGCACTTCCGGACGGTCATAGATCTGATTCTCGTCCATGGAATCAATCAGCTTGATGGCTTCGCAGCGATCCTTGCTGTCCAGTTTATTGAGTTCCTGCAGACGGTCGAAAAGCTGCTGTGAATCCCCTTTCAGGTCTCTTTTCCAGTCCTTCCCGAACCAACCCTTCCTGAGCGGGACAAGTCCGCGGGACATGAGCTTGTAAATAAGCTTCCTGATATCGGGAGCATTCTCGCTTGCGATGACGGCCACGTCCCCGTAATCGGTGCCTTTCCTGTTCAGGAAGTCATCCAGGAATCTCGAGAAGTAGTCCTGGTTGAGCGTATCGTTCTGATGGAGCATGGCGGAACGTGTGAGCTTCTCCTCTATTCCGAAGAATCCGCTGATCAGTTCCGGGGATTCTAGCACTACGGACAGGCAGAATGCATCGAAGGTTTTGGTTTGGACCAGTTTCGAATCCTTCTCCATCCCCAGCTCGGCCATGCGGGTCTTGATGCGTTCGTCCATCTCGGCAGCAGCATTGTTGGTGAATGTGAGCAGGAGCACATCCTTCGGAGTGACATCCTTCTGGGAGATCAGCTTGACGTAGCGTTCGACGATGGTATGCGTCTTACCGGTACCGGGGCCGGCATCTACGACGATGAGACCTTTCAGGGTATCTGCTATCTCTGATTGGCGCTGGTTAAGATCACTCATCGGAATCAGCCTCCGGAACGATGATGTCCTTGGTACACACCGAGAAGTATTGGCAGTTCTCGCAGCTCGTACGTGGCGTCGGAGGGAATCCGGTACGGCTCTGCTGGACCATCTCGTCATGCATCCTGTCGATGGTTTCCATAATAGTGTCTAAAGTATCGGAGGGTACATCTACCCTGTCCCCAACCACTATGAGACCTCCCTTCACCAGTTTGGCTATCTTTCTAAGACCGGCTGCAACGGTCTCGCGATTTGACTTGGCCTGACTCATTCCAGCAATTTCGAGTACACGGTTCTGCAATCCCTCATCCTTATCCCATTCAGCAGGATCATCCGAGGCCATCTCTGAAATCACTTGTAGGATCTCTGCTGCATGATTCTTGAGCTTGGCGCTCATATTGTCGCTCAGATAGTCACGGACGTCCTCGCTGTTCACCAATGTCTCCTTTACAGATCCTTCGATGAGTACAACGGATCTAATGTTCTGGCCTACCGATACCTTCCCTGTGGAAAGTGAGACGTCGTTGTCCATGGCATAGAACAGGTCGAATCTCCCTTTGTTATATTCATCCTCCTTCATCAGGGTGAGATATATCGGGGCCTGGAACTCCGGATATTTGGCAACGGGGTCCATGGTCATAGCATCACTGATCTCCTTGCCGGTATGCGGTCTGCCGGTCTTATAATCGGTTATTATACCGTTCCATGTGAGGTCCAGCTGACCATAGACGGGATGGTCATGGGATTGTATCTCCCTCTCGCAAAGGGAGCTGGTCATTTCCTTTCCCATGGCGACCATGAATCTGTTCGGATTCTTCTTCAGAGAGAGCGGGGTATCAAGCGGCACGTTGGTTATCCCTATGCTGTCAAGATATGCGATGATGGTGTTCATGGCCTGGCGGACCTTGTCCGAATCCAGGGATTCCATCAGCGGAGACGAAAGTCCTGTGTATTTGTCTGAGATCAGGTGGACGAAATGGTCCACGCCCAGCTCCTTCACATCCTCCGGATAGCAGATATAGAATTCCGCGAACGAATGGATGAGCGTTCCGAACTCAGTATCCTTCTCCTCCGGTGTCGTCAGAAGCGTGCTGTAAAGGAATTTCCTGGGGCAGGAGAAGTACGAGTTGAACGATGATTTGCTGAACGGGCCTGAATAGCATTCGGGATCAGCACCGACTACAGGGTCGGATTCTGGGGTGATAACCTCCTCGTCGGTATGCCATCTGCCCTTGACCAGATGGCCGCACATGTCAGAGAACGATTCGATAGGCCTCTTGTAGAGCAGATCGAACAGGGTGCTGGGCTTTGCAGGTTTTCCGCCCTTAGTGGAATTGACGAGATAGTATCTGACGTTTCCCTGCTGCAGGAGTGCATTGAGCCTGGTGACGTTCTTATCAGTCTCATCCTCGGCATCCAGGTATGGTTTTCCTATGACGGAGCGGTTCCAGTCCTGCTCCATGCCCAGATAGATGACGACCGGACGGTCGATGTAGATGGAATTATTGCAGTCGACGATGAGCACCCCTTTCTTCTCGTATTCCGGGATCTCCTCGTTATGGGACAGCTGTTTGACGTTGTCCACGGCGTAGATGACCTCATTCAGAAGCTCAGAGGATACTTTCTGATCCTTGACTCCGAGCTCGGTTATCATGTTGTTGACCTGCACCTTGGTCTTCCTGTTGCAGACGATCTCGCATACCTCTCCGAAGGTCATGGAGCGGATGTCCTTCATGGTCGTCCATAGCTTCAGGCCGCGTTCGCTCATATCCGAGGGGCCCTGTCTGCACAGGAGGAACTCCTCACGGCCCTTCCAGAACGTGCCGTTGTAGTTTGAGAACAGCTCCTTGACGTTCTTGACGCGTATGGTCTCGAAATCCATAGAAAGGGAGATGAAACGGAGATAATCGCGTATCTGAGAGAGGTCCCTGACGTTCAGAGCATTGATGAAGGGTATCCTCTTGCGGTACATGGCCGAACGTACGGCATCCGTGACGGGACTGGCGGTGTTCAGGACTATCGCATAATCCGTAGGCTTCTCCGGATCTATCAGATCTACGGCGTTCTGGGCCAGCTGGCGGTCGTTTCCAATCTCGTAGATCGTATCGATCTGATAATCGTCATCGGCGAAGATTGAGATGGGTTCGTAATCGATGGGTATGAAATGTTTGTCCAGGTCGTTGAAGAGGAAATCCTCTATGACAGCCACCTTGACACCTCTGTAAAGCTCGTCGTTATCCGGTATGAATGCTCCCATCGCCCTCTCCAGCGTCGGAAGGGCCTCGAAAGAGTCATAGACGCTTCTGGATGTCTTTGTATGGAGATGCTTCTGCACATCGGCGGTGTACTTCCTTATCTCCCTGATGTTCTCGACCTCGCTGTGGACGTATTTCAGCCTGAGCCCGGTCTCTTCGGATATGGTGGAGATCACAGAAAGCTCCGAATACAGCGGGGATCCGAGTATGCGGGATGCAACAGAACCGGCTATCTGTTTGGGGGTGAGGGCGAAGTAACCCACAATGGGTTCGTCTATGCGGGCGTTCAGAGCAGTGGCCAGAGCGGCATCGTTCGTGATGACCATATCGAATTCACGGACCTCTTCATACAGCTCATCAATACTCTTAGAACGCTTCATGAGGGGGCATATGCAACCGCATAGAAATAAGCTGAGATGGATGGGTTTCGATACATTGTTCTATCATCTTTTGCATTACACTTCATGGACGATGTGGTCGTAGTGGAATGTGCAACCACAGGCATCAAAGGGTTCCCCGTGGACAGGGTCATAGAGGTTTCCGTATGCCGCATGCACAGGGACGGGAAGGATTTCGATACCCTCTACGATTCGTTCGTATCCGCCGACCCTATGGATCTGGGCAAAGATGCTCTGGACCATCTCCAGAACGAGTACGGGATCACCGCCGAGACCCTTTACGCCGCGCCCGAAGAGGATATCATAGTCAAGGAGCTCTTCTCCAAGGTCAAAGGCTCGGAATGCACCTCCTTCAACGTCAATCTGACATTCGGCAAGTTCCTGTGCGTGGAGCCTTGGGACCTCAACATGGAGATAACCATGCTGCCTTCCATAGCATCCAGGCTGCCTCCGGAGTACAGCAGGTCGCTTCCAGAAGCATATTCCCATTTCTGCTCTGACAATCCGATGGAAGTCACCGGTAATACCTCCATGGACCGCTGCCTGATGTCCACTGCCCTTATGATGAAACTTCGCCAGGAAGGATACCTCTGATCATCTGATGAACAGATGTATGTTCAGCAGGGAATCCAGAATCGAAAGCAGGAACAATCCGATGTACAGAAGCAGCAGGATTATTCCCAGAAGCGTCTTGATGGCGGCTGTGAAGAACTCCACCGCAGGAAGGAACAGAAGGACGTTCCCTAACAAGAACAGGATCAGCCCAAGAATGAGGTACTTGTAGCCTATCTGCGATTTTGGTTCCTGATAGATCCTGCCCAATCCGAGCAGACCGAAGAAACCGGGCACTATGGTGAGCAGCATGACCAGTGTGCGGTCCTTGCTCTTCCCGCCGTAGTTCTGTCCGCTGTCCTCCCACTTCGCAGTCTCAGGCGGCATCTTGGTGTAGCACTTGGGACAGGTTATCGAATTGGTGGGGACGGCCTCCCCGCATTTCGGGCAGTAACGGGTCATTCTACCTTCTTGATTATGAAAGCAGTACAAGTAGATGATGCTAAGAGCTTCCCCTCTTCCGAATATGCCCTCACATCGAAGATCTGCAGCGAACGGGAGATGTTTATGGGCCTTGCGATGCAGCGCATGTTGCCGGTGGCAGGCCTGTAGTACTTGACCTCCATGCTCTGCCCTGTCCCGTCACATGTCATGTTGGCCGCGATTGCGAATGTGTGGTCCATCAGTGCGTATATCGCTGCGCCGTGGACACGCCCCATGCTGTTGATCATGAAAGGCTTGAGGCTCATCCTGCAGACCACCTGTTCCCTCTCGATGCTCTCGATCTCTATGCCCATCTCCCTGGCGAAGGGGGCGTTGAACACATCGATTACGCGGTCCGCATACTGTTTAGTATCCTCCGACATCAGGGGGAGGAGTTCCTCTCTGTCCATGCCAGCCGAATCAACGGATGCGACATAAAGCTAACGATGTTACCATCCAATCGGAAGGTCCGACGAATACGCTATATCGACCCATGTATATGGGGGCCTTGATGCCCGAGATAATATCCGTCACAGAGCTCAATACGAGGGTCAGGGACATATTCAGCGTGACCCCTGCCGTCAACGATATTTGGGTCAGCGGAGAGATTTCCAATCTCAAGAAGTACACCACGGGCTATTATTTCACTCTCAAAGATGCATCGAGCGAGATCCGTGCGGTCATGTTCAACTCCGCCAGGGCCAGGATAGATTTCGAGCCCAGGGAGAACATGAAGGTCGCCGTATTCGGGAGCATCGACCTGTATGTGCTCAGAGGCTCATATCAGTTCAAAGTAGCAACCATGAGGCAGTCCGGTATCGGTGACAGATACCTGGCGTTCGAGGCACTGAAGAAGAAGCTCCAGGAGGAGGGTCTCTTCGAGCCATCCAGGAAACGTGTCATTCCAATGTATCCCAAGACCATTGGTGTGGTCACATCCCAGAGCGGAGCCGTCATACACGACATCATCACCACTTCCGAATCCCGTTACACCGCCAACATCCTTTTGGCACCGGCACTGGTCCAGGGAGAGGGTGCTGCGGACAGCATCGTTGCCGGTATCGAGCTTCTGAACAAGGCAAAGGTGGATGTCATCATCGTCGGAAGGGGAGGAGGCTCCATCGAGGACCTGTGGCCCTTCAACGAGGAGAAGGTGGCCCGTGCCATCTATTCGTCGGCAGCACCTGTCGTATCTGCCGTTGGACACGAGACCGATTTCACCATCGCTGATTTCGTTGCCGATCTCAGAGCTCCTACACCTACAGGGGCAGCCGCACTCATATTGAGGGATAAGAACGAGATCAGATCCCAGCTGTCTTCCCTCTCGCAGAGGCTGGAGAGAGCAATAGATAACACCATAAGGGCCCATAAGCACGCATTCGAGGTCCTGGATGCCCGTCTGGACCCATCCAATGCCAGGAATGACCTGGACATGAGGCGGATGCACATCGATGATCTATCCAAATCCATGGATTACGCTTTCACCAATACTGTGCGCACGATGCGTTCAAGATTCGATCTCCTTGATTCCAGACTGAGGCCCGAGAGGGCTATAGAGGACATCAAGGACCGCAGGGAGGATGTCGAAGACATTATGTCCGCGATATCTTCGGATCTGAGCTTGAAGATGGAAAGGTACACGATGCGTCTGGATGCAATCGGTGAGCGTCCCGAGAATAGGATACAATCCATTCTACAGGATTCGGAGGACACTCTTGAGTCCGATTCAAAGCAGCTGGAGGGCCTGAACCCGCTGAATGTGCTCACCAGAGGCTACAGCATGATTACAGGACCGGACGGCACGGTTATCACATCGGTCGGAGGCCTGAACGTTGGAAATAACGTTACGATCCGCATGAGGGACGGTACAGCCTCTGCGGATATCACGAAGAAGGAGATGAATCAATGACGGATTTTGAGGAAGAAGTACAGAAGATGACTTTCGAGGAGAGCATAGCGACCCTTGAGTCCCTTGTGAAAGAGCTTGAGAACGGCGGTATCGATCTGGATAAGAGCATCGAGATCTACGAGAAGGCTGTTATCCTGCGCAACCACTGCAGGAAGATCCTAGACGACAGCGAACGCCGCATCGAGAAGATCATGGAGACTGCAGACGGGCTCAAGACTGAGGATATGAGAATCGATTGAGCGACCAGAGGCTCGTGCCTCTAGTCCTCGCCCATTCCGAAGTCTCCGCCAGCAATCTGGTCTTGGCGAAGTATTCTGCGGAATAGGCCAGTCTTAGCGAACCCCCCAGGGCGCCTTCGTTCAGATTCGATGCGTTGTATGCGCCGAAATTGTCCCTCAGACCTATCAGAAGTATATCCACGGCATCGTGGCCCCTGGCGAAGGGGATCTTATCGGAATGCTTGCTCTCCAGCATCGACAGGTCGCGCTCGATGCTCTTCGATGATATCTCGCATCCGGATGTGTTCAAGGTGACCTCGCGGATCATCTTGTGGACATCCATCCCCAGATCCTTCTTGTTGATGAAGTTCCTGAAGTTCAGGTCCCTGAAGTTAAGGTTGTATCCTCTGATGATGGAGATGTACATCAGCAGGCCGATGTGATATGCCGATGAGATGACGGTGTCGCGGATGCTTCCGTACTGTTTCTCGAACCTCTCCACCCTGTCCGTATCGCCGTATTCGGCGATCACCTGGTCCAGAGCCGGGCTGTTGATGAGCATCATCTCCATATCGCGGTAATCCGTGTAGAATATCGGAGGGGACAGGACCCTGCCCTCGAGCTCATCAGGTT
>Ga0265301_10005451_pt1 | contig 12492 bp, 8 predicted proteins | sample AusTroGonzalo_MG_2_FD_193488 | JGI IMG/M metagenome (GOLD analysis project Ga0265301, IMG submission 193488) | Bovine rumen microbial communities from tropical cattle in Woodstock, Queensland, Australia - Gonzalo_04 | ecosystem: Host-associated > Mammals > Digestive system > Stomach > Rumen ...
TGGCATCCCTTTCGGCAAACCGGAAAACATCTTCCACCGGCGTAAACAGAATCTGCCGGCAGTGAAGGTCATGCTGCTTCGCGTAGGCTGCGGCAACGACAGTGCCGACGCTCTTGCCGATCAGCAAAATCTCTCCGTATTCACGCCAGTCGATTCCCCGCAATATGCTTTCCGCCTGTTCCAGCGCCATCCGGGCGCATTGCCGCATCTTTTCCGGATTGCCCTTCACATGGTCCGGGAATCCGGAATACGGAACCGGAACAACCTCCCAGTCCATCCCTTTGAGCAGCTTCCAGCTGTAATACAGCAAAGGTTTGTCGCAGGTATACCCGATTCCCGGGAAAAGGCACGCGATCTTTTTCATGACAGTCCCTTGATCATCGCCAGATCGCCGTAGAGGATGGAATCGTCGCCAAGAGAAGCGTTTTTGATATCCACCGTAGAACGGATCTGCGGCATGCAATAGCGGTCGACTTCCGCCAGGATCTTTTCGAGGAACAGATCCCCGAGGGCTTCGATCACGCCGCCTCCGAAAAGCACCAGATCCGGAGAGATCGTGTTGATCATGTTGCCGGCTGCCACCGCAAGCCAGTGGCATGCCCGGTCAACAGCTTCCTCCGCCACTTTATCCTTGGCCTCGATGGCTCTGACCAGCCTCTTGGACCGGAATACACCGTCCGCCACCGCGTCGGCCATCACGCTCTCCCGGCCGCGGCCGATCTGCTGGCGGATATAGGCGCTCATGCCCTGTTTACTGGAAAAAGCTTCCAGACAGCCGCGCTGACCGCAGTTGCACAGCGGTCCTTCCGGATCCAGAACCATATGGCCGTATTCAGCAGCCTTGAACTGGTTGCCGGTAAAAAGCTTCCCATCCAGAATCAGCCCGCCGCCCATGCCGGTACCCACAAAGAAACCGACAATGTTTTGATAGCCCTTCCCGGCGCCGAAGTGATACTCGCCCAGCACACCCAGGTTTACATCATTGCCCACATAGAACGGTACGCCGAACTTCTTGCGCATTGAGGCTGCCATATCATAGTCCCGCCAGGGCAGGTTCGGCGTAAACAGCACGATGCCTTTCTCCTGATCGATCACGCCGGGTGCGCAGGAAGCCACCGCGTTCAGCTTTGCCCGGTCAATCCCGGATTCCCTGATCATCTCCTCGACCACGTCGACGATGACCTTCTCCACGTCCGTCGAGGCGGATCCGGCGCTCTTGGAGCGCTTCTTCAGACGATAAATGATTTTGTCCTGCTCGTTGAAAATCGCGCCGAGCACCTTGGTTCCGCCGACGTCCAGACAAATGTTGTACTTCTCCTTTGCTACTGCCATGGTTTCTATCCTCCCTGTTTTGCCTGTTTTTCAAACTCAAATGATCTGCCTGAAGGGGTCAAAAACCCTCCGGTCATTACCCGAACATTCTGCGGAACCAGCTTCGTCTGGTTCCTTCCGCTTGCTGCTTCTCATCCGGAACAGCTTCGGCCTGCGGCAGCTCCGGCTGTCCGGGAACAGTCTCCGGCAGCATTTCAGGCTCTTCCGGTACCAGTTCGGCCAGCGACACCTTCCGGTTGCTGAAATACCTGTACAATCCTTCCTGTGAAGAGGTTCCCTCCCCGTTTTCTTCCCGGATATAGGTTCCGTCGGGCAACATGAGCCAGGATTTCTCCCGGTCGTTGCGCAGGGCGTTCAGGATCTCATTAAGCTGGTCCCGGGTGTCCGGCGTCACAGCCTCCAGGAAAGCTTCCACACGCCGTTCCAGGTTCCGGTTCAGCATATCGCCGGAGCCGATGAACAGCCGCTGATCCTCGCCCTCGCCAAAGCTGTAGATCCGGGAATGCTCCAGCCACCGGCCGATCACGCCCTTCACGACGATGTTTTCCGTCATGCCCGGTATGCCCGGCCGCAGGGAACAGATCCCGCGGATGAAAAGTTCGATCTTCACACCCGCCTGGGAGCATTCGATCAGTTTTTCCATGACCTCCCGGTTGTTGATGGCGTTCGCCTTGATGGCAACGCGGCCGTTCTCGCCCTTCGCCATCTCCCGGTCCAGCATCTCCAGCAGCCGGGGTTTGAAGCTCAGCGGCGCAATCCACATGGTATGGGCTTCCGGAGGAATCTCACCCTTTTCCAGTGCTGCGAAAGCCTCCTTCGCCTCCAGGCCGATCTCCTCCCGGGCGGTAATCAGGGACAGGTCCGTATACTGCTCACCGGTCACCTCGTTGTAATTGCCCGTGCCGACCTGGGTAATGCGGCTCACAACGCCGTCCTTCTCCAGCGTGATCACGCACAGCTTGCTGTGCACCTTGTGTTCCGGCAAGCCGTAGATCACGCGGCAGCCGGCGTCCTCCAGCATTTCGGAATAGTCGATATTGTTCTGTTCATCAAAGCGGGCCCGCAGTTCCAGCAGGCACAGCACGTCTTTCCCCTGGTCGGCCGCATAGGCCAGCGCCGCAGCAATCTTGCTGCTGCCGCTCATCCGGTACAGCGTGATCCTGATCGTCCGCACGTCCGGATTATCCGCCGCTTCATAGATCAGGTCCACAAAGGACATCATGCTCTGGAAGGGGAAGCTCATCAGCAGGTCATGTTTCTTGATATACTCGAAATACTCGCCCTTCTTCAGCCCGATATCCCGGGCCGGCTTCCGGTCCGGATAGTGGAACTCGGCCGGCAGGCTGATGCAGGAACGGAAAGACAGGTCAAAGGGCACGCTCTGGGTAAACACGCGTTCCTCCGGCGCGCGAAGCTTGCGGATCAGCAGTGCCCGGCACGGATCCGTCAGCTTGCCGTAAATGCGTACGCGCACGGGCATCTCCCGTTTCCGTTTGCTCAGCATGCCGCTGACCTTGTGGCGGAAGTCATCGTCTCCCCGGTCTTCCCTGCTGGAGAAGAATACATCCGCGTTCCGCGTCACATCAACGATCGCGGACTGGATGATCGTTTCCTTTTTCAGCAGCAGCGGCAGGAAATGCCGTACAAGGAGCGCCGTCGGCACAATCTTCTGACAGCCGTCGATTTCGAAGCTCTGATATGCCGGAATCCGGTGCAGCGGGATAAAGCACATCCTCATCTCCGTGGGCCGGCCCAGGAAAGCGACGATGTTCGTTTCACCGTTCCAGAGGAAAGGCAGCGGCTGATCCTGTGCAATGATCTGCGGCATCAGCATATCCCGGATATCGCCGAAAAGCTTTTTGCTCATCAGTTCATCCACCTTGCTGATCTTCCGGAACTCCAGCACATCCACTTTATTGGCGTGGAGTTCATCCCGGATTGACTTCCAGATCGTTTCCATCAGCGTCTGCTGTTCCCGGGTAATGCGCAGCGCTTCCTTGATCTGTGCTCCCGGCAGCATTCCGGAGACCGGGTCTGCCTTGTCCGGAGCCAGCATTTCCCGGTGGCTCAGGATGCCGATCCGGACCCGGTAGAATTCTTCCAGGTTAGACTGGTAGATCATCAGGAATTTCAGCCGTTCCAGCAGCGGCACCTTCGGGTCCGCCGCCTCCAGCAGCACCCTCCGGTTGAAAGCCAGCCAGCTCAGTTCCCTGTTGATGTAGACGTTTTCCGGCACAACAGCGCCGCTCTTGTTCTTCTTCTCTTTTCCGGCCATCTTCACTTCATTCCTTTAGCTTTGTTTATCCTGCGGCGTTTCCTGCCGCTGTTCGACAACCTTGCGGACCTCATCCTGCGCGTTCAGGAAGGCCCCGGCGACCAGCGGGTCGAAATGGGTGCCCGATTCCTCCCGGATGATTTCCATGGATTTCTCAAAGGAGAACCCGTCCTTGTAACAGCGTCTGGAGATCAGGGCGTCAAACACGTCCGCTACCGCCATAATCCGGGCGGACAGCGGGATCTCCTCGCCTTTCAGTCCTTCCGGGTATCCGCGCCCGTTCCACCACTCGTGATGGTAGGTCGCCAGATCCTTCGCCACATCCAGGTAGCTGATGTCCCCCGAGGCCGGGCGGGTTTTATCGATCACCTCGCCGCCGTACACCGTGTGCTTTTTCATCAGTGCGAACTCTTCGTCCGTCAGTTTGCCCGGTTTGTTCAGGATCATATCGGAAATGCGGATCTTGCCGATATCGTGCAGCGGGGCGGAGCGATACACGTCCGCCATATACTCATCCGTCAGCTGATCGGTGTAATGGCCTTCCTTCCGCAGTTCCTTCATGATAATCATCGTATATGCCGCGGTATTCTTGATGTGATCGCCCGTGTTCTGGTCCCGGCTCTCCACCAGATCCGCCAGCGTGATGATCAGGTTTTCCTGCATCCGGGTGATGATCTCGTTCTTCTCCTGGCTTTCGGCAATGTAGCGCAGGGAGTCGTCCGTGGTTTTCATGATTGCCTCATAGAGGTTCTCGATTTCATCTCCCGTATGGATACCGAGGCTGTGCAGCGCTTCAGCGCCTTCGGCCCGCTCCTCTTCGCTGTTGAAGGCAAAGCTTTCGGAGGCGATCGCCATGGAGTTGATCGGCATGATCACGCCCTGCTCCGCGTACCAGAGGAAGACGGCCAGAATCAGCACCGCCAGGCTGACAAACAGGCTCAGGATCCGGGCCAGGAAGCGGAATTCATCCGCCTGCAGCTGCGTCATGTCAATATCCACGCAGGCATAGCAGACGGTAATTTCTTCGCTGTTCTTCACCGGGGAGTAGACCGACAGCAGCCAGCCGTATTCCTCGCTGTTGGAAATAACAGGATCAATCTGCTCACCGGCCAGCAGTTTACCCAGCTGGGGCCGGAACGCATCGTCAAATTCGACCACTGCCCCCGGATCTTCGCCGGGCATCTCCGGAAAATCGGGATCAAACACCACGTGGCATCCGTCTTCCCTGATCTGGTATACGTAGATATACTTGATATCCGGACTGCTGTTCCGGATCCCGGACAGTTCCATTTCCGAAGCGATATAGCCGGGAGCCTTCTCACCGTCCTTCAGGTAATCCCGGATCCGCTCGGGATCAAACTTGGTCGCCGCCAGGTTTGAAACACCTTCGGCCATCTCCGTCTTGGTCTGGATCAGCGCGCCCCGGAACGTGTAATAACTGATCCCGGTGGTTACCGCGGCAATAACCAGAATAGACAAAGACAGCACCAGCACGATCTTCGTCCGCAGGGACATCCCCCGCGGGCGGAAACGCTCCGCCAGTCGGTAGTCTTCGCGGCTCAGAGGATTCTGCAGCCAGCTGTTGTACCGGAACCGGTCCTTGAAAACCCCGGAAAGTGCCCGGTAGATCAGCACGGCACCCACCACACTGACCACCTTGTCCAGCAGGTCAAACACAATACTGGAGGCCACCTGGGAAATAAACACATTGTGCACCGTGTTGTTAATCTGCTGTGCCAGCGGCCCTGTGAAATCCCCCGCGATGCTGAACCCGTACATCACCAGGGTCAGCAGGCTGCCCAGTCCGCCGCCGATCAGCGCAAACAGTGGTACGGACAGCAGCGTCTTCTTCCAGGTCCGGAACCAGTTCTTCCGTTGAAGCAGCGCCGCCAGCACGGCAATCAGCACGTTGATCGCGCAGTAATAGATTGATTCCGGATCAAAGATCATCTTGAGCAGATTCGTGGCATAGCCCACTACAATACCCGGCACGAAGCCGCCGATCATCGACACCAGAATCGTCCCGATGCAGTCCAGGTACATGGGAATCTTCAGCTGTCCTGCCGTTTGGGAGAGGATCAGGTTGATCAGAATCCCGCCCAGTACCAACAGCAGATATTTCCCGAGTCTTTTCCAGTGCATTTTGCTGCCTTCCGGCAGCTTCATGCCTGTTTTACTCATAACGGTTTCCCCTCATCTCATCAAATCGGCCGTATCAGAACCGCCCCGAAGGGGGTAATGCCTTCCCGTGCCGGAATGAACTGCCGGCGGAAGTCCTTGAATACATGACATTCTGTTATTGATATCATATCACACGAACAACTGTTTTGAAAAGACAAGATTTACGGCAGTCCGGATCAGACGGAAAAGCTCTCCCGCGGGAGAGCTCCTCTGTCCGTAAATACATCGGTAGTTTTATCTTTTTTCTTTCTGCGATCCGAAGCAGGCGTCGCGTTCAGCGTCGGTCAGTCACCTTTTTCCCTTCATTCTCCTGCAATCAGAAGCACCAGCGGAGAATTCCAGTAAACACAGACTTCGTTGGTAGAATAGGTCTGGTCGCTGTCGGCATAGCACTTGGCCGGCGGCTTGCCTGTCAGCGCGGCAACAGCGTACGGATCATCCAGTCCGCTGTCCGGTCCGCCCACCAGCATGCCGGGCATCACACGGCCTGCCGCCGTGCTCGGCCGGTGATGCGGGTGTTCCGGGCTCTTCCCGCCGAAGGCTGTCACGAAGCAGTAGCCCGTAGCGTTCTCACCGAGCAGGTAATCCAGATACCGCTGCGCCGCCTTCTCGCATTCATCCATCCCCAGCGTTTCCGCTGCCATCTGCAGGATCGCGCCGGTATTTGCCACGCCCATGTTGGAACCCCATTCATAGGTGTCCGTCCGGTCAATGCCGTAAGGATTGGTTCCCGCGATCTCCAGAGCCTTTTCCGCGCAGCCGCGCATCAGCGCCTGCGCCTTTTCCTTTGCCGCTTCGCCGGCGCCTTCATCCTTCAGCACCGCGTAAACACCGTAGCTGCCCACATCCAGCCAGCCCAGCCCCGTGCGGGTGCCGCCGTCATCCAGCAGTTCTTCCGCCGCCTTGCGGTATTCGTCCTTGCCCGTGGTCCGCGCAAGCTCCGCTGCTGCCCAGAAGTATTCGTCCTCGTCATTCTCGTCCGGATACTCGCCGGTTACAACGTCCTCCGGATTCTTGAATCCGGGATCGCCCTTGTGCGCTTCCAGATAGGCCCATGCCTTTTCCGCCGCCGCAATATAGCCGTCCGCAGCCGCCGCCAGGGTTTCGTCCCCGCTCTTGGCAAAAATACGTCCCGCCAGAGCCATCACGCCGGCGAAATCGCCGGTAGCGGTATTCGACACCGGGCAGATCACCAGCTCTTCCGTTTCCTTCTCGGGAGAAATGAAAGCCGGGAAGTTGCGGCAGGTTACCTTATGGTATACGCCGCCGTCCGCCCGCTGCATCTTCAGCAGCCAGTCCAGTTCATACTTCGCTTCCTGCAGCAGATCATCGATACCGTCCCCGCTCTCGGGAATTCCGGCATCATCCGTCTTTGTGCCCAGGCGTTCCCAGGCCTGCAGAATATCCGCTGCCGCCTTCGCGCCTGAAACGGTATACCGGCCGTAATCGCCCGCGTCGTGCCAGCCGCCGCTTACATCGATCTTCTCATCTGTTCCGAGTACCAGTGCCTCCGCCGTGTGGCATTCCGGATGGGCAAAGTCGCCGCCGATCTTCTCGTCCAGCGCGGTTCCGCACCGCTGCAGCGTCAGCATCCGCACCGCCGCGCGCAGCAGTTCGCCGTAAACGTCCTCTGCGATTGTAAAAGCAGGAGAACGGGTCCCGTCCGCCGCTTCCACCACGTAGGTACCTGGCTCGGTCAGGGCGCTGAAATCGGCTACGCGGTCTGTCTCGCCTGCCCAAACGTTCTCCTTCGCCGGTCCCGCCGTCCCTTCAAAAGCTGTTTCTCCGCTGTCCGCCTTCACCACTTTGAAGGCGTCGCTGTCCGCGGAAACACCCGCGAACACAGCGGTTTTGACCGACTCCGGCTTATAGCCGATCTGGTTCACGCGGATGCCGGTGGCATCCGGATCCTCTTCCGCCGCCACGGCTGAACTGGAATCCGTCACCTTCAGGGAGAAGTTGTCGAAGAATACCTGATGTTCACCCAGGGTCGCGGGATCCGCTTCCCCGCCCTCAACCTCGGGTACGTTCCCCATATTGACGCACAGCCGGGGCGCAGGATCCGTCGCCTCTTCCATCGTGAACTGAATCGCGTGGTGTTCCGTTTCCGGGCCGGCCTTCAGCCGTTCCTGGGCATAGGCATGATAGTCGCCGCCATTCAGCTGAATCCGTACCTGCATATACCGTTCCACCGTGCTCCGCACGTCCCAGCTCAGCTCATAGCTTACGCCCTGGATCAGCTTGAACCCGTCGTAGTAGGGCTGAATCGCGTGTTCTACCTTGCCGCCGTTATGGACGTTTACCACCAGCTCGCCGTTTTCAACAGCCATATCTGCCTTGCCTTCGCTTTCCGTGTACAGCTGCCAGTTCAGCGCGCCGCTGAAGTCCCCGTTGGTGATCAGTTCCTCTCCCGGCGCCTGTTCCGCCTCCGCCGCAGCCGCGCCGGCTATCGCCGAAGAGAGTGTCAGCGCCAGCAAAAGGCAAAGCATCTTGCACCATACGTTACCTGTCTTCATTTTCCGTTCCTCCCATCAAAGAAATCATGTTTTTATTCTTTTTTTGTCCGTTCACTTCAGCAGATTCAGTCCTCGATTTTCAGCACATGGATATATCCCGTCATAGTGAAAACTTCCCTGACCGCTTCGCAAACGTTGCGAAGCAGCAACCCATCCTTATCCTTCATGGCTTTGTGGGCCTGAATCAGGACACGCAGGCCAGCCGAGGAAATATACTCCACCTTCTCAAAATCCATGATGATCTGCCGCGCTGTCTCATACCGTTCCTGCAGAAAGTCTTCCAGTTCGCGGGATGAAAGCGTGTCCAGCCGTCCTTCCGGCTTTACGGTCAGAATATCCCCGTCCCATTCTTCACGAATTATCATTTTCCGTTCCTTCCCTCTTTATGATGTCACTTCTTCGCGGCAATGTTTTTATCAAACAGTTCTGTCTTATTCTATCACTTGAAAGCCCTGTCTTGCAACACAAAGACTTAACGAAAGCAAATCCCTGCCGGCTCGTGAGGATTCGGATCAGTGTTCCTGAACAGTCAGGGACTGATCACATGACCGTCACCAAATCATTCCCTGGCAATAACAATTGTGCGTTATCATGAATATACAAGAAGAGGAGATCTCCCGATCCTGCTTCATTCATATAAATCACTGACCCGCATTGTCCGGTGCAGTCCGGCGCAATGCGGGTCAGACGATTCAGGCCTTTTTTTAGGCCGGGCAGTCTCCCAGCTTAAACCGCTTCATCATTTCGTTCGTCAGGCTCAGGTCGTTCGGCTGCAGCACAATCTCATCCCGCCTGACCCATTCGGCATATTTCAGTTCATTCTCGTCCATCCGGATTTTCCCGTCCCCGTCCGCTTCACAGAAAAATCCCATCAGCAGATCCTGGGCAATACCCCAGGGCTGAGATTTGTAATAACGGATGTTTTTCACCCGGATTCCGGTCTCTTCCATAACCTCCCGCTGAACGGTCTGTTCCGCCGTCTCCCCGATTTCCGTGAATCCGGCCACCAGCGCATTATGACCGTAGCCTGTCCTGTACCGCGTAATCAGCAGGCAGTCGCCTTTGATCACGCCGACAATCACGGCAGGGTTGATCCGCGGGTACATCACATGGCCGCACCGGCTGCACTGCAGCGCCCGTTCAATGTCGTGAAGGCGGGTGGGATTCCCGCATCTTCCGCAGAAGCGGTTGTCCATGTACCATCTCCACAGATGCCAGGCCGTAAACGCCGCAAAGAGTTCTTTCCCCTGTCCCTGATCCCGTAGTTCCCTGACGGATTTGTATTCGTAACCGGGAAGCGTTATCTTTGCTGCCTGCGGCGCCAGAAAAAATGCTCTCTCATTCACGGAAAACAGATAAACTACGCCGTCACAGGCAGCATCCGGCCCTTCAGGAAAACCGATACGGCCTTCCCGCAGCCTGACATAAAGTCTTCCGTCCTCATCAAAATACGCAACCGCGTCTCCCCCGCGCGGGACCCGTGCGGCAAAAGCATTATCCAGTCTGTCTGGTGCAATGTCCTGAATCATGTTCCCTCCTGAAGGATTCTTTTCGAATATCAAACTATCATTTTTTATCCGGATAGGCAAGAAAAAACTGCCATCTCTCCCTCCCGCCTCGTATATACCGGTGAACAGAGCAATTCACGGGGATCTCCTCCTTCAGTCCGGGCCTGAGCCACCCGGGCTGTTTCTTTTTCCAACGGGAAAACTGACGTTTGCCTATTGACCGATTGCCCGATCTGTGGTTATCTTTGTTATTGAACCTGTCCTGTTTTACGGAGGCGAAAATGGAAGTCAAAACGCTGATTGAATTTCATGACACCCGTCCGCTGGAAAACGTGCTGGGGGTGGAAATTTTCTGTCCCGAGCATGTGGTTTATATATGCTCGGAAAAAACACCCCGAAACGCGAAGGAACAGCTGAGACGGTACTTTGCCCACCGGAGGATTTCCGCTTCACTGGAGTTCTTCTATGTCAACACCTTTGACTCCAACGCAATTCTTCAGGTGTTCCGGAAAGTACTGTCGCAGCATCCGGACGCAGTGATGGATATTACCGGCGGAACGGATGACCTTCTCTTCGCCGCGGGGTTTGCCTGTGCGGAAAAAAAGATACCCGTGGTCACCTACAGCCGGACAAAAAACCGTTTCTTCAGCATCTATCTTGCGTCGTCCGCCAACGGCATTCCCTGCGAAATCGCCTTCTCCGTGGAGGATTGCTTTCTGATGGCCGGTGGATTCCTGCGCAAAGGGCGCGTGGATAACAACATTCTCGGCCGCTATCTGAATGTTTTTGACCCTTTTTTCGGCGTTTTCCTGAAATACAGAACCCGGTGGGACAAAATTGTCAACTATATTCAGCGGATTTCACCCGCGCGGGAAGACGGTTCCTTCCCCCTGAGCGTTCAGGGAGACTATATTGTCAAAGGCGAGCATGGTTCCCGCCTGTCCGCTCCGGAGGATGCGCTGCACGAATTGGAACAAATCGGTATGATTTCGGATCTGCAGATTGTACCGGAAGAAAGCGTGTCCCTCCGTTTCCCTGATTCACAGATCCGCGCCTGGCTCCGGGATGTCGGAAGCGTGCTGGAGCTCTATGTTTACAAGGCGTGCCTGGATTCCCGCGCCTTCAACGATGTACGGACCAGCGCCGTAGTGGACTGGAGCGACGGAGAAAAAGGCAAACCGGTCACCAATGAACTGGACGTCATGTGTACCCGGGGCATCATGCCGGTGTTTATCAGTTGTAAAGCCTGTATGGTCCGGACAGAAGCCCTGAACGAACTGGCAATTCTCCGGGACCGTTTCGGGGGCGATATGGCAAGGGCTGCGATCGTCACCACGGAGCCCGCGGGAACAGCGGCCCGGAACCGCGCGGCTGAATTGAACATCCGCATGATAGACCTGAATGATCTGAGAGCAGGTGACCACATTAAGATGATCCGTCGCATGATGAATATTCCGGAGTCGGAAAAACAGAACCCTGCATGATCCTGACGAGGAGGAAAAACATCAAATGAGATTCAGATTTTTTGCGTTAATCCTTGCGCTGTGCATGGTTTTCGCCTTAGCCCTCCCAGCTGTATCGGAAGAAAAGGCCGCCGTATCGGCGCAGTCCCTGATCGAACGGACCGTGGTATCCTATGCCGCTGCCGGGGAACGGGATAAGCAGGCTCTCTCCGAACTTTCGTCCCTTGATCCGTCCCTCGGTGATCAATGGAAACGCATCATGGATCTTTGGGAAGCACCTGTCGCAGTGAACGGAGAACTCCCGGACGGTCTGCCCGAAGATGATTCATTATGTCTTGTGGCGCTCGGGTTTCAGCTGAATCCGGACGGTTCAATGCGGGAAGAACTGATTCAGCGGCTCAACGTCGTTCTCGCGTCATCAGAGAAATATTCCCATGCGTTCATTGTTTGCACAGGCGGCGGAACCGCCGCTGATGATCCGGCGGCAACGGAAGCGGGCCGGATGGCGGAATGGCTGAAAGACCACGGTGTGGATCCCTCCAGGCTGATTGTTGAGGATCACTCGCTGACAACGGCGCAGAATGCCATCCTTACCTTCGACATTCTGGACAGGCAGTATCCGCAGGTCAAACAGATCGCCATCATTTCCAGCGATTATCATATCGCCACGGGAGCACTTCTTTTCGGTGCGGAAGCGATTCTCCGAAACAGCGGCACAAAAGTTGTCAGCAATGCTTCCTGGCACGCTCCCTCCGGGACGCTGTCCCCTATGTTTCAGGCCGGTGCGCTGATTGAACTTTCAGGCGATGTGGAAACAGCTTTCGAAATCTATTATGAAACATACGATATTCATGAGCTCCCGCCCCTGTCGGCAGAAAAAGACTGACCTGCGGATGAAAACACCGTTGGCTTTCGTTAAAATAACTGAAGCAACGCTTCAATGAAGCTTTCCAAAATGAAAAAAAGGATGATCCGAATGTTCCAGAAGTGTATGAGAAGATATTTCTCCCTGATGCTGGCCGTTGCCATCCTGTTTGCCGCCCTGCCCGCCGTGGCGGATGAAACAATCCTCCCCGTGGCTTTCCCCGCGCCGGAGGCGGTCCTGACGGAAGAAGCAGCCCCGGCCTCGGTTGCAGAAGAGCCCCCGGCAGCAAACCAGACCCCGGCAACGGAAGCTCCCCCCGCGACAAATCCAGCCCCGGCGGCTGAAAAATCCC
>Ga0265301_10005455_pt1 | contig 12488 bp, 8 predicted proteins | sample AusTroGonzalo_MG_2_FD_193488 | JGI IMG/M metagenome (GOLD analysis project Ga0265301, IMG submission 193488) | Bovine rumen microbial communities from tropical cattle in Woodstock, Queensland, Australia - Gonzalo_04 | ecosystem: Host-associated > Mammals > Digestive system > Stomach > Rumen ...
GTCCAGCAAAGGATCCAAAACGAGCGAGTCGTAATGATGTCCCTTGTCTGACCACTTGAGGGAAACAGATCCGATGCAAAGCGCAAAGAAATGAAAACCTTCCAGTCCATGCTCATGTGCCAAGTCGTCCCACATCTTGTGCATGTGCTCAATGTCTATCTTTGAGGGGTCGAACACACCAAAAAGAAGCTTTCCGTTCACCTTCATGTAACGTTTGTCTAAAAAGGCAGGAAGCATTGCGTTGAAATGATTAATAATGTCTTCATCGCCGGGATAGGTCTGCTCCATGAGAAGCTTGTCAGGCAGGTCGGAATCCCACGTCTTAGAGTACCACGAATGATTTGCCCAGCAGAGACAAAACGGGAAATCTGGCTCACCTGTTAGGACCACGTCGTCGAAAACCTCATGCAGAAGCCGTCTGCCTCCGCCAAACCAATAATGCCAATAGCAGAATCCTTCGATGCCAGCTTCGCGTGCCAACAGAGCCTGCTTCTGGCGTGTCTCTGGTACACGAAGGTCATAGAAGCCCAAGTCGCGGGGGATACGTGGCTGATAATGTCCGGGGAAAAGAGGTATCGAGCGAGCGACGTTCGTCCACTCAGTAAAACCTGGTTCCCACCATTCATCGTTCTCCGGTGTAGGATAGAATTGCGGCAAATAGAATGCTATGGGGCGAACTTTATTCATTTTGAATCTGTATATCAAACAGTATTATAACGTGACAACTATCACACAGAAAACACCCAGGGCTACACACAACCAAATCAAAACCTGAAATAGTTGCCGGTATTTTCTTCTTTTTGCTTCTGATTGTTCAAGTTGTTTTTCTTTTATTTCCAACGCATTTGCATAAGTCAAGTACACTTGACGCGCATAGTCAGCAAAGGCTAATTCAGAATGGCTGCAATAAAGTTTCACGGGTTTCATCGATGTGTTCGCTCCCCACAGGAAGAACATGCGTTCAATGCCGTGGACAACAGTTCCATCCACAGGAATTGGCTCTGAAGGAAAATCAGCATACTGAAGACCTGTATGGAACATCTTCTTAATGTAGTCAACCCTAGTCCAAAGCATCGATCCCTGCGGAAAGTCAATCGAAGGATAGTTATCCTGCAAATTTGTACCCAAACCGCATCGGTCTGCCACCTTTTGAGCTTCTTGTATGTTCTGGGGATGAGACCAACCATCTGCAGGAATGTTAAATAGGAAGTCAGGAGGACAAACAGCACCGACTCCTTCAGATAGTGCTGTCAAAATTCTTCCTACCATATCCTCAGAACCAAGCAAATGCTCAAGGATAAAAAGACGCCACCCATCCTTGTTCGAATCATGAGGACTCTTCTTTGTATGAAGATGCAGCAAAACATCATAACCTTGTAATACCTGTCCAAAAGTGCAGAGCATTGGGGCTATATCGCGACCGCGGTTTGGAGTACGCTCAACAACCAGAGACGAGACATTGACCTGTTCCAAAAATAGAGACCGTATCTCCTGTTCTTTTGCACTTACTGTTTCTGGTAAAGATATAAACAAGTCGTAAGGAACAGGAATGTTTCCCATAAACCTTATAAACTCAGGAATTAAGTCGGCATAAAACAAATGTAAATGCACAGCAAGCCTCAGCCCTTGATAACGTTCAGGAATATCGGGCAGCTCAAAACAAATATCCTTTTCTGACTTGTTATTAACCATATTTAATTCAAAAGTCTTCTATTTAAGTAATAGAACCAGAACCAATGCAACAACGACAATTGACAAAGAATAGGCCAGCAGACGAATGGTGTACAGGTGCTTCCTCCGCTTGCGTGAGAAGAACTCTGTTATGTCCTTACACTCCTCTAACTTAGCTTCGTATTGGATTCTGTAATTATCAGAATCAAGTAACAAATCATACGAATCATCCCTGATTATATCATACAGAATCGGATTCTTGGACTTTATGATATTCATCAGCTCTTTTTGCGACTCTTGCAAAAAGCCTCCATGCTTATTTATAAAGACCTTCCGCTTAACTAAAGGTATTTTCAAGGAAAGTAATGTTACAGGAAAGACACAGGGATTGACAAGCTCCTTCTCATTATGGTGGGCAACCGATTCATACGAACAAAATGATAAGCACTTAAATCCCGCCTTGCACAAATATGCCGTAAACTGAGTTTCATACTTATCCACATATCCCCAGAAGTCCTCCTGCTTTTCGAATGAAGTGACAAAAGACCTGAAGGCCTTAGAAGAAAATACCTGCTTCCTGAAAACCATAAAGTAGGATTGGATATGGTGCTGTTTCTGGTACGATTCCGTCATTCCCCAAAAGTCACAGGATTTTTCCCCCATCTCCGCAAACACATCCTTAAACGGATAAACTGGCCCATAGCATGAGTCATTACAGAAAACAAGTTCGTCTGCATCCTTCAGCAGGCCATTCTCCTCGGCCCACTCAAAGCCACGACGATAAGAACCGAAGTCATAACATTCATGCCGCTTACAACAACAATATACGACCAGGTCTTTTATCTTTTCCTCTTCTCCTGGCTGTACTTCATTATCTGCAATAAACACAATGTTCTCTGCCTCCTTTTTTAATTCTTGTAGGAAGTGAACCACAAAGTTGGCAATTATACCCTCTTTACTATATGATGCAAAAACAGCTACTCTTTTCATTTGGCTTTTTAAAACATATTAAAGGAAAGAGCTATGAATAAAACTATCAAAACGACATTGAACCATAATAGAAAGCGAATGGCACGAAGATGCTTCTTTCCCTTCTTTGAGTATTGAGCCTGCATATCGTTCATCTGTTGCTGAATAGAGGCAAACTGATTTTGTAACTGCTGTAATTCTCTTTTTAGATTCTCTTCTCTCAAACGGTTTTTTTCAAAAAAAAGTTTCAAGCGAGTCTTATATGTGCAGTCGTCTCGTTTGGCTTTATAGATTTTCAAATACTTTTCTGCTGCAACTTCTATATTCAATTGCTTTAGGGCAAAGTTTCGGCTCCATTGTGCCAATTCGGGACTATACTTATGCATTTCCTCTATAAAAGACTTTTCGTCGTAATGAATGCGACTAACCCTACCAGAACAGTTACAAAACATGCTTTTCTGAATGTTTTCAGGAGTAAGCATACCTTCGCCGAGGAACTCACCCATATAGTCCCGATAGTCATACACCAACACAGCTCGTCCGCAAGCCATAGCATCGTAAGCCGACCTGCCCAGACCTATGACAAGGTCACTTTCATTAATCTGTTCTTCGACAGACCAAATATTATCCGTGTACTTGTTGCTACTAAGGAAGCGGACACCCGCTTGCTCACAACACTTCCTGATAAAATCGTTGGCAATGTCCGACTGGCAAAGGGACAGAACAGTGGTAAGAGTAGGTGAAACTGGCCTCTTAGGGTAGAAGCGGTTGCAATCGATACCATTATGTATGACAGTCGATTGGAAACCCTGCTTTTGAAGATGCTCTCTGACTTCTTCCGACACGACGACATGTGAATCAGCAAATGGCGAAGGTTGTTCCAATTGGGGAATGCAGCCATGACATGTCTGGATGGTATATCCAAGATTCCATAACATTTCTACCACCGTATTATGGTTGGCAAGGATAAGGTCGTAATGTTCCCTTGTCATAAAAGGAATGCCTTCCTTCTCCAGCAAGGAAGATATTTCCCCCTTTTCGAAAGTGAAGTATTGCACATCATGTCCCCGCTTCTTCAACTCGAGGGCAAGCGTATATGTGTAATTCTCTGTGCCTCCTGTTTTTGCCAGATGATTATTACCTACGAGTATAAACATTTATCATTTCTGTCTTTACCATTCCTTCAAAGCTGCTGCATATCGTAGAGGCGTTTGTAGTAGCCGTTGCGAGCGATGAGTTCGTCATGCTGACCGCTTTCGACGATTTCGCCTTCGTATAGGACATGGATGATGTCGGCGTTCTTGATGGTGGAGAGACGGTGGGCTATGGCGACGGTTGTTCGGCTCTTCATGAGGCGGTCGAGAGCTTCCTGAACAAGATGTTCGCTCTCGGTGTCGAGGGCAGAAGTAGCCTCATCGAGGATGAGGATAGGCGGGTTCTTGAGGATAGCTCGGGCGATGCTAACTCGCTGTCTTTGACCGCCAGAGAGACGACCTCCCCTATCACCTATGATGGTATTGTAGCCGTTTTCTGTTTCCATGATGAAGTCATGGGCATTGGCTATCTTGGCTGCCTCGATGACCTGTTCCATTGTGGCATTCTCAACGCCAAAAGTGATATTGTTGTAGAAGGTATCGTTGAAGAGGATGGCCTCCTGATTGACATTGCCGATGAGGGCGCGGAGGTCATGTATTTTGACATCTCGGATATCCTTGCCGTCGATGAGTATCTGTCCCGAGCGTACATCATGGTAGCGTGGAATCAAATCGACAAGTGTTGATTTGCCTGAACCTGACTGCCCCACAAGGGCAACGGTCTTTCCCTTGGGTATTTCAAGGTTAATGTGTTTCAACACGTCACGGCCTTCGTTATAGTAGAAAGAGACATCGCGAAGTTCCACCTGCTCCTCGAAGCCTTCCAACGGTTTTGTGTCTGCCTTTTCCTTGATGGGATTCTCTGCTTTGAGAATGTAGTCAATACGGTCCATCGAAGCAAGTCCCATCGGTATCATGTAAGACTGACGAGTGAGGTCCTTGATGGGGTTGATGACACTATAGAGGATGACCATATAGAAGATGAAGGTAGAGGCATCGATGAATCCGTTACCATCGAGTATCAGCCATCCGCCAAAGAGCAGCACAATGACTATGATAAGGGTACCCATAGACTCGGACACAGGATGGGCAGCATTGATGCGCATCATCATGCTTATCATGCCCTTTCGGAATTCGTTGTTGATGAAGTTGAAGCGCTTGGCCATCTTCTCTTCGGCAATAAATGCTTTGACGATACGCAGGCCGCTGAGCGTCTCTTCTATCTGTGCCATAATCTCAGAAAGGCCTGCCTGCACGCTTGCCGACTGGTTCTTGAGCCGCTTTGTCACAGTTCCCATCAGCCATGCAGCAGGAGGCGTAACGACGAGGACAAAAACGGTCAACTGCCAGCTGACAGTAAAGAGCGTTACAAAGCAAATGATAATAGCGATGGGCTGCTGGATAAGTGTACTGATTGCGGAAGTCACAGAGTTCTCAACAATCTGTATGTCTGTGCTCATACGCACAATAATATCACCCTTACGCTCTGCCGAGAAGAAGCTCAAAGGCAAACGCATGATTTTGTTATACATCGCCATGCGGATGTCGCGTACAACACCGGTACTCAGCGGCATCATGATGTTTGCCGCGCCCCAGTAACCTATACACTTCAAGCAGGTCATAAAGACAAGAATGCCGCCCATCAGACAAAGCGTGAGGAACGCGCCATGAGAGGCAATCAATTCCTGTACCCAAGCATAAGCGTTATTGACGATTAAGTCTTTGTTCAATGTCTTCCACGTCCACTCCTTATATGTATAAACATTTTGGTCTATCTTGAAGAGAATGTTCAGGATAGGGATGAGCACAACGAAGGAAAAGACGTTGAGCCACTGGGCCACGAAGTTCAGTACAATAGACCAAACAATATACATCTTGTAAGGCCGGAAGTACCGTGAAACTATATCGAGGAATTGTTTTATCATCTAAGTTAATTCAAAATAACTAAAAGTCCTTAATAATCTCCGACAGCTGGTCGTAGCTGGTTTGCAGGATGGCTTTGGCTCGTTGGATGCGTAGGCCGCCATCCGATGGCTGCTCTACAATCCCCACATCACCGCCGAGTTCGTAGATGCTGGTGCCTGTACTATCGGCAAAGAGCATTCCGTCCGGGTAATTGCAATAGACGAAGGGATAGGTATAGGTTTTGCTTAAGACGTTACGGCTCCAGGGGTATTCATCATGCTGGATGCCCATTTGGGAGAGTAGCGTGGCAGCAATGTCGCTCTGGTTCATGAGGATGTCCATGCTGCGGGGCTCACAAATAGCTCCTCCCATCCAAAGCATTGGGGCGCGGAAGAAACCAGCATCATCGTAACTCTGCTGATAAAGGAATCCGTGGTCGGGAATCATGATGACGAGCAGATTGTCCCATTCGGGGAGCCTACGGAGACTGTCTATCATGCAAGAGACGCTATAGTCGGTATAGGCAAAGGCATTGAGTATCTTGTCTTCGAGCCTGTGATAAGGTACGTCCCAAGGTTCGTGGCTGGAAAGTGTCTGCGCTACTAAGAAGTGATGCCCGTCCTTCCATTGGCTGACGAGCTGACAGGCTTTCTGCAAAGCTGTGCTGTCGTTCACGCCCCAACAGCCGCTCTTCTGTTCGGTTGTAAAAGCGGTATCGTCATAGAGATTGCGGAAGCCCATATCCTCCAAGTATTGGCGCTTGCCCATATTGGTCATCGCTCCGCCATAGATGTAGCCTGTCTCGTAGCCTTCACGTTCCAAAGAGCGGGCAAGGGAAGGAAGAGCAGAGTGGAACTCTGTCTGCTTCATAAGTCCGACATCGGGATAACTCAGCCAACCGCTGAAGGCACTAACGGTACCTCTGTCTGTACGGAAGGAGTTGCTGTAGTAGTTCTCCCAAAAGATGCCTTCGGGAATGAGTCGGCTCCAGCCTGGCGCAACTTCGGGCAAGCCGCCAAGCTCCTTGACGAATCGGCTCCCGAAGCCTTCTATGAAGACGACAAGGACATTGGGACGCTGCGAAGTAAGCAAGGTGTCCTGTATGTCGTCGGCTGGCTCTGGATAGAGGTCGCGGAAAAGCTCCCTTCTGTCTTCTTCCGAAAGATAGTCATACCGCTTGGCATAGTCCTTGCTGAAACGTATGCTGCTGCAGAAAGCATAGACGGGGTTGACTGCTGCATGATTGGCAAACTGCGCCCGAGGATTGCCATAGACATCGCCCCATTTCATGAAACAGAAGGCAGAAACAAGCAGGAAGCCCCAGATGATGCTGATGTTGCGCATCCAGAGTTTTGCATCCAGACCCTTTGGAAGCGTCTTAGGAGTGAGCAGGATACAGGGAACAATCGTCCAAAGAGCAAGTAAAAGTGCAGATATGACTCGCACAAATATGTATGAGAAGCTGACGCTATTGGTAGCACCCTCGGGCGATGAGGCATAACTCAGCACCACCGTACTGAGCTTGAACTGCCAGTACTCGTACATCACAGCATCGGCAACAATGATGGCCGAGACAACCAATCCCATCAGGATATAATAAGGGGTGAGCCACGCCCTTAGCTTCAAGCCCAAACGGAACAGGGCTAAAAGCCCAACGAGCCACGGCGCGGCCAGCAACAAGGCTGCCACCATGAGGTCGTGCCCCACGAAGCCTCGCCAACAGGCACCAAAGGCATCGATGAACGACAACTGCTCAATGCACCTGTTATTCAGGATGAACCCTACCCTGCCTATCAGAAAGACGACAAGCAAATGGCAGTAGAGGTATTCCAAATAATGTATGCTGCGTTTCATCTCTTTCTTCCGAAATCGGCGGGTATTTCGCCCCACTCTTCTGTGTTCCACTTCAAGACCTGAGCATGCTTCGGGTTTTGCCAAAGCCAGTTCTCAGCTCGGATAACGAGGTCGAGCACCTGTGCCGTCTGCTCGTCTCGCTTCAGGGTTGTCTTCGCCCTTTTGTTCCTCACCCAAGCCATTCCGCTGATGCTGTCGCTATAGACCTTCATGTCCAAGCCGTTCTTCTTGATGAAGGCAAGGGCATGAACAATAGCGAGGAACTCGCCGATATTGTTGGTGCCAGGGATAGGGCCGAAGTGGAAGAGCCTTTGCTCGCTGCCGAGGTACACACCCTGATACTCCATCGCACCTGGGTTGCCGCTACAGCCTGCATCCACCGCAATCGCGTTGAAATCAACCTTATCCTTTAACAATTCATAGTTCATATTTTTCCGTCCTTTAGTTCCCCACTCCTCGGAGAGGGGTTAGGGGTGAGGCTTCCTACATCCTTTCTGGCACTTCGATACCCAAGAGTCCCATGCCGTTCTTGATGACCTGACCGACGGTTGCAGAGAGGACGATGCGGAAGAAACGCTTCTGGGCATCCTCTTCCCTGAGCACGCTAAAGTCGTGGTAGAACTGGTTGTATTCCTTGACGAGCTCGTAGCAGTAGTTGGCTATGCACGAAGGATTATAGTCGCTGCCAGCCTGCTTGACTGCTGTCGCAAAGCCCTGCAGGTGCTGGATGAGGCTGATTTCCTTGTCGGCAAGCACAACATTTTGTGAAGAGTGAAGAGTGAAGAGTGAAGAATCAGAGTTAGTATCGTCCTCCAAGTTGTTACTTTTATTCTTCACTCTTAACTCTTCACTCTTCGCTTTCCACTTGCGAAGGATGCTCCTTATTCTTGCATAAGTGTACTGGATGAAGGGACCAGTATTGCCGTTGAAGTCGATGCTCTCTTCGGGGTTGAAGAGCATGTTCTTGCGGGCATCGACCTTCAGGATGAAGTACTTCAAGGCACCCATGCCAACGATGCGGGCAATCTCCTGTGCCTCTTCCTCAGTGATGTCTTCCAACTTGTTTACTTTATCTGCGCTCAGGAGTCTTGCATCCTGTATCATCGTCTGAATGAGGTCGTCGGCATCCACAACGGTCCCTTCCCTACTCTTCATCTTACCGTTGGGCAGTTCAACCATTCCGTAAGAGAAATGCACGAGGTCCTTGCCCCACTTGAAGCCCAACTTGTCAAGCAGGATGCTGAGCACCTGGAAGTGGTAGTTCTGTTCGTTGCCCACGACGTAAATCATCTTGTCGATGGGATAGTCCTGGAAGCGAAGCTTGGCCGTACCGATGTCCTGCGTCATATAGACACTCGTGCCGTCGCTTCGGAGCAAGAGCTTCTCGTCGAGGCCTTCGCTGGTAAGGTCTGCCCATACACTACCGTCTTCCCTGCGATAGAAGAAGCCCTTCTGCAAGCCTTCCTCCACCTTCTCCTTGCCCTCGAGGTACGTCTCGCTCTCATAGTATATCTTGTCGAAGCTCACGCCCAGAGCCTTATATGTCTCGTCGAAGCCGGCATAAACCCATTCGTTCATCTTCTTCCAGAGGGCACGCACCTCAGGGTCGTTCTGCTCCCACTTGACCAGCATCTCATGTGCTTCCTTGATGAGCGGAGCCTCCTGCTTGGCCTGTTCCTCGTCCATACCCAGAGCCACAAGCTCGCGAACTTCCTCGCGATAGTGCTTGTCGAAGGCAACATAGTAGTCACCAATCAGGTGGTCGCCCTTCTTGCCAGAGCTTTCGGGTGTCTCGCCATTGCCCCACTTGAGCCAGGCGAGCATCGACTTGCAGATATGTATGCCGCGGTCGTTCACGATGTTCGTCTTGACGACCTTATTGCCGTTTGCCTGCATCACCTGAGCCAAAGCCCATCCCAACAGGTTGTTGCGGACGTGGCCAAGGTGCAGAGGCTTGTTCGTATTGGGGCTTGAGTATTCAATCATCACCAGCGGACTCTCGTCTGTGACAGGCGTGAAGCCGTAGTTGGGGTTCTCGTATATCTCCTGCAAGATGCTTATCCACTGCTGCGAGCTGATGCTGAGGTTCAGGAAGCCCTTTACGGCATTATATTTGCATACCACATCCGGCAGCCGCTCCACCAGCCGCTCGCCAATCTCCTGAGCCGTCTGCTCGGGGGCCTTGTGGCTCATCTTCGTAAAGGGAAACACCACCAGAGTCACCTGTCCCTCGAACTCGGGACGCGTCTCTTGCAGCTGCACCATCTTCTCCGGCACCGTCTGGCCGTAGAGTTCCTCCACAATCGCCAGAACAGCCTCAGTTATCTTACTTTCTATTTTCATATCTTTATTCTTATCTTACTGCGTTATATTAACTTTTTATCCGAACAACTCCGCATGTGTACCAAGGCGCACCAATTCTATGATATTGTTTGTCTCGTCCATCCAAATTAGCAGAAAGTCGCCTTGAACGTGACACTCCATGCATCCGCTGTACTGCCCAAGAAGCAGATGAGGCCTGTATTTGGCAGGTATGGGTTGTTCATTTGCCAACAAGTCGATAATCTCACCCAATGCTGCAAGCTTTTTAGGCTGGTGGAGATAACGCTTGAAGTCTTTTTTTTACTGTCCCGAAGGGAATATCTTTTTCATCTTGCTTTCTGCAAAGCATTAAACATTTCCTCGGCACTACCATACAATTCCTCCTCTGGATACTCTTTCCGACTCATTGCTTCTGCAATCGCTGCCTTCGTCTCCTCGTTAGGTTCGTCATACACGATGTCGAGCAAAACGCTTTCCACATAGTTGTTCAGGGTGCGATTCTCCTGTGCAGCCTTCCGCTTCAGTCCATCCAAAAGATCTGCCCTTAAACGAAACGATGCAGGCCTTCTTACAACAGTCGTTGCCATACTTTTTATTTTAATTGCAATACATTCGCGTGCAAAGATAGGATATTTCTCCGAGATTGCCAAACTATAGCGTCTTTTTTTACCCCTTCTTGCTGGCAACATACACCTTTAACCCGTTGGCAGATTTAAATTATGTGTACCTGATTCTTTCAGTGGGTTGTGTTATGATGTGTATTATACGCTTCGCATCCACCCCGAGGCTGAGTACGTGTTTTTGTTTGTTTGTTCTTCCCCCCCTATATATAGGGGAAGAACGAACGAACGAAAATACACAGAGCCTCGGAGCATTTGCAAACATAACGTGTTATGTTGGCAAGGATAACGTGTTATGTTGGCAAGGATAACGTGCCGTGTTGCTCAACAACCCACGTACTTCCGGCAATAAGTACAGCAGTTGTTGGGCAGAAGTACAGCAGTTGTTGGCAAACATAGCGTGTGTCGTTGATAGAATATTGCACATAATCTGATGCGACAACTAAGTGTTTGACGCCATCGCGTTACGAAAATCCTGCGACATATTCAACTCTTTCATCGATATTTAACTGACAATTAATTCCGCCAACAGGTACACCTTTAATCCTTTTCACCTTTTTACCTTTTCACCCTTTTACCTTTTCACCTTTTCACCTTTTCACCCTTTTACCTTTTCACCCTTTTACCTTTTCACCTTTTCATAGATAAGGTCGCCGAAAATCTCCTCTGCACGCCTGACGCGGTTCGAGACCGTCTGCTTCTTCGCATTCATTATGTTGGCTATCTGTGTGGGCTTCATGCCAATCTTCATCAGGCAAAGCGTTTGAAGCAGCGGTTCGCGCAGGTTTCCCTGCAACCGCGTCTGTACCGTTTCATGGAACCCTGGGTAGAGAGCATCTATCGCCGTCATCAGTTCTTTCCACGAATCCTCATCCAGTTTCGCCTGACCAATGGCAGCCTTACGGAATTGCTCGATGATGTTTTCGGCGTTGTCCGCAGCATTTCTCATCAGGGCTATCTGCGTCAGTTCCCTGTTTATCTTCTCCCTTTGCTTCAGCTCTCTTTCGTGTTCCTGCAGTTCTTTGTCTTTGCCGATAATCTCCTCCATGAACGCCTTCTTCTTGTAGTTGTAGAAAGCCAGCAGCCCCAACATGATACTTACCAGTACGAGCCCCGCTATGACGGAAGCGAATATGATGCGCTCGTCCCGCTGCACTATGGCTTGCTCCCGTTCCCTGTCGTAGTAATAGACGTATGTGTCCCTGGCCCGTTGTGTCTCTTCGAATGCGCGATGGGCGATGATGCTGTCGTTGGTTTCATACAGACGGCATCCCCATTCTGCTGCCTGCCGGAAGTCCGCTTGCTGCAAATAGCACCGCTGCAGGCCGGCCGAAGCCTCGTACCTGCCGGACATATCTCTTGCCTTATTATAATATGTCCTGTAGTGAAGGATGGCAGAGTCGGTGCGGTTTGCTCTCTCGTGGAGCAAGGCAAGGCTCAGCTCGTAGTTGTGTGGCCGCACGTCCTCAGGCTGTTGTGCCAGATAGCGCAGCAACGTATCTACCCTGTTGTCGAATTGTGAAGTCGCATACTTGGAATAGATTGTCAGCATGTGAGCCAGGATGTTTCCGTATTTCGCAGGGAAGTGCTCTTCCCGAATAGCCTGAAATGCCCAGTCGCAATACTGGAGGCAGTGAAGTGTGTCGTCCTGATGCTTGTAGGCAGACGCGACATCCATCAGATACCATCCCAGGTTTTGTTTCACCCCTCCTCTGGAAGGGCTGGGGGATGGGGGGCACTTCTCCCTTCCTTTGGAGGGGCTGGGGGAGGCTGTTGCCAGTTCCACCGCTTTCAACGCCACATTCAGCTCCTCCTCGTAATTGAGCTGCAGCATATAGAGGAACCTCAGTTGCGAAAGGGCATTCTGCCATATCAGGGTGTCGGCATTCGGGGCTTTCTCTGCTTCCTTTACGGATTTGAGGAAAAAGCCAACGGCCCTCGGGTAGTCCTTTAGGTCGCGGTAGGCACTGCCCGCATAGTAGTAGGCACGTTCCTTATCGACATTATCCTTCCGACCTTCAAAGTAGGACGTCACCTGCAAGGCAGAGTCGGG
>Ga0265301_10005457_pt1 | contig 12487 bp, 9 predicted proteins | sample AusTroGonzalo_MG_2_FD_193488 | JGI IMG/M metagenome (GOLD analysis project Ga0265301, IMG submission 193488) | Bovine rumen microbial communities from tropical cattle in Woodstock, Queensland, Australia - Gonzalo_04 | ecosystem: Host-associated > Mammals > Digestive system > Stomach > Rumen ...
GCGATTCAAGGAAATGGACAACATGGAAGTGCAACACGGTACCACAAAATTCACTCCCAAGAATTTTGATATCGAATTCAAGGATGTAAGCTTCTTCTACAACGAAGACAAGCAAGTTTTGAAGAACGTGTCATTCACCGCAAAGCAGGGCGAAATCACCGCACTCGTCGGGCCGTCTGGCAGCGGAAAGACAACCGCAGCAAAGCTCGCCGCCCGCTTCTGGGATATTCAAGGCGGAACAATCACGCTCGGCGGCGAAGATATTTCGAGAATCGATCCCGAAACTCTCCTCAAGAACTTCTCCATCGTCTTCCAAGATGTCGTGCTGTTCAACACCTCCATCCGCGACAACATCCGCATCGGCAAACGCGATGCCACTGACGAAGAAATTCTCCGTGCCGCAAAGCTTGCCAACTGCGACGATTTTGTCCGCAAACTTCCGCAAGGCTACGACACCGTCATCGGTGAAAACGGCGACACGCTTTCGGGCGGCGAACGCCAACGCATCTCGATTGCCCGCGCTATCCTCAAGGATGCTCCGATTGTCCTCCTCGACGAAGCCACCGCAAGTCTCGATGTCGAAAACGAATCCAAAATCCAGCAGAGCATTTCGGAACTCGTGCAGAACAAGACCGTCATCATCATCGCACACCGCATGCGCACCATCGCAAACGCAGACAAGGTTGTTGTCCTCGACAAGAACAAAGTTGCCGAAGTCGGCTCCCCCGCCGAACTCAAGCAAAAAGGCGGTCTCTTCTGCAAAATGCTCAAGCTGCAAGAAGTGAATTAATACTCATTCGAAAACCACCTACAAAATTGCCCCGGATTTCTCCGGGGCAATTTTCTATTTCTTTCGCAAATCATTCCTTCAAATATTTATTTCCTACACTCGACATACGCCAAGTCAATTCGCCCTTTGAGAACGCAGCTCATTTCAATCGTCCAGCCGTTCGATTTCAAGAACGCTTTAAATTCATCTTCTGTCCACTCGTGCGCAAAACGGACTCCGACAAGACTCAAGAATTTTTGCCATAAGTTTTTCTTGCCGCCTGCTTGAAAAATGAAATTAGGAGCAATAAGGACCCCATCCTTTTTCAAAACGCGATCAATTTCAGCAAGCGCCTTTTCAGGATTTGGGATAATGTGAAGCGCATTCGCAATCACGACCACATCAAAAGATTCATCCATAAAGCGTAACGACGTCGCATCAGCCACTTCGAATCGCACGTTCTCTGGATTATTCGCCTTGCGAGCCGTCTCAATCATTTTCGGTGCAAAATCAGTCGCAACCACATGATTCGCAAGCGGAGCAATATGCCGCGCAATCATCCCCGGGCCCGTCGCCAGTTCAAGCACATCCTTCCCTTTCGCGACCTCGCCAATCCGCCTGTATAAATAATCATAAATTGACTTTTGCGAACGCATTGTCAACTCATAAACCGGTGCAAATATATTCCAAACATTCATTTTATAAATATACACAAGAGCAAAGTTTGCGACCGCTCCATTCGGACGCATCATTTATTATTCAATATTTCCCGCTCTCCCTTTTTCCATTTTAATACTATCTTTTAAAATATGAACCAGCCTGTTTTACAAATTGTCCAAGGTCTTACCATTCCGTTCTTAGGGACGGTTCTTGGCGCGGCTTGCGTATTTTTTGTGCGTGAGCAAATGAAGCAAAATCTCAAACGCGGATTGCTCGCCTTTGCAGCCGGAGTTATGGTGGCCGCGTCCGTTTGGAGCCTTCTCCTCCCGGCAATCAGCGCCAGCGAACACATGGGCAAGCTCGCATTCGCACCCGCAACAATTGGTTTCTGGGCAGGCATTTTATTCTTGTTCATTTTGGACAAAATCACACCGCATTTGCATTTGGGCAGCAAAACTCCCGAAGGCCCGCGCGCAAAATTAAAACGCACGACAATGCTCACACTCGCGGTAACGCTCCACAATTTGCCCGAAGGCATGGCCGTCGGAATTGTTTTCGCCGGTTGGCTTTCCGGGAACGTCGCCATCACACTTTCAGCCGCTTTCGCACTCGCCATCGGTATCGCCATCCAGAACTTCCCCGAAGGAGCCGTTGTTTCGCTCCCGCTAAAAGCCGAAGGCGCTTCACGCAAAAAAGCATTCGCATTGGGAGCGCTTTCTGGAGCCGTAGAACCTGTGGGCGCTTTGATCACGCTCTTGGCCGCCGAAATGCTTTCGCCATTCATGCCGTACTTGCTCTCGTTCGCCGCAGGTGCAATGATTTACGTTGTTATCGAAGAAATGCTCCCCGAAGTGAGCGAAGGCGACCATTTCGATGCTGGCACAATTCTCTTTGCCGTCGGCTTTACGCTCATGATGGCACTCGATAGCGCACTGTAAAAGCCTTCTTTTTTTTCGCATTCTCAAAACTAGTCGGAGTTTTTAAAAGCATTTCGGAGCGGTAAAAGTTCATGCGTTTTGTTATCGTATACGCATGAACAAGATAAAAACAACACTCATCGCAGCTACAACTGTACTCCTTTTTGCAACATCCACTCACGCTTGCCTCGCCGCCTGTAAGGAAGAAAAGCGAGACAAACTATACAGCGCTCAGCTCTCTTCTAGTGAACTGCAAGTCATTACCGAAAACGCCTTGGCCAACAAAGCCACAGACTTGGAACTCGGAGCCCCATACCAAACTTATCCCATCGAAACGAAACCGGATGGCAAAAAAGTTTTCCATTCCACGCTAATCGAATACCCCTTCGGCAGTTCCCCACGAGCATTAACACACGACACAAATCCGCGTGGAATCATCTTGTACGTTCATGGCTACAACGACTACTTCTTCCAAGAAGAACTCGCTGAAAAATCCGATTCCGCAGGTTTTGCATTCTTCGCCATTGACTTGCATTACAACGGCCGTTCATACAGCGAAGGCGAACCCCGCTCCGATATGCGTAGCGTCAAGGAATACTACGCCGAATTAGATGCCGCCGTAGCGCTCAGCAAACGAATCGCCACAAAAAATTCCGGCAAACTTCCCTTTATCATTATCGGGCACTCCCAAGGAGGGCTCATCACGCCGAACTATCTGAACGAACGCAACAAAGACGATTTCGCAGCACTCATTTTGAACAGCCCTTTCCTCGATTACAAAAACAGTTGGTTTGTCCGCAACATCGCATTCCCCGTTTTCTCAGACATTGCGCTTCTTTTCCCCGACATGAAAGCACCCGCACAAGAAGCACCCAAATACAACATATCACTTCTCAAAAGCGAAAAAGGCGAATGGGAATTCAATCGTGAATGGAAAAGCGATGAATGGCCGCAACAATATTTCGGTTACCTCCGCGCCACGCAAAGAGGCATCAAATGGATTCACAATGGATTGCAGATAAAAGCTCCAGTACTCGTCATGCGTAGCGGCTGCACTGTCAATGAAATTCAATGGACCGACGATTACATGCGTTGCGATTGCATGCTCGACGTAAACCTCATTAAAAAATGGGCTCCAAAACTCGGCAAGGATGTTACCACAGTCACGTTCACAAACGGAATTCACGACATTTTCCTCTCCCGCAAGGAAGTCCGCGACAACGCCTACAATACCATGTTCAACTTTATCGAAAACGCTTTAAGAAAAAACGTTATCGTCGTTTACAAAGATTAATTCAAAACCCAAAACCTCTAGACTTATCAAGCGCCAATCATCGTCTTGATAAGTCTTTTTTCATTTCCGGCAAGCGGATACTGTTCCTCGACTTTTTCTGTAGTCCCTTGACAAAATTGTTAGACTCTTCTAAATTTGTTAGTCTATGAAAACAAAGCTTTCAGATCACTTTACCTATGGACGGCTATTACGTTTTGTACTGCCCTCCATTCTGACTCTTTTTTTTACTACAATCTACAGCATTGTTGACGGAATTTTCGTATCAAATTTTGTCGGCAAAACAGCATTTGCCGCAGTAAATTTTGTCATGCCGATTCTTATGCTTCTTGCATCTGTCGGCGTAATGATGGGAGCTGGCGGCAGTGCTCTTGTTGCAAAGCTTTTGGGCGAACAGAATAAGGTCAAGGCAAATCAAGTCTTTTCGATGATTGTCTATACCATGTTCGCATTTGGTATCATCGTAAGTATTGCCGCATCGTTTTTCACGGAAAATATCGTTTGCTTTTTGGGTGCAAACGGCGAATTGCTTACTCAAGCAACCCACTATGGGCGCATTGCCGTTCTCGGCGGAACCGCATTCATATTCCAACATATTTTCTATTGTTTTTTTATCGTAGCGGAACGGCCAAAACTAAGTTTTATAGTTACGGTCGTAGCGGGCGTCACCAATATTTTATTAGACCTTGTTTTTATCGTCATTTTAAAATGGGGTATTTCAGGAGCGGCACTAGCAACGTTAATCGGCCAGATGGTTGGCGGAACCATACCCTTGGTATTTTTCCTTTTGCCCAACAAGACGCCCTTGCGGCTTGTGAAGCCAAGCGTTGACGGCTCAGCCCTGTTAAAGACATCGGCAAACGGTATTTCCGAACTGGTATCCAATATTGCCATGTCGGTTGTAAGCATGCTCTACAATTACCAGCTCATTAAATTTGCCGGTGATACAGGAGTTGCAGCTTCCGGAGCCATCATGTATACAAGCTACATATTCTCAACCGTTTATATGGGATATTCATTCGGCAGGGCCCCCATCGTAAGCTACCATTACGGCGCAAGCAATACAGATGAGCTCAAAAATCTGTTCAGAAAAGATTTGGTCATAGTCATCTTTGCAGGCTTCTTGCTGACGTCAATCTCTGAAATTTTAGCATATCCACTCGCATACATTTTTGGAAGCTACGATCCCGATTTATTCAAAATGATCCGTCACGGCATATACATTTATTCTTTCGCCTATTTACTGATGGGAGTAAACTACGCAGGATCCTCGTTTTTCACCGCTTTAAACAACGGGTTGGTCTCAGGCCTTATCTCTTTCTTCAGGACTTTCCTTTTTGAGATCCTAGCCGTACTCACGCTACCCATTGCATTCGGAGTCGATGGAATTTGGGCGTCGACCGTGGTTGCAGAAGTCGCATCATTTATATTTACGGCAGCTTGCCTTGTGCGATACCGAAAGAAATATGGTTACTATTGATTTTTTAAGTACGAAATACTACTCTGAGATCATGAACAAGAAACTCATTGCAATTTTTTACGCTATTGCAGCTGCCGCATTTTACGCATTGAACGTTCCTTGTTCAAAAATATTACTTGGTCATATTTCACCTGTTTTTATGGCAGGGTTACTTTATATCGGTGCAGGATTCAGTGTTGGTATCCTCTACTTATTTCACATCAAGCACGAGCCCCAATCAGAACGATTAGATAGGAACGATTTTCCTTACACGTTGGGAATGGTATTACTCGACATCGTCGCGCCCATTTTGCTTATGTTTGGCGTAAAGTACGGAACATCCAGCAATGCATCTCTGCTCGGGAACTTTGAAATCGTCGCGACAACACTGATTGCATTTTTCATTTTCAGAGAAAGAGTTTCTTTATGTTTATGGCTTGCCATTTTTTTTATTACGGTGTCCAGTTTCATCCTCTCGTTTGAAAATATCCAAGCTTTTAATTTTTCAATTGGTTCCATTTTCGTCCTTGGCGCAACAATCTGTTGGGGTTTAGAAAACAATTGTACTCGTAAAATTTCAGACAAAAGCACTTATCAGATTGTAACCATAAAAGGCCTTTGTTCTGGACTTGGTTCAATCGCTGTTTCAATAGCAACAAATGAAATAAATTTTGCTGTAAAATACATTCCACAAGCCTTATTGCTTGGTTTTGTGGCTTATGGGCTAAGCATTTTTACATACATCCGAGCACAAAAATATCTGGGCGCCGCAAAGACAAGTGCATTTTACGCTATAGCTCCATTTATTGGCGTCCTATTTTCCATTTTGCTTTTGGATGAAAAAATCACGCTACAAAACACCGTAGCATTCCTGGTCATGATTATCGGGACGACATTCGTCGTTTACGAAACACTTGACCGCACGCACTCTACATAATTCGATCGAGGCGCAAATCAGTGCGTTTTGACCAATTTATTGCATTTTTTAATTTTGCATTTTGTTATTCCGCTACACATTCAGCATCGCTTCTATCAGTTTTTCCTGATTGCCTAACAGCGGATACTGTTCTACGACTTTTCCGTATTCCATGCGAACCACGGATTGACAACTGTTTAAAATAAATTCAGGGTCATGCGTAATCACGAGTAGCGTTTTTCCGCTGGCGGCAAGCTTTTTAAGCGTCGCAGAAACAGCAAGCATTTGCCTATAGTCAAGACCGCTTGTGGGTTCGTCAAACACAACGACATCGCACCCGCTCGAAATTCCGCTGCCGATAGCGACACGCTGTTTTTGCCCGCCCGAAAGAGCCATCGGATGATTGTCCGCATATTGCTTAAGATTGAGGCCTTCAAGAATTTCAAGCGCCAACTTTTCGTCTTGCTGTTTCATGCCGAGCAAGACTTCATCCAGAACGCTTTCAGTGAAAAGCTGGTGGTTCACGTCTTGCATAATTAGGTATGCGCCGCGTTTGCGTGCTGCACGCTTTTGATGCCAGTTCCCCTGCAAGCCGCACAGCACTTGGGCAAGCGTCGATTTGCCCGCACCATTATGGCCAACCAGTGCCGTAATTTGTCCACATGGGAGTTCAAGACGGTCAATATCCAGAATCGGATGCTTACGATGGTAACAGAAAGTGAGATTGGTGAATGTTATAGATTCGGTCGAAGAAGGAGATTCCCGGTCGAGCCGGGAATGACACATCATATCCTCATCGCCCAACTGATCCAAATTCATGCATCGGAGTCCAAGGCTAGCGGCATATTCAGCGCCTTTGGCTTCAAGTTCTGCCGGAGTCCATTCGTATGCGATTTGTCCGTCCTTCACATAGCAAATTCTATCGGCAACATCACGCAAATAATAAAGTCGATGCTCCACGATGACGACGGTCTTTCCCGCCTTTTTCCATCGCGAAACAATTTCCTTCAAATCCGCAATCGTCTTAAGGTCCAAATTCGCAGAAGGTTCATCGAGCACAAAAATTTCAGGACCCGTCGCCGAAACAGACGCACACGCGATTTTCTGTTTTTCACCACCCGAAAGGTTAAAAATGCTACGACCCAGCAAATGCTCTAAATGAAATTCCTGGACAACATTCGCCATTCGCCGCTTGATTTCTTCGGGATCCATTCCCAAATTTTCGCACCCAAAAGCAAGTTCGCAATCCGTATCGATATTAAAAAATTGCGAACGCGGATTCTGAAAAACGGAACCTACCACTCTTGAAATTTCGGCAAGCGTCATATCGGCGGTATTTTTGTCGCCGAGCAGCACATCGCCATCCATCGTTCCCGAATGGTAATGCGGAATCAAACCATTAATGAGCTTTGAAATTGTTGTCTTTCCGCAGCCCGACTCGCCCGCCAGCACAACACACTCGCCCGAACGAATCTCCAAATTCAAATTCTTGAGAATCGCATCGTCAAGGGAATCAGAGTAAGAAAAGGAAATGTTTTTTAGAGAAATGTTCATTTTTCCACCTTGTCATGCCCGCCTCCGAGCAGGCATCTCCTTTTCAATGCTATAAGGAAGGGAGATTCCCGGTTAAACCGGGAATGACATAAAACAAAACAACAGCAATACAATAAGCCCACACAACAGCATCCGCCCAGCGGAATCCAATCTTTGCAACGCAGGTGCGTTTCGTATCTGTCGAGAGTCCACGCGTTACTGCAGCAATCGAAAGTTCATCGCCAATTTTCGTAATAGAAACCAAAAGCGGAACTAGTCTATATTCAAGAAATGATACCGGATTTTTTAAAGTCCGCAAACTGAACAAGCGAATTCCGCGCATTCTCATGGCATTGCCAATCGCACGGGATTCATCAAACACCGTCGGGAAAAAGCGAATCATCACAATCAAGGGAATCGTCACCTTGTTCGAAATATGCATCCGCGACATGCACGCCAAAAACTCATTGACTTTAGTAGTTGTTATAACATAATAAAGTACAGCGCAAGCCGGCATAATACGGTACATCAAGAACAACGACGCAAGAATAATCGTACCCGAAGTACCAATATCCAAATTTTTCACCTGACCAAAGAAAAAGCCAGCACTCAAATAAACAAAAAAGAAAGTGCAAACAAATTTCCACTTTCCCTCAAACAACAGCAAAATAGACGCTACAACAACCATCAACAAGCTGTAGACTAGCGGAGCGGTAAAAATCATCCCATTCGCCGCTAGTGCTAAAAACAATTTTGTACGCGGATCTAATGCAAACGCAAGATTCCTAGATTGCTTCGTCACTTCGTTCCTCGCAATGACGCTATTTTGCAAGCCCGATGCGTTCAAAATGCTTTTTCATCACGCGACGAGCAATGAAACCGCCCACCACAGCGCCTGCGGCACCAAATCCAAAAAGCCCAATCAAAGGCCAGTAACTGCTCGAAAGTTCCGCCAAGTGAGCGATATAGGCGCTATCACAAACAGAACTGCAATATGCCAAATATTCTTCGGTCGAGGACCAAAGCGGAATCATCATCGACGAAGGCACAAAGCTAATCATCACATTGGCAAGCAGGCAACCGACAAAATTTTTATGGAACAGCTTTAAGCAAAGGCCTGCCAAAACGCCATACAACACGCAAAGCAAGCCATAGGAAATTCCGTGGCCAGAGAACACCATGACAACGCCGAAAAGCATGCAGAGCAACTCGCAGCAAAGTAAAGGTCTTTCTACTTTCGAAAAGAAAAGGAACAATGGGACACTCGTCACCAAACTCACCGCACACGTAGAAACCACAATAAACATAGGAATAAAACCGATGCTCGCTCCAAGTCCTGAAAGCACAAGATAAAGAGCACCAAAAATGCCCACGTTTACGAGGTCGCGCACCAGCGTATTCGAAGATTTCTTACCCGTCTTTCTCGTTACGGCCATAAAAATTCCTTTTGCATAACTGAGACCGTCATCCTGACCCTAGAGAGAAACGATAGGGGAAGGATCCAGTGAATTTCAAATAACATTGACTGGATTCTTCGTCCTTTCAGTCCTCAGAATGACGACTTTAATGCAATCATCAAAATTTTTTCATGCATTAGATAGAAAACAACGCCTATAAATTCAGCTCCAATCAGTCGCCAATTAGCCACATCCGTTTCGCCCATACATATTAAATACGCGTTATCGTTTTTTCCGCGTCCGTTTGGAGTAGAAACCATTCTCTCGTCATATTATCTTCCCACCCGAAATTTAGGGGTGACATTATGCAAGTTTTGCGCATCAACAAGTTTTTTGCCAAAGTCGGACGAGTTCAAGTAAAATACCGTTGGCCCATCCTTTTAACCATCGCACTCATCACTATCGCCTCTTGCCTTGGGCTTACGCGACTCCAAATGACCGCAAGCGAAGAAGAATGGTTCGACGACTGGGACCAAGTCAAGCTCGATCAGGAACATTACAACGACATTTTCGGTAGCGAAGACACTTACATGGTTTTAGTCCGTGCCGACGATGTTTTTGACCCGGAAGTTTTAAACGCCATCGACCGACTTTCCAAGCGTCTCGAAAACGAGGTCCCTTACGCTGACCGCGTCGTTTCACTCACGCACAACTTGTCAATCCCCATCGCCAATAACGAAGGCTTCGAAGTCATCGACCCATTCGAAAGCGGCATCCCGACAGATTCTACTCAACTCGCCGCCAAAAAATCACTCATCATGAGCCGCGAATCGCTCGTAAACAATATCGTCTCTGACGACGCCAAGGAAACATGGGTTATCCTCTCGTTAAAATCATACGAGGGAGGAGTCGATTTCGGCAAAGACAGCATCGCCCCATTTGCCCGCAACGTCATCCTCTCCGAAGAATTCCAAAGCGACAAATTCCAATTCATGCCGACCGGAATGAGCTACACCGAAATGGAAGAAAATGAAGTCATCTCGCGCGAATGTGCTATACGCATTGGTATCGGGTTCGCCGTCATGCTCGCATGTCTTATTTTATTCGTGCGCTCATTGCGTGGAGTCATTGTCCCCGCCATTGCAACTGTCGGAGGAATCGCATCCGTACTCGGTGTAAACGCGTGGCTCGGTATCGTCGGCGATGAAAGCATGGTCGCACTCCCCGTACTTTTGGGCATGGCACTTTCGGTCGGCTATTCCATCCATTACATCAATTCGTTCCGCATGCATTTTAGACGCACAGGCAACCGACGCGAATCCGTCATAAACGCTGTCGAAGAAACCGGCTGGCCAATCCTCTTTACCGTCATTACCACCGTTGCCTCGCTGATTTCGTTCCTGTTCGCAGGCATCCGTCCCATCCGCTGGATTGGCGGCATTTCGGCAGGCATCGTCTTCATGGTTTACCTGTATGTCATCATCTTGATTCCGATTCTCATGAGCTTCGGCAAAAACGCAAAGCCTGACCCGACAGAAGTGAAAGCGGCCGGCGCCACCAAGGCAGACATTCTCTTTGAATTCTTCGGACGAAAAGTTTGCAGGCACAGCGGAATCGTCGCCGCCATTTCAGCCGCAATAATGCTGGCGCAAATTCCAGGCGTGATGAACATTGATGTGAACATGGACTACACAAAAACCATGGGCGAAAAAATCCCGTTCGTCACAAGACTGATGGATATGCTCAGCGGCAAAATCGGAAGCCTTTACGATTTCAATGTGATGGTTGAATTCAATGACAGTGATGCACTCAAAAATCCTGCCAACATGAAACGCATCGAAGCCCTCGAACAAAAACTCGGCACTCTCCAGCTCACAAAAATTTCAGGCGACAAGCCCCGTGTGCAATCCGTTACGAGGCTCGTAAAAGAAATGAACCGCACGCTAAACGCCGACAGCACGGAATACTACAAAATTCCCGACGCACAAGACATGCTCACGCAACTGCTGTTCCTCTACGAAATTTCAGATGCCGATGCGCTCTTTGAACGCATGGACGAAGATTACAAAACGACATTTATCCACATAGAACTTTCCGGATACGACGCCAAGAAAATCGTTGAAGACCTCGATTCCGCGAAATCGTACGCCACCCAAATTTTCCCGGACGCCAAAACTTCAATCGTCGGTGAAGTCGTAAACTACGCCGAAATGAACGGCAAGCTCGTAAATGGACTGTTACGTTCGTTCGGAGGTTCATTTGTCATCATCGCCATCATGATGATTCTCGCATTCGGGAGCATCAAGGCGGGCCTCATCGGCATGATTCCAAACGTGGCCCCCGTGCTTTTAATCGGTGGCGTCATGGGCTATTCGGGAATGCCTCTTGACATGATAACGATGATCGTAATGCCCATGATTTTAGGCATCGCCGTCGACGACACCATCCACATGAACAACCACATTAAATACGGATTTGAAAAGACCGGCAGTTACCGCAAAGCATTGCTGTTCTCGTACCGCGAAATCGGCAAGACCATGAGCATGACCACATTCATTCTCTGCGCCATGTTCTTCGTCTTCGTTTTCAGCCCCATGGGAGCATTGCACAACGTCGGCCTTCTCTCAATTGCAGGCCTCGGCTCCGCCCTCATCGCCGACTACACGCTCACCACTGCGCTAGTTTATGTGCTTAAACCGTATGGAAAGGAAAAGCGGAAACGCTAAAAAAGGAGATTCCCACCTAAAGGTGGGAATGACAACATTACAAAGGCTGTAATCTCTTACGACACTTTCAGTTTCGTCATGCTTTTTGCACAAATGCCCATAGTCGATACGTTGTGCAAGAACGCAGAAGTCGTTGGCGAAAGCAATCCGAAGAATCCGCCTACAAGCAAACTTGTATTGAACGTTACGATAAAGCGGTAGTTTTTCATGATGCGTTCCATCAGCTTTTGGCTCAGCAAACGGAGTTCCGCAAGGTCTTCCAGATTTTCACGACGGAGCGTCACGTCTGCCGTTTCACGGGCAATATCCGAAGCATCGCTCATCGCTACAGAAACATTCGCCGTCGCCAAAGCAGGGGCATCGTTAATGCCGTCGCCCACCATAATGACGCGCTTGCCTTCGGCCTTCATCTGCTCCACATAATGGTGCTTATCTTCGGGCAAAACCTGCGCAAAGAACGTATCAATTCCTAGATGTTCCGCAACGCGTTCTGCCGCATTCAAGCTATCGCCCGTAAGCATCACCACATTCTTGATTCCGCTTTCACGCAATTTGCGAATGGCATCCGCCGCTTCTTCGCGCGGAGGGTCACCAATGCAAATCGCACCAGCCAATTCGCCACCAATGCCTAAGTAAATCACGGATGCAGCACCGGCCTGTTCGTCAATAATCGCCTGGTCCGCTTCAGAGACATTCACCTTTTCGTCTTCAATGACAAAGTGTTTGCTTCCGATGACCACGCGCTTGCCCTTGAGCGAAGTTGCAATACCATGTGCCACGATGTACTGCACATCGGCATGTTCTTCGGCGTGATTGATA
>Ga0265301_10005459_pt1 | contig 12484 bp, 10 predicted proteins | sample AusTroGonzalo_MG_2_FD_193488 | JGI IMG/M metagenome (GOLD analysis project Ga0265301, IMG submission 193488) | Bovine rumen microbial communities from tropical cattle in Woodstock, Queensland, Australia - Gonzalo_04 | ecosystem: Host-associated > Mammals > Digestive system > Stomach > Rumen ...
CGTGATGGTGTCGGCGTTGATTTCAGGCACCACGAGAGGGACATCTTTCTCCATGCGCCAGGCCGAGCTGTTGTCGACGACGTAGGTGCCTTGTGCGGCGAAGCGGGGCGCGTATTGCCTTGAGGCTGCCGCACCTGCCGAGAAGATGGCGATGTCGGGGCGCGCCGCTATGGCATCGTCCACGCTGACTATTTTATAAGGTGCGCCCCGGAAGAAGACTTCCCTGCCCACAGAGCGCTCCGAGGCGGTCACTATCAGTTCATCCATCTTGACCTTCCGTTCGTCAAGCACTTGAAGCATCTTCGAGCCTACCAGTCCGGTGGCCCCCACCACTGCGATTTTCATAGTTTTACCCTTTCCTTGAATGATGCTGCAAAAATAGGGAATTACGAAGAAAAAAAATTCAATTTTTTCTTGCTATTTACATTTTTTTCTACTTTTGTCCCTGTTTAAACAACAAACACAACAATAAAACACATCCAATTATTAACTAAAACTTCTAACTATGAAAAAGTTTGTATTTTTGATGGCCGCCCTCTTTGCGGGTTCAATGGCCTTTGCACAGACTGAGGAGAAGGCGGAAGCCGTCGACCAGTATGGCAACAAAGTGAACATCAAGGCGTTGGAGGCTTCGAGCCGCGACGGTATCCTGGTGTTTGAATCCAAAGACAAGGACTACAAGTTCTGGTTCGACTCGCGTGTGCAGGTCGACTTTGGACATTATTTCGGCGAACAGATCTGGGCCGACCCCATCGGTGACGGCGCCAGCATCCGTCGCGCACGTTTAGCTGTGAAGGCCCAGATCACCAAAGACTGGTACGGCGAAGTCGACATGGAGCTCGCCAACGGCTCCTTCGAGCTGAAGGACGCTATCGTCCGCTATAACGGCCTGAAGAATTTCCAGTTCAGCGTCGGTAGCCAGAAACCCGACTTCTCCCTGTCACGCAACACCTCGTCACGTTACCTCGAGTTTATGGAACGCCCGATGGTGGTTAACGCCTTTGCACCTAGCCGTCACCTCGGTATCTTCGGCAAGTATTCCAACAAGTACTTCTTCGGTAGTGCCAGCATCCTGTTCCAGGAGATTGAAGGTCAGGAGACTCGCGACTATGTGGAGTCCAACAACAAGGACTACGGCATGGACGAAGGCCTCTCCTACGTTGGTAAGATCGTGGTGCGTCCTCTGAACGAACCCGACTACGGTATCCACATTGGTGGTGCAATCATGTACGATGCTCCCAAGACCTCTGACGAGATGGGCGTTTATGGCGGTACCCGTTTCAGCTGCCGCAATGCCACCAACATCAGCCGTAAAAAGTACATCGACACCGACGACATCAAGAACACCAAGTTCAATTTGATTGCCACTGCCGAACTGGCTGGCCATGTTGATGGTCTGCGCGTTGAAAGCGCTTGGATGTCTGACTGGACCTATATGGATCCCGAGAAGGTTATCCTTGACAGACCCTATCATTTCCAAGGCTGGTATGTCGAAGGCGGTTACCTCCTCTTTGGCGGCAAGCAGAGTTACGACTCCGATGGGGCCAAGTTCAATCGCGTCCGCACTGGCAGATCTTGGGGCGACATCGAACTGGCTCTCAAGTATGAGTTCCTTGACATGAATGATTACAAAGGTCGCCTTGCCGACCAAGCCATCTATGGCGGCTCTGCCGACCTCTTTGGTGCAGCCCTCAACTTCTACTTCGGCAAGAACATCAAGATGGCCCTCAACTATCAGTATGTCAACAACGACCGTTACGCCAACGGCAAGGGCAAACTCTATGTGGGTCTCGATGCCGAGGGCAACCCGACCAAGGACTTCACTAAGGTTGTGAATGAGGCAGGCAAAGCCGGTGTGAACTACCACATGTTGCTGGCCCGTTTCCAGGTTGCATTCTAAATCAACTATTGTTTAACTTAAAAATGAAAGTGTCATGAAAAAAATATTGTTTGCGGCATTAGCCCTGATTGTTATGATGGCTTCTTGTGTTAAGGATCCCCAATATCCCGGCATCACCATCTCCAATATGTCTTATTCTCCAACAGCTGTCCAGGCGGATGTTCCTGTTACGGTGACGGCAACCATTACCAGTTTTTACGACTTTACTGCGACGTTGTACTACACTGTTGACAACGGAAAATACAAGGAAGTCGACATGATTCCCGCCAACGAGAAGGATGTATACGGCGCCGTGATTCCCGGCCAACCCAACGATGCCAAAGTCACCTTCCACATTGTGGCTTCAGGTGAAATGACAACCACTTCCCCGGAAATGGAATACACCGTTGGCGCTGTCGCCGTCGACTACAGCGTGCTCCGTCTCAACGAGCTGAACGGCAACGACAAGTTCATCGAAATCTACAACACGGGTGCTGATCCTATCAATCTGAATGGTGTTTACATCGAAAAGGACGGTAGCCAAAACTGGTTAGCTGACAACACGGTGAAAATTGATGCTGGTGGCTACTTGCTCCTCTATAGCGAGGACGTCGCTCTCGATCATCCCGATGTCCCAGAGGCTCTGATTTTCCACAGTGGTCTCTCCGCCAAGAAGAACGTCCGTATCCAGCTCTTCACGCCTGCTGGCGAAAGCATCGATGACTTCAATCTGACCAACATTGATGCCAATGACCCGGCCTACATCCCCGCTCCGGCTTCCTACAGCCGCAACGCCGACGGCAAGTGGTACTATAGCGATGCCACCCCGGGTGAAGTCAACGTCGACGGCACCGTCGAAGTGCTCGGCCTCGAAGGCGGCGACACGCCTGAGCCTCCCACCCCGGATGAGCCCGACTACACCAACCTCGTCCTCAACGAGCTGAATGGTACCGACAAATTCATCGAACTCTACAATATGGGTGACCTCGACCTCGTGCTCACCAGCGGTATGACCATCGAGAAGGACGACAAGACCGATCCCATCTGGACGGCTGACGGCACCCTTACCGTGCCCGCTCACGGCTACCTCGTCCTTTGGAGCGAAGACGTCGCTCTCGACCATCCCGAACTGCCCGAAACCATGTTCTTCGGCAGCGGCCTCTCCGCCAAGAAGACCCTTCGCATCGAGCTCTTCATGGAAGACGGCACCTCACGTGACCTGTTCACCAGAGGTCTGACCGGCGAATGGGGACAGACCATCTCCTCCGTCGACGGTTCCTACGCCCGCACACCTGACGGTGGTGCCTGGAAACTCGCCGAAGCCACTCCCGGCGCAGCCAACCCCACCGAAGGCGAAGAGATTCCGCAAGAATAAAAATCTGAGATAAACGATAGAAAAATGGCAAAAGAAGAAATGAAAATCGGCGAAATCTCAAAGCCGAGATTTGAGTTCCGCTCCTTCGGACAGTGCTTCTGCGAGGCCCACAAACGCATGGCCCGCCTGTCAGCACCCGTCCCTGAGAAAGTCTGGGAGCGCCTTAGCGACGAGATCTACATCATCTCGCGCAAGAATGACATCAACAACACCAAGATCCGCGACGGCAAGATGGACATCAAGACCTTCGTGCAGAGCGTTGACGGCCTCGAGCAATGGAACCCCCTGATGAAGGGCGAGTTCCCCATCAGCCGCGAAGTGCTCGAGAAGGAAGTCTTCCCAGCCTTCATGGTGGAGATGCCTAAGCTGACCAAGGACACCTATACCTATGACGAATTCATCGCCATGGTGAAGGCCAATCCCGACCTGGCCGCCGTGCGCGTCCACAAACGGCGCTTCGGCTATATGGTCAACGACACCATCTGCGAGTTCGGCGAAGTTCTCATCAACGGTGCCAAGATCGTCACCATCAACTCGGAGTCGACCGAGATTGAAGACATCAAGAAGACCATCAAGGACTGCGGCCTCGAAGGCGTTGAGAACATCAACTACCTGCAGGCCATCAAGCGCGTCATCGGAATGTCAGACAAACCCTTAGCAAACGAATAAGCGCCATGAAACAGGAAATAGAAAAGAAATTCTTGGTAAAGGGTGACTTCAAGCCCGAGGTCTTCAAGGCCACGCGCATCACCCAAGGCTACCTCTGCAGCGTTCCCGAGCGCACAGTTCGTGTGCGCGTGAAGGGCGACAAAGGCTTCATCACCATCAAGGGCATCGGCAACGCCAGTGGCGCTGCCCGCTTCGAGTGGGAGAAGGAAGTGCCTGTCGACGAAGTGCAGCAGCTGCTCGAGATCTGCGAACCTGGCGTGATCGACAAGACCCGCTATCTTGTGAAGAACACCGACGGGAAACACACCTGGGAAGTCGATGAGTTCTACGGCGACAACGACGGTCTCACCGTAGCCGAAATCGAACTCGACGACGAGAACGAACCCTTCGACAAGCCCGCATGGCTTGGCGAAGAGGTCACCGGCGACCCCAAGTACTTCAACTCCATGTTGATGAAGAATCCGTATAAGAACTGGTAAACCGACAATGGTGGGGCCTTTCGGCCCCACCATTTTATTTAAAACACACTATCATGGCTTTCGACCCGCTGGATATGAACAACTACAAAGTGGAGAAGCTGCCCAAGATGCAGAAATCCAACTTTGAGAAATGGATGGCCCGCCTCGGCGGTCCCCTCGCCATCATCGCCTTCATCGTCATCTATTGGTGCTGCCACATCGGCTTCATCGACAACCTCAATACCGAGACGCTCACCGCCAAGGCCCTGAAGCGTTGCACGGAAATCGGTTTCGACGAGTTCATCCGCACCAACTACGCCATGTTGGCCATCTTCGTCGCGGGTCTCATCCTCTGGATGACCGAAGCCATTCCCAACTACCTCACCTCGCTGCTCATCATCATGGGCATCGTCCTCTGCAACGTCACCACGCAGAAGGAAGCCCTCAACCAATTGGGTCACCCTGTGATGTGGCTGAATATCCTTTCCTTCGTCCTCGCCAGTATGCTGGTGAAGACGCAGTTTGCCAAGCGCCTGGCGCTGGCCTTCGTCATCAAGTTCGGCAAGAGCGCCAAAGGCGTGTTGTGGAGCTTCCTGGTCATCAACCTGGTGCTCTCCGCCTTCATCTCCGCCACCACGGTGAAGGCCACCATCATGTTGCCCATCTTCATGACCGTCTGCGCCATCTACGGTGCCTCCAACGGCAACCGCAACAACTTCGGACGCAACCTCGTCATACAGAACCTCTTCCAGGTGAACATCGGCGCCAACGCCTTCTATACTGGTAGCGGAGCCCACCTGCTGGCCATCTCGCTCATCGCCGGTTTCATCGGGAGCCAGAAGCTCGACTTCGGCTATGCCGACTGGCTGGTGGCCTGCGGTCCGATGAGTCTGCTGATCCTCATCATCGGCCTGCTGCTGGGCATCTATGTCTTCTTCCCGATGAAGAAGGAGGAGCAGAAGCCCCAAATCGACGGCGGCCTCGAGCGTCTGAAGGAAGAGCTGAAGGCTATGGGCAAAATGAAGGCCGAAGAATACAAGGCCGTCGCCATCTTCGTCCTTGTCCTCGTCCTCTGGGTCACCAAAGGCACCTTCCACGAGATTGACGAGACCATCGTCGCCTTGATCGGTGCCGTCATCGCCCTGCTGCCCGGCATCGGCGTGGTGAAGTGGAACGATGTCGACATCCCCTGGCACCTGATGCTGTTCTCGGCAGGTGCCTATACCCTCGGCTCGGGACTCAATGCCACCGACCTGCCCAACACTATGGTGAATGCCGCCTTCGACTCGCTTGGCATCACCGAAAACACCCCCTTCTGGGTCTTGTATGTCATCCTCACCTTCCTGATGATGTATTCCGGCCTTGTCTTCCAAAGCAAGACTATCCGCACGATGGTGTTTGTCCCCATCGCCCTGGGTGTGGAGGCCCGCTTCGGCTTCCCACTGATGAGTCTCAGTCTCCCCGTGGCGATGCTCATCGAGCACTGCTATGTGCTGCCCTTCAACAGCAAACCGGCCGCGCTGCTCTACAACACCAACCAATACAGCCAAACCGACGCTTTCAAGTTCGGCATCACCATGATGACCATATCATGGGTCTTGATCCTCGTCTGGGGTGAAACCCTGCTCCACTGGATCGGTATCACCCCTGGGTTGTTCTTTGTGGAGTAAAGTCACCATGAAAAAGCTCCTCCTCCTGCTACTTCTCTTGCCGCTCGCGCTTCGCGCTCAGGTCACGGAGGACTTCGCGGACGGCGACTTCAGCCAGAACCCCGAATGGTCGGGGACGACGGAGCGTTTTGTCGTCAACGACAAGCATCAGCTGCAGCTCAATGGGGAAGGGGAGGGGTCAGCCTGGCTTTCGCTGCCCATCATCGAATACGAGACGATGGAATGGCACTTCTGGATCAAAGAGGGCTTCGCCCCTTCAGGCAACAACTACTCTAACGTGTGGCTCTGCGCCGACAACGCCGACTTGACGCAAGTCACCCAGGGTTATTTCCTCCGCTTCGGAGAAGCCGGCAGCAACGACGCCATCACGCTGCTGCGCAAGGATGCTGAGGGTGAACAGGAAGTCTGTCGGGGACGGGAAGGCGCCATAGCGGCTTCGTTTGCCGTATCCGTCAAGGTGGTCTGCGACCCCGAGGGCTACTGGACGATACAGACTTGCTATGATGGCTCCGGCGTTTATGACACCGAGGCCGAAGGCTCTGACGATAGCTATGCAAGAAACGGCTATTTCGGCATCTTTTCCAAATACACCTCCAGCAACGCCAAAAAGGTGTATCTCGACGATATCTACATCGGCCCCGATAACATCATCCCCGAAATCGTCGACCACGCTGAGCCGGGCGACATCCTCATCAACGAAATCCTCTTCAACCCCATCGCGCCCGGGGTGGACTATGTGGAGCTTTACAACAACTCCGATAAGGACCTCGACCTCAGCAAGCTGCTGCTGGGCGTCATCAAGAGCAGCTTTCCCAATCCCCCTGACACCACTTTGAAGGAAATCAGCTCAGTGAGCCAACCTTTCCCGCCCCAAACCTATGTGCTGCTTTCCACCAACAGCGAGATTGTGGGCATGCAGTACGACTGTCCCACGGACAATTATGTGGAAATGGCCTCGTTCCCCAGCTACATCAACGCAGGCGCCACGGCAATACTGATGGATAAGGAAGGGGTAATGATTGACCAGATGGTGTATTCGGAGAAGATGCATCATCCTCTGCTGAAAGTCACCAAAGGCGTTGCGCTGGAGCGCGTCAGCTTCGACCAGCCCTCGATGGAGGCCGACAACTGGCATAGCGCCGCCGAGAGCGCGCACTTCGGGACGCCGGGACAGCCCAACTCGATGAAGCAGGACAACGGGTTTTCGGAGGACGAAATCGCCATCAGTCCCGAAATCTTCTCGCCCGACGGCGACGGCTACGACGACGCTTGCTTCATCAATTACCGCTTCGACGAGGCGGGCTATACGATGAACATCTACATCTTCAACGTGGCCGGACAACAGATCCGCCATCTGGCCAAAGGCGAGCTGGTGGGACAGGAGGGCAGCGTGATGTGGAACGGGTTGGACGAAAACGGCAACAGGATTCCCGTAGGGGTTTATATCATCGTCACCGAAGTCTTCAACACGAAAGGCAGGGTGAAGCAGATGAAAAACGCGGTGGTGGTGGGGACGCGTTGAATCAGAACAGATTGTTCAGGTTGAGGGCTTTGTAGTCCTTGCGAAGTTTGCCCTTGAGGCTCCAACGGATGTCGGAGACCCAACGGCGGAACAACTCGTTGTAGTCGACGAACATCGAGTAGGAGAAAAACAGCAGCACGGTGCCGCCTAAGGCCCAGTACCAAGGCAGGTTGCAGAACAGGACGATGGTGCCTGCGATGAAGACAAGGGGTGAGAGCACGAAGCGCACGCCGAAGCTCACCGTATTGCTGAAAGCGGGGTCGTCCAGCTTGCGGCGGATGAACCAGGTGGTGAGCCACACCGGCCAGTTGACGGCGGCGGAGGCCAAATAATAGGGCGAGGTCAGCAGCAGCGCGGCGAACATCCACAACGTGTTGAGGAAGGGCCGCTTCTTGGCTACCGACATCACCGAGACCTTGGCTGCCTTGCGGCGACGCGCAAAATCCGTCACGCGGGCGAAGAGGCTCTTGGCTTCCTCGGGATGTTCCTCGCGGTATTTCAGCACCTTCTCGACGGTGGCGCGGTTGCGCAGCATCTTCTTGTAGAGACCGCCGGCGCGTTTCTCGTTCTTCATTTTGACGATTTCCCAGATGGCGTCATAGTCCTCGTCGTCGGGGATGTAGGTGAAGAGCTTCGAGATTTCGTTGTGGAGCCTGTCTTTCAGTATGTTGATGTTGGCAGCTTCGTTTTCCTCGGTGGTGTTTTTGATGAATTCGGTGACGTTGATGGGTTCGCCGAAGTTGATCATTGCTGTGGAGCGGTAGCGGAAGTAGTCGCCGTATTCGATGGCGGTGGGAATGATGTAAACGGGGTTCTCCTCGCCACCGAACTGCTTGTTGGCATCGACGGCGATGTGGAACAATCCCTTGCCCATGCGCATCAGCGAGTGCTTGGTGCGATGCGTGCCTTCAGGGAAGAGGTAGAGGTCGACGTGATCGTGGATGACATCAACGGCTTTGTTGAGCGAGTCGTCGTTTTGGCGCACAGCCGCCACGCCGTTGCGGATGCGGAAGATGGGCAGGATGCGCATGAAATGCAGCACCTTGGCCACAGCGGGGTTCTTGAAGATGTCGCCACGGGCGATGAAGACCTTGCGGATGTTGTCGGCCGAAAGCAAGACCAAAGCGTCCATCAGCGTGTTGCTGTGGTTGACGCCGAAGATGAGGGAACCGTTCTTGGGGACGCGTTTCTTGCCGTGCACCTCGAAGCGGCTGTAAGCCCGCCTGGTCTGCCAGTTGACGTAAGGCAGCAGGAAGGAATACCAGAAGTCCGGGTCTTGTATTTTCTTGGCCATTTTTTCTTTCAAAAAGAGCGGCAAAAGTACGGATTTTTTGTCACATAATAAAAAATTACTACTTTTACGGCCTCTAAACACGCTTGAAATGAAGACAAGACTGCTTTTCATCCTGGGTTGGCTGACTATGTTCGGGGCACTTTCCTCGTGCATCGAAACGCCCAAGACTGGAGGCACCGAGTCGGGGACAGCCGACACCTTGACGGTGTTGCAGCACGTGCAGGAGCGGGGACGACTGCTGGCGGTGACCAACAGCGCAGCGCCCACGGGCTTCGAGCTGGAGCTGCTGGGCGACTTCTGCGAGGGTGAGGGTCTGGGCCTCGACCTGGTGGTCAACGTGAACCTCGACTCTTGCTTCATGATGCTCGACTCGGGTAAGGTCGACATCGTGGCGGTGGGCATAGGCGCCAACCGCGACATGAAGCGGCGCTACCTGATCACCGAGCCCATACTGATGCAGCGCAGCGTGCTGGTGCAACGTCTGCCTAAGGACTGGAACAAGATGTCGACCGCCAACGAGGTGGAGAACCAATTGTTGAGGTCGCCTGTCGACCTTGCAGGCAAGACCGTTCACCTGCCTCAAGGCAGCCACGAGGTGAAGCTGATGCAGCAGCTGGCCGACCAGATTGGCGACACCATCATCATCGTCGAGTGCGATAGCTTGAACAGCATCGACCTGGTGAAAGCCGTTGCCTCGGGCTTCATCGACTACACCGTGGTGGAGGAATATGTGGCCCGCATGGCTTCGTTGGGGATGAAGGGCTTGGACACCAAGCTGTTTGTCAGCGTGGAGCAACCCCTGGGTTGGGCACTCGCCAACCATGAAGGCGACTCGTCGCTGCTCGTCGAGGTGAATGACTGGATTGACAGTTTCGAGCAGCGCAACCTGAGCCGCATCCTCGCCAAATACGTCAACAAAGCGGATGCCTTCAATGCCAAACGCCTCAGCGGCGACCATATCTCCTTCTACGACGACATCATCAAAAAGACTGCCAAGGAGATCGGCTGGGATTGGCGCCTGCTGGCTTCGCTCATCTATGAGGAGTCGCGCTTCAAGATGGACCTTGAGAGCGAGAAGGGCGCCTTCGGCCTGATGCAGCTGATGCCGGTGGTGATGGAGGAGTACGGCATAGATTACGATGCCACCGCTGAGGAGCAGCTGCACGCCGGCGGACTGCTCATCAAACGACTCAACAGCTGTTTGGAGGACAAGGTCACGGACAGCGTGGAGCGGGTGAAGTTCATCCTGGCCGCCTACAATGCGGGACTGGGTCATGTCTATGACGCCCAGCGGCTGGCCAGGAAGTACGGCAAGTATCCCGACGTGTGGGACGACAATGTGGATTATTTCATCCTGAACAAGTCGAAGAAACAATATTATAACGACACCTGTTGCAAGGCGGGGAAGCTGAGAGGGACGGAGACGTATCGCTTTGTGGAAGAGGTGTTGGACCGGTATTATTTGTATCAAGCTAACTTTGAGTAATATGAAGAAACATTTTATCATTCTGTTTTTGGGTGCCCTGATGGCTTTGGGAACGAGCCGGGCTATGGCACAGAGTTTCAACGCGGGACTGACCGCCGGCGCCACGTTTTGTCAGGTGGATGGCGACAGTTATTACGGTTTCCACCAGCTGGGCTTCACGGCGGGGGCTTTTGCCAACCTGCCTTTGATTGACCACCTCTCGGCTCAGGCGGAGCTGAAGTATTCCCTGTTTGGCGCGCATTCGTCGACCAAGGAAGTGACGGAGTATAACTACAACCCATACAGTCTACGACTGCATTATGCCGAGATTCCCGTGATGCTGCGTTATGATTTGGGTATCTTCCGCGTGGGCGGAAGACCCTTGGACTTTATCATCTTGGAAGCCGGTGCCAGCGTGGATGTGAGGCTGAGGGCTACGGAGGATGTGGATACCGACTATCAGGTGACCACCAATCGCTGGAACGCTTTATCGGCCACCGCCAATGTCGGTCTGGGTGTCGCGATAGGCGAGCACCTGGAAGTGGGGGCGCGCTTTATGTATTCGGTGGCGCCTTGCCGTTTCTCGGCTAGCCCGGGGTGGTTCTTCGGACAGTATTATAATAAGGTGATTCAGCTTACGCTGTCTTACAATCTGTATTCGCCCTTGAGATAAACTCGATATTGCGTTTCAAGCCTTCGTAACCGGCGCGCTGGACAGCGGCGTGCTTGAAGAGGGCGTCGAAGTCCTCCTTAGTGAGGTTTTTCCAGTCGTTTTCCTTCATGGCGAGGAGTTGTTCCGAGGGTTGGAACTCGGCTTCCTTGTTGGGTAGGGCGAAGCGGTTGTAGGGACACACATCCTGGCAGACGTCGCAGCCGTACATCCAGCCTTTGAAGCTAGCGGGGTTGATTTCCGCGAGGCTGCCTTTGTATTCGATGGTGAGATAGGAGATGCACTTGCGGGCATCGATGCGGAAGGGCGCTTCGAGTGCTCCGGTGGGACAGGCGTCCAGGCATTTGGTGCAGCGGCCGCAGCGGTTGGGGAGGCTGTGTCTGGTTTCGCTTAACTCGATAGGCAGGAAGAGGTGTCCGATGAAGAAGAAGGAGCCTTTCTTGGGATGAATCAGGGTGGTGTTTTTGCCGATGAAGCCCAGTCCGCAGCGCACGGCCCAGGCGCGATCGAGCACAGGGGCCGAGTCGACGAAGATGCGGACGCCTTCGAGTTTGCCGGTTCGGGCTTCGATGTGTTCCAACAGCTGGCGCAGCTTGCGCTTCAGCACTTCGTGGTAGTCGGCGCCGTAGGCGTATTTGGCGATTTTGTAGTTGTCGTTGTCGCCGATTTGTTGCTGGGGATAATAGTTATAGAGTACGGTGACGATGCTGCGTGTGCCTTCAACGAGGAGTCGGGGGTCGTAGCGTTTCTCGCGGTTGCGGGTGAGGTAGCCCATCTCGCCCTCGTGGCCTTCGTCGAGCCACTGTTCGACGTGTGAGGATTCTTCTTCGAGCAACGTTGCGCTGGCGATGCCGCAGGCATCAAAGCCTAACTGTTCGGCTTCAGCAATAATCCAGTTCGACAAGGAATCCACTTTAGAACGGCGCGAGGCTGATACCTACAGAGAGCGGGTGGAAGGTCGGGGCGTTGTGACCCACCGAGAAGGTTTGGTTGATCTGGTAGGCGGCGAAGAGGCTGACCCACTTCCAACCGGCGCGCAAGGTGGCGGAATAGGCCATGCGCTCCACGTTCTTGACATAGAGGTATTTCTCGTTGATGTTGTTCCCGCTGCCGTCGGTAAGTATGTAGCCTTCGGTGTAGTCAGGGCCTACATAACGGGTCTTGGTGCCGACATTGATGCCTACCTTGACGCCGACGCCGATCTTAATCTGGTCCTTGATGCGGAAGCGCAGCTCGAGGGGCACATCAACGTAGGTGGGAGCGACTTTAAAGCGTTTGAAGTTTTCGTTGTCGCGGTAGTCTTGGTAGGTGAACTCTTCTTCGGTGTAGGGGTTCGTGATGCGGCTGTAGGAGAAGTAGTTGTGCGAGGTCATGCCTACGCCGACGCTCACGGTGTGCTTGCTGCTTTCGCCCAAGGGGAAGTTATAGGTGAGGGCAAAGCTCACACCCTGGTTGACGAGACGTGCGTCCCAGTTGCTGCTC
>Ga0265301_10005461_pt1 | contig 12482 bp, 8 predicted proteins | sample AusTroGonzalo_MG_2_FD_193488 | JGI IMG/M metagenome (GOLD analysis project Ga0265301, IMG submission 193488) | Bovine rumen microbial communities from tropical cattle in Woodstock, Queensland, Australia - Gonzalo_04 | ecosystem: Host-associated > Mammals > Digestive system > Stomach > Rumen ...
TTGACAATTTACGATTTATTGACGATTGTTTTATATTTTACGATTCATTTCCACTCAAAGGTCTCCACCATCCTAATGACATCCTCGCGCAGGAAGCGGTATACGGGTGCCAGGGAATCGGCATTCGGAGGGCAGTTGCAGTATACCGACGCGCGGAAGAAATGGCGCGTGGAATCGGTGATAAAGAACTGGCACGAAGAGGCTGTGTTTCCTTCCAAATCAAAGAGTACGCCATATACCTTGGCTTCCGGATGACTGTATTCGCGTTCGGGAATCGAGTTCGCGAAAGAGGCATTACGATAGACAAAATCCAGGGCGTCGTTGGTCAGTTCGCGCAGATTACCTCGGACAGGTTTGTACGAGCAATGTATGGTGGCATCCACAGAGGGGTAATAGATATTGATCCAATAGGGTTCTTCATCCCGCGGCTGGACAACGGCATTTTTCGAGAGGGCGAAGGTATAGGGATAGGCGGAGAGCTGAGAGTTGATAGTTGACAGTTGATAGTCTTCAAACGCAATATACGCCGTATCGGGAAGCGATATCCGATAGTAGCCGTAGGGCTTGGGCGTCGTTGCCGCTTTTTCTCCGCAAGAGCAAAAAACGAGCGCGATGATACTGAGACAAAATACGATTTTGCGCATATTAATCCAAATTACGGTGCAAAGATAGTAAAAAAAGGTGAAAGATGAAAGGTAAAAGGCGAAAGGATGGCATTTTTTATCCTCAAAACGCATTTTTTTCAAAAAAAGTACGCGCGCGCTTGCATAAATAAAAAAATTGTTGTATCTTTGTGCCCAAATTAGTTGATACTTTATAAGTTAAAAGTTAAAAGTTGAAAGTTGAGAGTTGAAAGAAGTTTATAAAGTTGAAAGTTGAAAGTTGAGAGTTTATAGAAGTTTATAAGTTATAAGTTTAAAGTTGAAAGTTTAGAGTTTTTAGCCCCGTACGGGGCACGATTTAAAGAGATTTACGATCTATTGAGATTGACAGATTTACAGATTTACGATTGACGATTTATTGACAAATTTATTGAGATTTACGATTTAACATTCAATCGTCAATAATTAAAACTCGTCAATCAATCGTACCTCGTCAATTAGTCAATCGTCAATAATAAAACCTCGTCAATCGTCAATTAGTCAATTGAAATTATGTCAAATCTTGAAAGTTGAAAGAAGTTTATAAGTTTATAGTTGAAAGACTACAGATAATAGACAAAAGATCATGACAGCGAATCAAAATAACTATTGCGTGATAATGGCAGGCGGCATAGGAAGCCGTTTCTGGCCGTTCAGTCGCGCCGAAAAACCGAAACAGTTTCTGGATTTCTTCGGAACGGGCAAGAGTCTGCTGCAGATGACGGTAGACCGTTTCCGACCGATTGTACCGATAGAGAACATGCTTATCGTGACGAACGTTGCGTACAAGCAGATTATCCTGGAGCAGATTCCGGACATGCAGGAAGAGCAGATCCTATGCGAACCGGCCCGACGGAACACGGCGCCGTGTATTGCGTACGCTGTAAGCGCGATTGAAGCGCGCATACAGCGTCAGCCGTCAGCCATCAGCCATCAGCCGAAAGATATTCGGATAGTGGTGGCGGCGAGTGACCATTTGATTCTGGAGGAGGAGAAATTCCGGGAGAGGATACTGAAGGCATTTGCGTTCGCGGGAGAGCATGACGCCATCTGCACGCTGGGCATGGAACCCACCCGACCGGAAACCGGATACGGGTACATTCAATTCGCAGGCGGCGAATCGAATGATGAGCATTCAGCATTCAGCCTTCAGCATTCAGATGGAATATATCCGGTGAAGGAGTTCAAGGAGAAGCCGGATATGGAGACCGCGGAGAAATACCTGGAGAGCGGAGACTACCTGTGGAACAGCGGTATTTTCATATGGAGCTTAGAGACGATCTGCCAAGCGATAGAGCGCCACATGCCGGAAGTAGCGGAGATCTTTGCGAAAGGCAAAGGGATTATCGGGACGAAAGGCGAAAGGGAGTTCATCGAAGAGAACTTCCCGAAATGTCCGAACATATCGGTGGATTACGGTATTCTGGAGAAGGCGGACAATGTGTTCGTTCTGCCGAGCCGTTTCGGCTGGAGCGATCTGGGCACTTGGGGCAGTCTGTATGAACTGAGCGAGAAAGACGAGGATGCCAACGTGAGTCTGCACAGCACGGCACATTTCCATGAGGCGAAAGGGAACATCGTCGTGTTAGAGCCGGGCAAAACAGCCATCGTGCAAGGCGTGGATGACATGATTATCGTGGAGGAGAAAGGTGCGCTGCTGATCTGCAAAAAAGCCGAAGAACAGAGGATAAAACAGTTTGTGGAAGAACTATAAAAGGTTAATAGCCAAAACTATGCAGATAGCGTATGCTACTCATCAAAAAACGCACTGCCCCGTGCTCGTGTTCCGCGTTCCCCAACCGCTCCACAACGTTTTTGATTGAGTACATACTAATCTTCCGCTGACGCGGAGGCTATTAACCCAAAGAGAACCACAAACTGCAAGACAAAAAGAGAAAAAAAACAACATAAATTACTTAATATTAAATCACACATCATGAGTTATCTGAATTTTGACAAGACAGTGCTTGTTAATCTGGAGCGTTCGCTTCAGAAAGAGATGATTCGGACGAACCGTGCAGGCGTGTACAACTCCACGACGATCGTGGATTGCAACACGCGTAAGTACCACGGCCAACTGGTGATGCCGTTACCGCACATCAGCGACGACAACTTCGTGTTGCTCAGTTCGCTGGACGAGACGGTTATCCAACATGGCGCAGAGTTCAACTTAGGTCTGCACGAGTACGGCGAGAACCATTTCAGTCCTAACGGACACAAGTACATTCGCGAGTTTGACTGCGAGTTGATCTCGAAAACGACGTACCGCGTAGGTGCGATGGTGCTGCAGAAAGAGCGAATGCTGGTGAGCTTTGAGCCGCGTGTGCTGATTCGTTACACGCTGCTGGAAAGCGGTAGTCCGACGACGCTCCGTTTCCGTCCGTTCCTGGCCTTCCGCAGTGTGAACGAACTGACGCACGAGAATCCGTTAGCCAATCCGAACATGGACGACTGCGAGAACGGTCGATTCAACCGGATGTATCCGGGTTTCCCGAACCTGTACATGCAGTTCAGCAAGGCGGTAGAGTACCATCATGACCCGCAGTGGTACAAGGGTATCGAGTACCGCAAGGAGAAAGAGCGCGGTTACGCCTTCAAAGAGGACCTGCTGGTGCCGGGATATTTCGAGTTACCGATGAAGAAAGGCGAGAGCATCATCTTCTCCGCCGGAGTGACGGAAGTGAAGACGAGCACGCTGAAGGCGACCTGGAAGAAAGAGCTGGAGCGTCGCAACAAACGTCTTGACATGTTCAGCACGCTCAAGAACAGCGCGAGCCAGTTCTACAAACGCGAGGGTGACAAGTGCTATCTGTTAGCCGGTTTCCCGTGGTTCCATGCCGATGCACGGAGCACGTTCTTCAGTGTCGCCAGCTGTACGTTGGATATCGACCGTCCCGAATACTGGGATGCTATCATCAACAAGACGGCGATTGAGGAGATCGAGCGTTTCATGAACGGTCGCGGCAACGAGAACAAGATGACAGGGATGGATGAGCCGGACGTGCTGTTGTGGTTCATTCGCGCCTGCCAGAAATACGCCCATAAATATACGGTACGCGAGGCGGCCGAGTTGTACGGCCAGTTGTGTCTGGATATCATCAAATGGTACCGCAAGCAGAACCATCCTCGTGCCAAACTGCACCAGAACGGTCTGCTGTGGGTGGACGGCACGCAACGTCCGGCCACCTGGATGAACTCGACGGAGAACGGATGGCCTATCGTCCCGCGTACAGGATACGTAGTGGAGATCAACGCGCTGTGGTACAACGCGATGCTGTTCACGGCAGAGATGCTGCGCGAGATGGGCAAAGAGACCAGCGCCGACCTCATGGAGTATCAGGCCGAGATCACGAAGGATGCGTTTGTGAAGATGTTCTGGAACGGGTTGTATCTGAACGACTACGTAGTAGGCAACTACGAGAACAAGGAAGTGCGTCCGAACATGATCTGGGCGGTAGGTCTGCCGTACAGTCCGCTGGACAAGAAACAGCAGAAGGCTGTGGTGGACATCTGCACGAAGGAGTTGCTGACGCCGAAAGGCCTGCGCAGCCTGAGTCCGAAGAGCGGCATGTATCATCCGGTATATAACAGCAATGCAGCGGACCGCGAACGCGCCCTGCACAACGGCGTGGTATGGCCCTCGACGATTACGGCTTATTCGCGTGCATACATGAACGTATACAAATACAGCGGCACCAGTTTCATGGAGCGTCTGCTGGTGGGTTTTGAAGCCGAGATGGATCAGCTGACCATCGGTACGCTGAGCGAGTTCTACGAGCCGAACCCGCCATACAAGGGACGCGGCGGCATGAGTAGTGCTCCGAGTGTAGCGGCCGTCATCAGCCTGCTGGATACTTTAAAAAAGTATCAGAATTCAGCTATCAGCAATCAGCTATCAGAAGAAAAGGAGGCACAGCAATGAAAGCGTTAATGTTCGGTTGGGAGTTTCCTCCCCATATCTTAGGCGGTCTGGGTACAGCGAGTTACGGTCTGACCCGCGGTATGAGTGAGCAGAAGGATCTGGAGATCACGTTCGTCATCCCTAAACCGTGGGGCGACGAAGATCAGTCATTCCTGCGTATCATCGGTGCGAACAGTGTGCCTGTTGTCTGGAAGGATGTCAACTACGACTATGTGAAGCAGCGCATGGAAGGCAAGATGAGTCCTGAGGAGTACTATCACCTGCGCGACGGCATCAAGTACGACTACCGCCGTATCGGCACGGATGACTTAGGTTGCATCGGTTTCTCGGGTCGTTATCCGGACAACCTGATTGAAGAGATCGGCAACTACGAGGCCGTAGCGAGTGTGCTGGCGCACAGTCTGGATTTCGATATCATCCACAGTCACGACTGGCTGACCTATCCGGCCGGTGTGTTCGCGAAACAGATCAGCGGCAAGCCGCTCGTCATCCACGTTCACGCCACCGATTTCGACCGCAGCCGCGGAAATGTGAACCCGACGGTCTATGCGATAGAGAAACGCGGTATGGACGAAGCGGACCATATCATGTGTGTCAGCAACCTGACGCGCCGCACGGTGATTGAGAAATACGGTCAGGATCCGCGCAAGGTGAGCACCGTACACAACGCCGTAGAGCCGCTGGCTCATCCGGAAGAGTTCACGAAGCCGGAACGCAAGGACAAGTTGGTTACCTTCCTGGGCCGTATCACGATGCAGAAAGGACCGGAGTACTTCGTAGAAGCCGCAGCGCGCGTGTTGAGCAAGACAGACGGTGTCCGTTTCGTGATGGCCGGCAGCGGTGACAAGATGGCGGAGATGATTGACCTGGTAGCCAAACGCGGTATCGCCGACAAGTTCCACTTCCCGGGCTTCATGCGCGGCAAGCAGGTTCAGGAGATGCTGGCGATGAGCGACGTATATATCATGCCGTCCGTGAGCGAGCCGTTCGGTATCAGTCCGCTGGAAGCGATGCAGGTCGGCTGTCCGTCCATCATCAGTCATCAGTCCGGCTGCGCCGAGATTCTGCAGCACGCCATCAAGACCGACTACTGGGACATCGATGCGATGGCAGACGCCATCTACGCGATTGTCAAGTATCCGGCGATGTACAAGAGTCTGCATGAGTTAGGCATGGCGGAAGTGAACAACATCAAATGGGCAGACGCCGGTCTTAAAGTACGAAGGATATATGACGGTGTGATTAATCACACCTTGTAATTGACGATTGGACGATTTACGATTGATTGTCCGATTGAAATTATTTAATCATTGATAAATTATAACTATTATGAAAAATATATGTTTATGCTTCCAGATGCACGCACCGTATCGTCTGAAGCGCTATCGTTTCTTTGAAATCGGTCATGATCACTACTACTACGACGACATGGCCACCGAGGAACATATCAACTGGTTAGTGCAGACATCGTACCTGCCGCTGTGCCAGACCATCAAGGACATGATCAACCTCAGCAAGGGCAAGTTCCACTGTGCCATCAGCATCAGCGGAACGATGATCGAGATGTTCGAGCAGTTCAACCCGGAGATGATTGACATCCTGAAGGAGCTGGCAGGCACGAAGGCCGTAGAGTTCCTTGCTACGCCGTATGCCTATTCGCTGGCTTCGGAGTACAACGAGACGGAGTTCAAGAAACAGCTGAAGTTCCAAGGCGAGCTGTTGGAGAGCATCCTGGGCGTGAAGGCACAGACGGTATGGAACACCGAGTTGCTGTACACGGACGAGGCGGCATACAACCTGAGCAAGATGGGTTACAAGGCCATCCTGACGGAAGGAGCCAAACATGTCATCAGCTGGAAGACCCCGAACAAGGTATATCAGTCGGCGGGTGCTCCGAAGATGAAAGTGCTGCTGCGCAACACGAACCTGAGCGACGAGTTGAGTTTCCATTTCTCCGATCCGAACTGGGCGAACTTCCCGATGGATGCCGAGAAATACGCGAACATGCTGAACAGTCTGCCGGAAGGTGAGGATATCATCAACATCTGGGTAGGCGCAGAGACGTTCGGTGTCCGTCAGAATGCCGGAACGGGTATTTTCGACTTCCTGAAAGCACTGCCGTACTATGCGTTGGAGCGCGAGATGGGCTTCATGACTCCTGCTGAAGCGACCAAGAAACTGGCGGCAGAAGACGTATTGTCCAGTCCTTATCCTCTGACATGGAGCGGCGAGGCAAAAGACCTGAGCGTCTATACCGGCAATGACCTGCAGCAAGAGGCCATCCATAAACTGTATGCCGTAGCGGAACGCGTTCATCTGTGCCAGGACAAGAACCTGAAGACGAACTGGTTAAGACTGCAGGATGTGAACTACCTGCACTACATGAACCATATCGACCAGGGCGAGACGCAGTATGAATCCGCCTACGATGCGTTCATCAACTATATGAATGTGCTTTCTGATTTCCTGCAGACGGTAGAAGAGCAGTACCCGACGACAATCGAGAACGAAGAGCTGAACGAGTTGCTCAAGACCATCCGCAACCAGGAAGAGGAGATTCAGATTCTTCAAGCGAAGTTGAAGAAAGCGAAAAAATAAATCAAAAATCTGCAATCTAAAATTTGCAATTAAAGCGTAGCTTTATAGTATTAGTGCTGTTGGCAGCGACCCTTGTGGCCGCTGCCCAACGGTCTCGTATCCAGACGGTAATCAAGACCTGGCAGATGCCGGGTTACAGCGCCGTGGCCGATACGATTGCTTTCACGGACACGACAACGCTGAACTATCACGACGTGGACGTGCAGCAACTCTATTCGCTGAGCAGCGTGACGAACGGCAACGTGCTCGTTTCTCCTATTGAGAGCCGTGTCATCAACCATCGTCTCAAGACGATTGACGACCCGTTCGCATGGAGCATGACGCCGTATGTGGTCACGCCGCAGCAACAACGCTATTTCAACACCACCACCCCTTATTCCACCGTGGCGTACAAAAAGGGATTTGTGAGCGGGCACGAGGAGAACGACATCGATTTTGTCTTTACCGGCAATCTCAACAAACGGCTGAACCTGGGTATCGAGATGGATTACCTCAGTTCGATGGGTCACTACAAGAACACCGCCGGCAAGTTATACCGCGGATCGGTATGGGGCAGTTACACGGGAGCGCACTACAGCATGCATGCCGCCTTCGGATGGAGCAGACTCAGTTCGTTCGACAACGGCGGCCTGAAGGACGTGAACCAGCTGAGCAGCAGCCTGAGTGCGGAAGACATTCCGGTCCGGCTGAATGCGATGTCGGGTTACCGGTATCTGAGCGGTTACCTGCACAACCAATATGCCATCACGACAGACCGTGAGTATCATGATTCGGTGGACGTGGTGATTGACGGGCGGCGCATGAAACGGGACACCATCAAGGTGGAGTACATTCCGCTGATGACATTCAGTCATATCTTCGAGACGAACAACTCCAACCGGCGTTATGTCGAGAAGACAGCCAACCAGTCTTTTTACGACACGACGTATTACAACCACAGCGCGACGAACGACACCACGGATGTGCTGACGATACGTAACACGGTAGCCGTGACGTTCTGCGAAGCGTACAACACGAAGTTGAAGTTCGGTATCACGGCTTTCGCGATGAACGAATGCCAGCGGTTCCTGTTCGACACGGCGCAATACAACGGTCCTTCCCCTGTTGCGGAAAAAGTAAGCGGCGGAGCGGTTGTGCACGGCATGCCTATGGTCAAGCCGTTCTACTGGATGAACAACACGTATGTAGGGGGAGCCATTCACAAGCACAGCGGAGCGAACGTGCATTACAACGTAGAAGGGCAGGTATGCGTGCTGGGTTACAAGATCGGAGAATTTGACGTCAACGGCAAATTGGATACGCGGTTCATGGCAGGCAAGTATCCGCTGGAGATTTCCGCCAGAGCGTATGCGAAGAGCGAGACGCCGAATTACTACCTGCAGCATTTCCGCTCCAATCACATCCAATGGGAGAACGATTTCGGATTCACGTACCGATTCTTAGGCGGAGCGACGATAGCCTATCCGACGCGATGGGTCAAGCCGCGTATCGATTTCAGTTTCGAGAATCAGACGAATCCCATATACGTGTCGGCGGCAGACTGGAAGCCCAAACAGTACAAGGGCAACGTACAGATCTTCAGCGGCGACGCAGGGCTGGATATCACGACGCCGTGGATCAATCTGGAGAACCGAGCCGTGATACAATACAGCACGAACGACAGTGTGATGCCGGTTCCGCTGGTTATACTGCAACACCGGTTGTACTACCACGGCACCTGGTTCAAGGCGCTGGATGCGCAGATAGGTGTAGATGTACGGTATTTCACCCGGTATCATGCACCCGTATTATGCCCGGAGACAGGCATGTTCGCTACACAGCAGACGACGGAAGTGGGTAATTATCCGTGGATGAACGTGTATGCCAATTTCTACGTGCGATCGATCCGCTTGCGATTCTTCGCACACTACCAACACCTTAGCTACTGGTTTGACACAAAGAGCACCAATTACCTGACGATGCCGGGTTATCCGACGAACCGAGACGTGTTCCGAGCCGGTGTCGCATGGCATTTCTACAACTGACGTGTAGTTGAACGACAGCCGTCAGAAAGCAGAACATAGCATAGAATACATAAAGCTGAAAGCAGACGATATATGATAGTAACACAGAATTTGAATACCATCCTGGTGTACGCCCAAGAGGAAGCTGAGCGCTTACTGAGCAAGAAGGTGGAGCCCGCACATCTGATGCTGGGTCTTATCCGCCTGGGAGAAGGGACGGCCTGGGATGTACTGAAGAGAACAGGATTCCATCCGGAAGAGGCGAAAGCGTATCTGGAGAAAGAGATGCAGGGCGAATCCGGCGTTATCGAGCCGGTGTCCCGCAGCGCCCAGACGGACCGTATCCTGCGTATCGCAGAAGGGATCAGTCGCGAGTATCAGGCAGAGGCAGTAGGTTCGATTCATCTGCTGTTAGCCATCCTGCGTGAGAGCATCAACACCACGGCTGCGTATCTGGAGAACGAATGGAACATCAGCTACCAACAGCTGGTGGACATCTACGACAAGCCTCATTACATACCGGAGATGCCTCAAGAGGCCACCGATCAACCGGGCGGCAACGTGAATGACAGCAACTGGCAGCCGCAACGTAACCAGCAGCAGAAAAACGGCAAGAAAGGCAAGACGACGGCGCTGGACAAGTACGGCCGTGATCTGACCAAACAGGCGGAAGAAGGTCTGCTGGATCCGATGGTAGGCCGCGAAGTGGAGATTGAGCGCGTGGTGCAGATCTTAAGCAGACGCAAGAAGAACAACCCTATACTGATCGGCGAACCGGGTGTGGGCAAGTCGGCTATCGTGGAGGGTCTGGCGCTGCGTATCGTGCATAACGAAGCAGGGGCGTTGCGCGACAAGCGCATCGTGACGCTGGACATGGCATCGATGGTAGCCGGAACGACCTACCGCGGCCAGTTCGAAGAGCGGATGAAACAGGTGATTACGGAACTGCAGAACCATCCGGAGGTGATTCTGTTCGTAGATGAGATCCACACGCTGATCGGAGCCGGCAACGCCTCGGGTTCCCTGGATGCGGCGAACATCCTCAAGCCGGCGTTGGCAAGAGGCGAGGTGCAATGCATCGGTGCCACGACGACGGCGGAGTACGCGAAGTCGATTGAGAAAGACGGAGCGTTGGAGCGCCGTTTCCAGAAAGTGCAGGTCCGTCCGACGACGACGGAAGAGACCCTGGACATCCTGAACCGGTTGAGCGCGCACTATGCGCAATACCACCATGTGACGTACACGGAGGATGTGCTGAAGGCCTGCGTGCACCTCAGCGAACGGTATCTGACGGACAGAGCGTTCCCGGACAAGGCGATTGACGTGATGGATGAGGTGGGCGCTCGCAGCCATGCGCGCCGGCAGGCGACGGGCGACACGGACGAAGCGCCGTATATCATCACGACGGATGATGTAGCGGGTGTCGTGAGCATGATGAGCGGCGTACCCGTGCAACGCGTGGCGACGGCAGAGACGGAACGTCTCCGCACGATGGGCGAGACGCTCAAGAAACGCATCATCGGTCAGGACAAAGCGGTGGAGACCGTGGTACGCGCCATCCAGAGAAGCCGTCTGGGTCTCAGGGACCCGAAACGGCCTATCGGCACGTTCTTCTTCCTGGGTCAGACAGGCGTGGGCAAGACCTATCTGGCACAATGTCTGGCAGAAGAGATGTTCGGCAGCAAGGATGCGATGATACGATTCGACATGTCTGAATTCATGGAGAAGCATACGGTGAGCCTGCTGGTAGGTGCTCCTCCGGGATACGTAGCGCACGAAGACGGGGGCAAGCTGACCGAAGCGGTACGCCGCAAGCCCTACTCCATCGTGCTGTTCGACGAGATAGAGAAAGCGCATCCGGACATCTTCAACGTATTACTGCAAGTGATGGATGAAGGCCGTCTGACCGACCGTCAGGGACATATCGTGGACTTCCGCAACACGATCATCGTGCTGACGAGCAACGTCGGTACGCGGCAGTTGCAGGAGTTCGGCAGCGGCATCGGGTTCAGCGCCGGCGAGATGGACCAGAAGCAGGTGAACGCGACTTTACTCAAGGCATTACAGAAACAGTTCCCGCCTGAGTTCGTGAACCGTATTGACAACGTAGTGACCTTCGAGCCGCTGAGCAGAGACACGATTGCGCAGATCGTACGCATCGAAATCGGACTGTTGCAGCAGCGTCTGAAGGCCCAGGGTCACCATCTGAGCGTGTCCACACAGGTGAACGAGCAACTGGTGGAGAAGAGTTTTGACAAGAAGAACGGAGCGCGTCCGGTCAAACGCGCCGTACAGACCTATCTGGAAGACCCGCTGACAGATATTCTGCTACGCAAACCCAATCAGAAAAAAATAATCATTAAACAAATACAACAAGTATGACAGTAGAAATTACAGACGCTAACATCCAGGATGTGATTGCGTCAGGCAAACCGGTAGTAGTTGATTTCTGGGCTGTATGGTGCGGTCCGTGCAAGATGATGCTTCCGATATTGGAAGAGTTGTCGAACGAGTATGAAGGCAAAGTGGTTGTAGGCAAGCTGAACGTGGATGACAACCCGGATGCATGCGAGCAATACGGCATCATGAATATCCCGACGATGCTCTTCTTCCGTAACGGTGAGTTGGTCAATCGTCATGTAGGTGCGTGCAGAAAACAGGATTTGGCACAACTTTTTGATGCTCTTTTGTAAAAAAGTGCAAAAAAATTTGCATAATTCAAAAAAAAGCAGTACCTTTGCGCCCTATTTTGCCTAAGTGGGCATTTATAATTGTGCCTTTCTAGGCGGAGGCCGCTCTTCCCGTTCCGTCGGGAAGACGCTCCGGGTCCGGTAGCTCAGCTGGATAGAGCAACAGCCTTCTAAGCTGTGGGTCTCGGGTTCGAATCCCGACCGGATCACAGACGTTCAGCGCGATTTGTTGTCAAGCTCGCTTGTATAACAAAACGGAATGAACGGATGTGCAGATTGCCTTGCAAGCTGCAGAGGGATTACGCAGCAATCCCGACCGGATCACAAACGTTCAGAAATGTTAGGCGTCAAGCTCGCTTGTAAGACAAACAGGTCGGAACGTTTGGGCTGAGCGCCCTGCGCGCAGCTGGGATTACGCAGCAATCCCGACCGGATCACTGAATATAGTTGAAAGTTGAAAGTTGAAAGAAGTAATCGTTCGAACGAACGTGAGATAAGAAGTCTTCTAGTGGAAAGTTGAAAGTTATATAGGTATTAGTCTGCATAACTTGCTACTCATAAACTCACAAACTTCTCTAAACTCTAAACTTTAAACTCTAAACTCTTAACAAAAGTTAAGACATGCGTC
>Ga0265301_10005465_pt1 | contig 12469 bp, 19 predicted proteins | sample AusTroGonzalo_MG_2_FD_193488 | JGI IMG/M metagenome (GOLD analysis project Ga0265301, IMG submission 193488) | Bovine rumen microbial communities from tropical cattle in Woodstock, Queensland, Australia - Gonzalo_04 | ecosystem: Host-associated > Mammals > Digestive system > Stomach > Rumen ...
GACTTTTTCCCGGAGAGTGAGGAGTACGCCCAGGCCGTGGAGAACGTGGAGACCGCGAGGGAGAACATCCTGGACAGCTACTACTTCCTCATGGCCCACAACCGCGTCCTGGACATGATCGCCGAGTACTTCGATGTGCCGCGCCTGGAAGTCTTCAAGGCCGACCTGGAGGACTTCTCCTCCCGGATCGAGGCCGTGACCGGGATGATATTTCAGCTCTACACCAGCCTCAAGGGCCGGGACTACGAAGACAAGGAGCTGAAGAGGAAGAAGCTGGAGGTGCTCCAGGATCTCTTCTATCCCATCGACTACAAGAGCCTCCACATCCCGGAGGAGGCAGAGCAGACCGTCCTCCGGGCCTTCGATAAGTTTGAAGCCTTTAAGGATAAATCCTTCATCACCGAGGCCATGTGCAACAGGCCCGAAGGCATGGGAGAGGAGGGTGAAGCCGATGAGTGAGAACGCTATGAAGGCCACCCGGATCTCCTCCATCCCGAAGCATCAGACCATCGCCCCCGTCAAAGGGCCAGAAAGCCCCAGCTTTCTCCCCATGCTCCACGGAGCCGCCACCGACACGCTGGCCCGCATGAGCTCAAGGGACGCGAAGACCAACGCCATCACGGGCAACGCCACCATAGAGAGCGGAGAAGTGAAGCTGGTCATCAAACGCTTCAAGGAGCTCTCTGCCACGCTGGGCATCAACACCCACAAGCTCCTCTCTATGGGCATCGCCGAGTTTACGAAGCAGAACACCGTGGGAGCCCCGTCATCCCAGGCCATCGAGCACACCGTAGCCATCCCCTTCAAGGACTACGCCGTGAGATGTGGCTATGACCTGGAGGAGCGGGAGACGAAGACGGAGGCCGAGGCAGAGGCCGAGAAGAAGAGATTGAGAAACGCCACCGATGACGCGAAGAAGAAGATCAAGAAAGACCTGGACATCCTCCACGCTTCAGAGTTTACCTGGACGGAGAAGGTGAAGGGCAAGACCCAGGACTGGGTGAGCATCCCCGTCATCGGGAGCCGAGGCATCCGCAACGGCTACATCTACATGACCTTCGACCCGGCTCTGGCTCAGTACATGGTGCTCCTCCCGCTCACTCAGTACGCCGTGGCCCTCCTGGGAGTGGACGCGAGAAACGCCAACGCCTACAACATCGGGCTCAAGCTGGTGGAGTACTGGAACATGGACAGCAATCAGAAGGCGGGCCGAGCTGACAGGATCGGAGTGGACACGCTCCTGGCTTGCACCACGCTCCCCACCATCGAGGCCGTGAGGGCCGCGAGGAAGGACTGGATCGAGCGCATCAAGGAGCCCTTTGAGCGGGCTCTGGACGTTCTGACAGAGTGCGGCCTCCTGGCTGACTGGCAATACACCAGGGCCAAGGCCGTCCCGCTCACCGATGACGAAGCCATGAGCATCATCTCCTTTGAGGAATGGTCTCAGCTCTATGTACAGTTTGAGCTGAAGGACGCGCCCGACCACCGCCCCCGGCTGGAGGCCAAGCGGGAGAAGGCGAAGAAGAGACGGCCCCGGAAACAGAAGACCGAGTGACCCACCGAGCGGGGGCTCCTCCAGCTCCCGCTCTTCTCCCGGATCTCTGCATACACATATCAGCATACAGATATGAGCATGAGCGGAAAATCTGACCGAAAAGCGGAAATGCGGGTAGTTACTGGTGAGCATATCATGGGCTCCCGCTCAGAAAATCCGCACAACATCTTGATTTTTCCTTTAAGAGGAAAGCCCCAGACCCCGCTCCAGACCCTCAAAAAATGCGGGTAGTTACTGGTGCAAATGCGGGTAGTTACTGGTGCAAATGCGGGTAGTTACTGGTGCAAATGCGGGTAGTTACTGGTGCAACGAAACCCGGAAACCCTTGATTTTACTGGCTTTTTTGACCCCCGAAAATCTTAGTACTTTTAGTACTCTTAGTACTTTTAGCCGCTCCCGCCCCGCTTTAAGGCGGGCGGGGCTATGGTATAATCATCCCGGCCTTCTTCTTATAGGCCAGGGGGCTTGAAGATCTCCAGGAGCTCCAGGAGCGGAGACCGACAGCCAGCACCACGCACAAAAACAGCGAAATCAAACGGGGGATTAAACCCCAGAAAGGAGCGCGACATGGACAGAGTATTCAAGTATGAGATCGTTGAGCAGATCGCCGTACTCAGCCAGAACGGGGACACCTCCAAAGAGCTGAACAGGGTGAGCTACAACGGGAGCCCCGCCAAGTACGACTTGCGGAGCTGGAAGAGGACGGACGGGGAAGAGAAGCTCCTCAAGGGGCTCACCCTCACGGACGAAGAGGCCACCATTTTGAGAGACGCTCTCAGCAAGAGAGCCGACCTATAAGAGAGGAGGACGCTGACATGGCGAAGGAGAAGAACATCAAAGCAATCGACAGCCTCTTGAGAGGCGAAGAGCCCGTGAAGTATCAGCCCCCGGAGGATGAGGAGAAGGACGGAGACAACACTCTCCGCATCGTCTTCGGCACGAGCGGGACATATCCAGACGGCACTCCGTGGGATCGGGACGCAACCCCGGAGGAAGCCGCCGAGTATGATAGCTGGATGAGGTAGGAGATGGACAGAGAACAGGCCAAGGACACCGTGAAGAGCTATCTGCCCGACTGGCTGGAGAGCCACGGGTGCAGTACCAGGAAGCCCTTCTTGTGCCTCAACCCGGAGCACAATGACCGCAACCCCAGCATGAGCTACGACCGCCGAAGGAACAAGGTGCATTGTTTCTCTTGCGGAGCTGACTATGACCTCCTGGATCTCATCGGGATCGAGTACGGGCTCCGAGATCCGAAAGAGATCTTTGAGAAGGCGTACTCCCTTTACAGGCTGGATGTGGACACCAGGAAGAGGAGCACCGCCGCCGAAGACTTCGGAGGAAACCAAAACCAGCCCAGAAATGAACATACACACATGAGCATACACACATCGGAGGACTTCCTGGACTACTACAGGGAGCGCCACCAGCATCTTGTGGAGACCGACTACATGAAGGAGCGGGGCATCCCCCAGGAGATCCTTGACCGCTTCCTCATCGGGTACGAGCCCAGCTTCACAAAGGGGACGGGCGGGCAGACCTGGAAGGCCATCATCATCCCCACCTCCCGCTCCACCTATACGGCCCGCAACACCGACCCGAAGGCCGAGAAGAAGGCCAGGGTGAGGAAGGTAGGCCCCAACATCCTCTTCAACAGCAGACGGCTCCAGGAGGCCACCACGCCCATCATCATCACCGAAGGAGAGATAGACGCGCTCTCCATCATCACCGTGGGCGGGGAGGCCGTGGGCCTGGGATCTACGGCAAACTGGAGGAGCCTGGTGAAGGTGGTGGAAGCTCAGAGACCCGTCCAGCCGCTCATCCTGGGCCTTGATAACGACCCGGACGGGCAGAAGACCACCGATGAGCTGGTGAAGGAACTGGAGCGGCTCCAGATCTCCTTCTACAGGCTCAACCTCTACGGAGAGGCGAAGGACGCGAATGAGGCGCTATGCAAAGACCGGGACGCGCTGACCGCCGCCGTGGAGAGCGTGACCCACCTGGAGGAGGAAGCTCTGGAGGCCGAGCGGGAGGAGTATCTGAAGAGCAACACCGCCGCGCATCTCCAGGACTTCCTGGACGGGATCGCCGAGAGCGTCAACACTCCCTTCATCCCCACGGGCTTCACCAGCCTGGACACCGCCCTGGACGGAGGGCTTTATGAGGGCTTGTATATCCTGGGAGCCATCACCAGCCTGGGCAAGACAACGCTGGCCCTCCAGATCGCCGACAACATCGCCGCATCGGGCCACGATGTGCTCATCTTCTCCCTGGAAATGGCCCGCTCCGAGCTCATGTCAAAGAGCATCAGCCGCCACACCCTCCTGGAAGCTCTCCAGATCTACGGGAGCTCCTCCAACGCCAAGACCGCCAGGGGCATCACCACGGGCTCCCGATATGCCAAGTATAGCAAGGATGAGCGGGCCGTCATCCAGAAGGCCGTGGAGGCTTATGGGAGCTACGCCGAGCACCTCTTCATCTTTGAGGGCATCGGCAACATCGGAGTGGATGAGATCCGGGAGACGGTGAGGAAGCACATCTCCTTTACAGGCCACACCCCCGTGGTGCTCATCGACTATGTACAGATCCTCTCCCCCGCCGATATACGGGCCACCGATAAGCAGAACACAGACAAGGCCGTCCTGGAGCTGAAGCGGATCTCCAGGGACTTCAAAACCCCCGTCATCGGCATCTCCAGCTTCAACCGGGCCAACTACAAGGAGGCCGTCACGATGGAAGCCTTCAAGGAGAGCGGCTCCCTGGAGTACGGCTCCGATGTGCTCCTGGGCCTCCAGCTCAAGGGAGCGGGCAAGAAAGACTTCGACCCCACGAAGGCGAAGACCAAAGACCCGCGAGAGCTGGAGCTGGTGGTGCTCAAAAACCGCAACGGCAAGACCGGGGACAGGATCGAGATGGAATACCACCCGCTCTTCAACTACTTCACCGAGCCATAAAGGAGACGCGCATGGCCTTAGACTTCGCATGGATGGACAAAATCACCGAAACGACCGCCGCCGAGGACTTCAAGGAGGAGCCAGCCGAAAAACAGGCCCCTCAGAGCCCGCAGGAGCGCGTTTACGGTGAGGGGGAATATAAAACCACATCCGAAGGGGAAAACGCCGTAGAGGGCCAGGAAACGGCCTTAGACGCGAAATGGAGATATAAGCGCAAAGAAGAGGCCCTGGAAGAGGACAAAAAGCGGATCGCCGAGGCATACTCCCGCATCCAGGACAACATCAAGAGGAGCGAAGCTCTCCAGGCCAGCATCTTGAAGGGCATCAAGGCCGGGGAAGATCCCACGGCTCTCCTCTTCATGGCCCTGGACGCTATTTCCCGGATGACGGACAACCCGCTCTTCTATGAACAGGCCGCGAGTTATCTCATCACCATCCACGGGGAAGCCTTCACCCAGCCCGTCCCGCTGGAGATCGAGCTGAAGGCCGTCCAGGATCGCCTGGGCCGACTGGAGGCCGCATCCCGAAGAGACCACCAGGAGGATGAGCGGGCGCGGATCTCTGCCGCTCTCCGAGCTCACCGTGAGCGGGAGGCGTATCTCATGGAGCTCCTCAGATCCTCCAGGGCAAGGGCAAGCTGACCATACACACATACACATACACATGAAGAAAGAGGAGAAGCTCACCAGCCTCTCCTCTTCTCTATGCCCGCCCCGAAGAGCGCACTTACTCACCACCCTCCGGGCGGGCATCGTGCTCCGGGACATAATTCAGCAGATCCCCGACATTACAGCCGAGCATCTCACACAGCCGCTCGATTATTGCATAACTGACCAGCTCCCCAGAGCGCAAAGCCTGGAGCGTACTCTCTGCCAGGATCTTCTCCTTGCGGAGCCGATAGGTAGAGAAGCCCTTCTCCTTCAAAGCCTGGAGCACATCGAACTTGTATACAATCGCCATTTTCTCACCGTCCTCTCCCGCTCTGGAGGGGGCGCTTTTTATTGCTCCCACTCCTCCCAGCATAGCCATTATACACCCGAATGTACACGCCAGTCAAGTGTACAATATGACCAAGAATATACACGCCAACTTTGTGTATATTGTCAATAGACATACACGCCACCAAGGTGTATAATGAAGCCGTAATCGAGAGAGGGAGGCCAGACAGGAGAGAGCCAAGGCAGACGAAAGTAGGCCCCGGAGAGGACGATCCCCTGGTGAGAACTGAGGGACACGCGCGAAGGGTACGGCGAGAAGCCAAGCCGAAACCAAGAAGGCAAGGCAAGAGCGGGAACGGATAAGGGAGAATGGGATTGCAAGAGGGCATAGATACTTAAACAGCCACCCGCCGCTCTCTCCTACAGGACAACAAAAAGGAGGAACACAATGAAGTACAATCTGAGCCGCATCATGACGAAGGCGTGGGAGCTCTTCCGCAAGCTGGAAATCAGCTTCTCCGAAGCTCTTCACCGGGCCTGGAACAGCGCCAAGGCCGAGCCCATCAACGCGGAGCGGATCTCCCAGGCGAAGGCCCAGGCGGGCATCACCGAGGAGACCAACACCTGGAGCGGCTGGAAGGCTCTGGGCTACGAAGTGATCCACGGGAGCAAGGCTCTCTTCGGAGCGGATCTCATCTACGCCTCCAAGGGAGACGGGGCCATCTACAAGGCCCGCTTCTTCGGAGCCAGCCAGGTACAGGCCATCGCATAAGAAACAGCCCGCCCCGGAGGTTACGAGGGCAAGGAGGAACATCATGAAGACCGTGAAGACCATCACCGAGCTCTGCGAGGCGGGACGCGCCGCCGAGTACAGGGCCGAGAGGGAGAAGCTCCTGGAGACCGTCTCCACCCTGGAGGCCATCTACTCCGACACCAGGGAGCTCACCCCCGCCGAGACCGTGGCCCGCTTCAAGGAGACCGTGGGCGCGGAGCTGGCCCAGATCGCCGTGGCTACGCTCATCAATCGGAGCGCCTGGGACGGACGCATCAGCAGACGGAGCGCGGCCTGGGCCGAGGGCATCACCGGGGCCTGGGATGAGGAAGCCGCTCAGAGAATGGGGATCTACACCAACAAGATCCACATGGCCCACCTGGAGCAGATCGCCCAGGAGATGAGGAAGTAATCAGAGGAGCGGGCCTCATCACCCGCTCCCACAATACAGAAGGGAGAACACTATGAGAACGAAAAGAAAGCTCACTTTCAAGGGGCCGAGCTACTACCCAAATGAGGTGTGGGCCACGATGACCAAGGAGGAGCAAGACCGCGCCATCCTCTCCTGGCTCATCGTCACCCGCCTGGAGACCGCCCCCATCCGGGAGCTGGAGTTTGTCCACGCATTTCTCAACGCTGGAGAAAGGAGGAGCGCGAAAGCATGAGACCGAGGGACGAAATGGAAGCCGAGTTTCTGGAGCTGGTGAAACAGCTTGACGAAGTGGAGGTGCAAGCCTTCATCGTCTGGGCCGAGACCGCTCTGGCTGGAGGATCGACAAGGGAAGCCACCGAGAAGGCCGAAGCCTTCTTCCTGGCCCATCCCGGCTATGAGAGACAGGCGAAGGTGATGCACAGCTACGCGGAGGCCGATGATGTGCAGACCGCCAGGGCTCTCCTTCACATCGGGAAGGTGGTGAACGCATGAGCGCCCTGGACAGGAACGGGGAGCTTGAGCTCCTCCTGGCTGGCCTCTACGAGCTCACACAGCAACTTGTGGACTTGAGCAACTATCCGGGCCAGCGCGACAAATTCAACGCCCTGGACGCGGCAAGGATCGCCGTGGAGGGCAAAATCAAGACCGAGCTGGAGGGCCTTGAGCACTATGTACGCTACGGGCTCAAAGAGAAGGAGGTGACAGCATGAAGACCGGGCGGGAACAGGTGGAGGAGCTACGGCTCCTCCGGGCCGATAAGGAGAAGGCCCTGGCTCTCTGCCGGGAGATCCGGGACAGCGAGACAGCAACCTACACCGAGAAGCTGGAGGCCGTGAGGCTCATCCAGGAGCTCCAGAAGAAGGACTGACCGAAGGGGAGGCGGGAGACCGTCTCCTCTTTCTTACTGGCCCGCTCAGAGTGAGAAGCCGATGCACAATAATATGAAGGTGATACTTGACAAGGAGAAGGCCGTGGCGTATAATAAGGGCATAGAGTTAGATGTATGAGCATATACACATACACACATGGAGACAGGACGCTCATGGGGAAATCAGCACAGCGCAAAGGGGCAGACGGTGAGCGGGAGCTGGTCTCCGTACTGAACGGCTACGGCTACCAGACGGAGAGAGGAAGCTCCCAGAACTACGGAACACTCCCGGATGTGACCGGGCTCAAAGGCATCCACATAGAAGTGAAGAGAGTGGAGCGGCTCAACGTCCCGGAGGCCATGCAACAGGCCGAGCGGGACAGCCTCAAGTTTAAGGACGGGAAGCCCGCTCTATTCCATCGGAGAAACCGCCAGCCCTGGCTTGTCACAATGAAGCTGGAGGACTGGATCGAGCTCTACAGATCCACATACACATAGACACATACACACAGGAGGGACAACAGGCATGGAAGAGCTGATAGTATACGACCGGGCCGAGCTGACGGCCCAGCAGACCATAAGCGCGGATCTCTACGCCCGCTTCATCGAGTATCTGGACGCGAAGCCCAAGACCGTCCAAACCTACACCAGGGCGCTCCGTCAATTCGCCGCATGGATCTCTTCTCAAGGCATCACGCGCCCCCAGCGGGCCGATGTGCTGGCCTTCAGATCGTGGCTCCAGGAGAGCGGGCATAAGCCCACCACCGTCCAGAACTACATCACCGCCACCCGGCTCTTCTTCCAATGGACGGCCCAGGAGGGGCTCTATCCGAACATCGCCGAGCATATCAAGGGAGCCACACTCAGCAAGGAGCACAAGAAGGACTATCTGACCAGCCGCCAGGTGAAGCAGATCTTGAGCACCATCGACACCAGCACCCTCCAGGGGCTCAGAGACTACGCCATGCTGGCCTTGATGATAACGGGAGGGCTCCGTACTATCGAAGTCTCCCGCGCAAACGTGGAGGATCTACGGGCCGCTGGAGACAGCACCGCGCTCTTCATCCAGGGCAAGGGCCGGGAAGAGAAGACCGACTATGTGAAGGTACAGCCCCAGGTGGAAGACGCGCTCCGGGCATATCTGACCGCCAGGGGAGCCGTGGCCCCGGAGGCTCCGCTCTTCGCCTCCACATCGAACAACAGCAAGGGGAGCCGCCTCTCCACCCGCTCCGTGAGCGGGATCGTGAAGGAGCGGATGAGGGAGACGGGCTACGACAGCGAACGGCTCACGGCTCACTCCTTGAGGCACACCGCCGTGACGCTCTCTCTCCTGGGCGGGGAGGATCTCCAGCGCGTCCAGCAATTCGCCCGCCATGCCAACCTTGCCACCACCATGATATACGCCCACAACCTGGACAGGGCAAAGAACAAGTGCGAGGCTACCATAGCCAACGCCATCTTTAAGTGAGGAGGGAGACCGTGACCACAGAAGAGAAGCTCATGAAGGACGCGGAGGAAGCCGCTCAGATCTTCCAACGCCAAGCCGATGAGGCCACCGCCGAGATGGAGAAGACCATCCCAGACCTGGAAGGAGTAGAGCTATGAGTGAGATCCTGGCTATCATCAATCAGAAGGGAGGCGTGGGCAAGAGCACCAGCGCCGCCGCCATCGGAGCGGGCCTTCTCCTTAGAGGCCACACCGTCCTCTTCATCGACCTGGACGCACAGGGCAACCTCTCCTTCAATCTGGGAGCGGGCCACAAGGCGCTCTCCTCCCTGGAAGTGCTCACCGGGACGGCAACGGCCCAGGAGGCCATCCTCCACACCGAGACGGGAGACCTCATCCCGGCCTCTCCCGCTCTGGCTGGAGCTGACGGCATCATCACCACCACGGGCAAGGAGTACAGGCTCCGGGAAGCTCTGGAGCCGCTCAGATCCTCTTATGACTACATCATCCTGGACACCCCGCCCGCTCTGGGCATCTTGACGGTGAACGCTCTGACCGCTTGCACCGGGGCCATCATCCCGGCCCAGGCTGACGCTTACTCCCTCCAGGGCATCGCCCTCCTGGCTCAGACCGTGGATGTGGTGAGGAAGTACTGCAACCCGGCCTTGAAGGTGAAAGGGATCGTGCTCACCAGGTACAACGCCCGCTCCGTCATCAGCCGGGACATGATGAAGCTCATGGAGAGCACCGCCGCCCAGCTCCACACCAAAGTCTACAAGTCCACCATCCGGGAGTGTACGGCTATCAAGGAGGCCCAGGCCGTCCAGGAGACCATCTACGGCTACGCGCCGAAGAGCAACGCCAGCGCCGACTACATGGCCCTGGTGGATGAAATACTGAAGGAGATGTGACACTATGGCAAAGAAGGACTTCACGAAAAACCCCGCGCTCCAGTTTATCAGCACACCCACCGAGGAGGCCCCCAAGCCGCCCGTGGGCTACAAGATCGACCCGGCCTTCATCGAGACCAAGAGCCGCCGCGTCCAGCTCCTCATCCAGCCGAGCGTCTTCGCCGCCGTGGACAGGATCGCCAAGAGGAAGGGCATCTCCCGGAATGAGGCCATCAACGAAGCCTTGAAGCAGTACGCAGAAAGAGAGGGATAAACATGGCAGAGACAAAGGTTTACACTATGGAGGAGCTGACGGGCATCTTGAAGGTGACGCGCCGCTCCATCTACAACTATGTGAAGGCGGGCCAGCTCAAGGCCGTCAAGATCGGACGCGAGTGGAGAGTGACCCAGAAGGCCCTGGATGACTTCCTGGAGCATGGAACGGAGGCGGGCTACTATGAGACCGTGGCTCCTCCCTCACAGGCCAAGAGACGGAAGGCCAGATCTTGACAATAACCGCCGCTTACTTCCGCAAATTATCATTAGCAGAAGTAGAGAAGTATGAAGATGACCGCCGCATTTACACCCATGAAGGAGTGATGACATGAAGCCGCAAGAGCTGAAGCTGGCCTTTGTAGAGATGAGAGCCGAGGGCCACAGCTACCAGGAGATATGTGACAAGCTCCACATCGCCAAGGCAACGTGTACGAAGTGGGAGCGGGAGCTCCGTGACCAGATCGACCGCATGAAGGCCGAAGCTATGGAGACCCTATACGAGAGCTATCACATGACCAAGGCCAGCCGCATCAAGACGCTGGGCTCCACGCTGGAGAGCATCGAGACCGCTCTGGAGGGCGCGGATCTCTCCGAGGCTGACCCGCTCAAGCTCATGGACATGAAGCTGAAGTACGCCGAAGCCTTGAAGAAGGAGTACACCGCCACGGCTCCAGCCTTCACTCCCGGAGAGCGGATAGACGGCAAGGCCATCCTGGAGGCTCTGGCCTCACTCCTTGACCGCATCCGAGCGGGAGAAGTGACCGCCGACCAGGCCACCAGAGAGAGCCGGGTGCTCTCCGACCTACTCAAAGCATACGACCTCACCGAGATCCGGGCGAAGGTGGACGAGCTGGAAGCCGTCCTCAACCGCCGACAATAAGGAGGACTGATATATGCCAACTGATATTAAGGCCCTCTTGAAGAAGAAGGGCTGGACAGGCCGGGAGCTGGGCATCCTGGAGCTGACCAACATGGCAGAGATGTATGACCAGATGAGGCGCGGAGTACAGGAGCCCCGTGAAATCATCGACCGCGCCGCCATCACCGCCGCCATCCACAACCTGGACAGAGCCAACGGGCCGACCTATAACGGCTACATCTCCATACATGAGTGGATCTCCGTGGAGGCCCCGACAGCCAACGCCCACATACAACAGCTTCAACTGGGCCTTGCCACCATCCTCCAGTACATCCTCTCAGCCAGCGCAACGGAGAAGGCTTACGAGTATGTGGAGAAGCTCCCCGCCATCATGACGCGCAAGGAGTACGAGGAGAAGAAGGCCGAGGGCATCCACCGCCAGCTCTACGATGAGAACGGTGAGCCGCTCACCTGGAACGTGTATAGCCTGGTGGAGCACGTTATCACCTACTACGCCGAGCTGGAGACGAAGAAGGCCAACCCCTTCAAGGCCCTCAAGAAGAAGTACCAGGCCGCGAAGGTGAAGAGCCCCCGCCTCAGATCCATGTGGCCCCGCGTCATGGGGGAGGGCTACTACACCCTGGAGGACGGCTCCCGCTCCGATGAGATGACAGAGGAGGAATGGCAGAAGGCCATCACCACGCCGAAGATGGAGGAGGCGCTCAGATCTCTCCGGGAAGCTGACGGAGACACCGCCGCCAGGATCGCCCGCGAGAGGCTCATCATGAAGCGGCTCATGACCAGAGGGGAAGCCATCTTCGCCGGGGCCACCGATGAGGAGGCCGACAAGATCCAGCAAGTCATGGACTTCCGGGAAGGCTACGCCATGCCTTGCACCTGGCACTACTACGAGGAAGCCCCGGAGGATCTCTCCAAGTGGGATGTGATCGAGGCGGGCCTCTACGAGTTTTATCTGGACTGGGACGGAGACATGGAGGCCAGCCTGGAGGACTTCTACGCCGAGTTTAAGGAAGCCGCTGACCTGGCCTTGAAGGAGATCGACAAGAAGTACAAGCTGGGCGCGGCTCAGATCCCGCTCAAGGACTGGCTCACAAACACCATCCCGCTCCCGGATCTCTATGAGATGGACTTCTTCGGCATGAAGGACTTCATCGAGAGCGAGACCTCTATCTGGGACGGCAACAGGCGGGCGCTCTTCAACGGCATCGCCATCTATGAGCCTTGCGACTTCAAGAAGGAGGAGGGCCACGCCCCCGACCGTCTCCAGGATGAGCGGGGCTACTACAAGCCGCCGACCATCACGGACACGCTCACCGTCATCCAGCTCTCCGACTTTTTCCCGGAGAGTGAGGAGTACGCCCAGGCCGTGGAGAACGTGGAGACCGCGAGGGAGAACATCCTGGACAGCTACTACTTCCTCATGGCCCACAACCGCGTCCTGGACATGATCGCCGAGT
>Ga0265301_10005467_pt1 | contig 12469 bp, 13 predicted proteins | sample AusTroGonzalo_MG_2_FD_193488 | JGI IMG/M metagenome (GOLD analysis project Ga0265301, IMG submission 193488) | Bovine rumen microbial communities from tropical cattle in Woodstock, Queensland, Australia - Gonzalo_04 | ecosystem: Host-associated > Mammals > Digestive system > Stomach > Rumen ...
ATGCGTAGATTACACCGATTTTAAGTTTACCAGCAGTACAAGCAGCCGTGCCGACAACCAATTTAACTTCAGCGTCCGACGTCATGCATACAGGAGCAGTAGCGATTGTGCATTTACCAGCACCTTTAATATCGGCCTTTCCTGTAGCAGATAATACAGCAGTTGATCCAACTGTAACACCAAGAGTAGCGGATCCAGAAGATGCCAAGTCATCAGCAATATTCTGAATGAATGCTCCAATTACAAAGTGTCCTTTAGGTATTCTGAAACCGAGCAGGTTGCTACCAGTAGCAGCCAAAGCTGAGTCAACAGCCAAGTCAACAACACATTCTTTGGTTGAGAAATTACCGATAACACCGCCATCAATTTTTCTTAATTCTTCAGCAGTCATTTTAATTATTTCCTTTCTATTGTATTCTTCCTTCACGCATCTGTTGTTCTATTACTTTTTCATATTTAGCAAACTCATCAGGACTCATTCTTCTAATCTGGTCTCTAGTAAACGTTTGGCCGTTTCCAGAATAAGTCTGAGTATTTTGAGTTGCTACACCGCCCTGAACTGCAGATGTGTCATTCTTTACCTTATCTTGTAAGGCAACTGTTTTACCAGCGTTATATGCCTCTTGATACAACGGTAAAACTATATCCATAATATTATGTAATTGACCGTACATATCTGGAGATGCTCCATAAGCCTGTACATATTGTGACATAATATTTGTTAATGCAGGAGATGCATTAAGTATTTGATTGTAATCATTCTGAAATTTTGATACTTCATAATAGGCATTCTGTTGTTGTATAGCCTGTCTTTTACCTACTACCTCGTTGCCAAGTTGTTCAAATCTTCTTTCAAACTCATATCCTTTAGCTGGATCAGTTTCCTTAAGAGCATTAACGGATGCATCAATTTTGGCTGGATCTGCATCAACACCAAATTCATTACACAATCTAAGGTATTGCTGTTTCCCTACATTTACAATTTGCTGATCCATATTCATTAAGTTAAATGTCTGTTGGTCAACATCTTGTATCCCAAGCGTTTCTCTCAGCTTTCTCTCTTCTTCATCCCTAATTTCATACTCTTTGATTTTTGCTTGTAACTGTTCAACCGTAGGTTGTTCTGTACTTTCAGTTGTTTGTTCACCATTTACTTGTTCTGTGTTATTATTTTCTACAGCACCACTTCCATCAGTAGTTTCTTGGACATTAGTCTGTGTATCTTGGCTTGCTGCGGTATTTTCTTCAGTAACTGTAGTAGTTGTCTGAGTTTCGCTAGGAGCCGTTGTAATAACTTCTTCTGCCATTTAAACCTCCTAATCTTGTTCACTTAAAAATTTTATAGCATCATCATATTTCTTTGCGTGGGACTCTGCTCTCTCTATAAAGCATTTAAGCCCCCAGGAATATTTCAACCACCAGTCTCCAACCCCAGGTTCTCCAGGTGATAATGAAAGACCTTGATAAATTTCATCTTTAATAAAATCTCTGCAGTCTTTCCACTCTTGAGTGTCGCAAAGCTTTTTGAATTTTTCAAATTTTTCTTTTGCATCTAGCGCCTGCTTTTTAGTTTCTGGATCCATTTTTGCAACCTTTTCTCTTTTCTTTTTGTTGCTTTCAATGTAACTTACAACTTCGCTCATTTAACTAATCCTCCTTGTATTTGTGCTTGTACCTCTTCTCTAGTTAGCGTTGGATCTGGTATCTGTCCAGCAATCTGTTGCTCTTCTAACATATTAGCAAATTCTGGTATTGCAGCAGTTATGCCTCTTTCCATATCATTTACATATTGACCAACATGGCCTTCTGGTATTCCTCTTGCATTAGCCTCTTGCCTAATTGCTCCACGCAATCCAATCGCTCTAGATAAGGTATTTATCTGTCTATAATTTAATTCATTAAGTATCCAAATAAAGAAATCAGCGGCTGGGAACTCAGGTCTTTGTACTATAGTCTGGAAAGCTGGGCTACCCATTAACTGGAATAACTTTTGTACTGATCCTTCTTTTTCAACGCTTGTCTGAGCATTACCAATCATGAATACATAATGCCCATTTCTGACTTGTTCTGTTATATTATAGAAATCCTGTATGCCATCCCTTATTACAGGAACAACATCATCGGTAGTTTGGTATTCTTTCTTTAATTTATATATTGACCATATAATAGGAACTACAACATTATGGGAGAATAGATATGCCTCTCTAGATAACCTAGTTGTTTGTCCGCTATATATATAAGTTGATTCACTAGCGGTTCTAACTCCTCCAGTCCCACCAGTTCCTTGCATATATGGGCTTACGCCAGTAGCACCCTCCATCTTTCTCTTAAAGAAGTTTTCAAAATCAAAACCTCTAAGTCCAGCAGAGAAGTTCATCGGTTGTGGCATTCTAACGTCATTTAAGTCATCGTTAGAGTATTCTACTATGCCACCAGGTTCCCATATAATACCTTCGTTTATAATACCTTTCTGGGCCATTACTGGAGGGTTAACTGTAAGCAACCAACTCTCCATAGTTAAGTCCATGCATTTATTTTCAAGTTCGTTTAATAATAATGCTGGCTTTAACGGAGTCTGTCCTCTTAATGTATCTGGTCTTTCATTATAGCAAGCATATCCGATAGGACATACTGGGTATAAACTCTCATCTAATTTTGCTAAATATTTTCCAGCAATGACGACAATAATAACATTACGAGCAACGTCACCGTTAGAAGGGATAATATAATCACCATAATATTCCATTACCTCAACAGTAGAGCCTATAACCTTTGTGTCTATATCATGATAGTCATCTGAGTAGTCATTTATTTGAGTGCGACTACCTTGTTCTACCATCTGTTTTAGGTCTGCTATTTCTTCTCTTGTTAATTTATAATCTTTATTTGACAATACATAACTTAGTGGAACAAATTCTCTGTATATTTTACCACAAGATTGCCAATGATTTTTCTGTGATTTATCAAAGAATAGATTAAGCGGATCTATTCTATCTACGTCCGCTCCCTCATATACTATTTCATCTTGAACTCTATTTACATATTCAATTCCAGTAACAACTGTCTGACCTAATTCATCAACACCATATATAGGCTCTTCTGACTGGTATCTCTTTTGCTCTACCTTTTGAGTCCAATGAGAAAACCAAGCGGCCTCACCCTTATCCATATAATCATCTAATATTTTGTCTAGCGTTGATTGTAAATCTATTTTATAACAATCAAATACCAATGCTGATTTAAGCATTGCGCTCATCTCATGTGATTCTGGATCAAGGCCTTCAATATCAAACATACCATCATAGTTTTGGTAAACAGCCTTAAATATATTTGCTCTTAATGATTGTCTTTGCTCATAGACATCGGGTATCAATTTAACCTCTGCCTTATATTCATTTGCAGAAGGATATATTTCTCTAACTACTCTGTCGTAGTCTTCCCTGACTTCTTCTACATCAGCAGCCCACTGTTTTGCCTTATCGCAAATATCTTGGCAAATATTTTCCCTATCTATCTTTCTTATTTCTTTTTTGTTGTTATCTTTGTAATAGTAAAATCTCATCTTATTCCTGTTCTATATTCATATTTATCTCTACCAAAAACATCTCTCCTTATACCAGCAAATGTTTTGGTTGGGGATGGTTCGCTTTTAATTGGATAATATCTATACGCAATATACCCACATGCATCAGTAGGATGCGTTAAATATTTAGCCTTTGGATCGTTCTTGATTTGATAAGAGGTAGGTTTCTTGGGCTTACCAGTTCCTTCCTCTTGAACAAGGTTCTCTATATCATATATTAGATATTTACATTCTGGTCTTATCTTTATGTGGGGGACTCCATTCTCATCTCTCATCATTCTATTCCAGCAGTTATATCTATAGGTTATTGGTGGGTTGGATTTACCTACATCAAATTTAACATTAGTAAATCCCATCCTAGCCAATTCGACTTTCATTATTTTAAAATCGCTACCAGTTGTTTTCTCATATCTACCCGACGAGTCACCAGTTATTATTATTTCATGTTCTTTATAACCAGTTTCTTCAAGTAGCTCACCAAGTAATCTTATCTGGTGTAATGTATCTGTATAGTTCTCTACGAGTTCATACAAATAATATATTGTGCCATTATAATGCTGACATATATACCAGCACATAGGATCTGTATTGAAGTCGCATGTAACATAAAGTGGTTTTGTTTTATCTATTTCTATTATAGCATCTATGTTATCTGCTCTATTAAAACCCTTTGTAGCGAGACCAGATACGAAATCCATATCCTCGCCAAGTACATTACGCTTAAAATATTCTTCTGAATATCTTTCACGCATTGACTCTATGAAACCCTTAGGTAGATTTTTTGCGTTTTCTGTCGTAGGTGCTATTATTCTACGGTAGTTATCTGGTTTATGTTCTACAAAGTATTCATAAATCCAACCCTTTGTTTCCTGTGGGTTGGTATGGCCAAATAGTCTATATTTAAAATTAATCCCCCAGCTCTCTTTTCTCTCTTGTCTTAGACGTCCGAGCAACATATCAAATGTTGACCTAGGTATATCTGACATCTCCTCAAGTTCTACAAACCCAAGGTTAAGTGATTTAAGTTTATCTGGTTCCTCTAAATGTCTAAATAGTATTTCACTCTTATTGCTAAATACTATTTTACTTTCAGCCTTTAAATAGTTGTAGTCTATTCCAGCCTGTAAGCCCATCCTTTCAAGATGCTCAAAGTAACTCACCAGTGTTGTATCCCTTACCAATATTAGAGTCTGAGCGCCAACTAAGCCCTTGATGCCTGGGTATTTTAATGCAAGTATTATACCAAGTAAACTACCAGAGTATGTCTTACCACTACCGAATCCACCTTGATATAATGCTACATCTATATCACTATCATGATTTCCTAATTCAAGGAACTCTTTTTGTGCTGGGAGTAATTCATATTTATATCCCATTACTTAGTTATCCTTTTCATTAGTTGTTCAAACTTTTTCTTGTCTATCTGCTTTTTTCTTTTTCTAAACTTTACTACCTGGAATGAACTTCCTATTATTCTCTCTCCAGCCAATACAATTATTGATAGACCAACAAAAAATGTTAGTGGTCTAAAAACAAATATATACCATAGTAAGTGAAGTAATTTATCTTTAAACACTAACACCTCCAACCCTAAAAGGGTGTATAGTTTTTCTGCACAACCGCCAGAACTATACCAAACTGTGGGTGGCTACTATTGCGCAAGTTCACCACCGAGGTCTATTTTAGCTTACACTAGGCAGACTAGGCAGAGGCTAGCCTCGTTACACTCAGGTGAGCCAGTAGGGCATTCTCCCACACAACCACTTAGTGGTATGCTATAATTACATTATGGCCCCATGAATCCTGGTTATTTTATATACCGAGGACCAGGAAAGTCGGTGTACAGGGTTTTACGAGGTACCGCATCTCGGTAGTCCATGGCTAGTTATTAGCCAACTTCGCTACACTAAATCTTATCTGCGTCTATATTAAAGTATAGCTTGGCAATTTCCTTTTTAACCTCATCTGGCTTAACACCATTGTAGTTTGCTATGTCACTTAATATAGCCCTTGCATCAGCAAGTTTACCTTTTTTATTTGCATTATTGAACATGTCCCAGTATATACGCATCAGGTCTTCTTTGGTAAATTCCATTGCATCCTGCATTGCATTTAATTCTGTTCTACGTTCTTTAATTGCCTCTTTAATTCCGTCATCACTCAGTAATTGTAAACCAATTCTATTTGCGTTTTTTCTATCATAGCCGCCCTCTATTGCTGAGAGTGTCGGATCTAAAGTTGTTAAATATTTATCTATAAACTTTTGCTGTTGCTCATCACATTCGCTATAAAGCATTCACTCCTCCAATCTATCAGGCAGGTGGGCTGACCTAATAGATATTGTGCAGAAAGGAGGAGATGTGATGCCCACCTTTTACCGTATTATTTACCATCAAACATTATATAGTGCGCACAATCTACAACTCGTATAGGCTCACTTGCCTCAACTAATCCATTAGCCAAGCATTCTATTAATGGGCATCCATACTGTTGCTCACACCATACGCATATATCTTCTTTGTCTATATATACAGTTCTTGTATCTTCTTCTTCAATACATTCCATTATCTGTACCTATCCTTCCCAACCCAGAAGTAAGGTCTGTCTTCACCATCTCTAATAATAGGTATGCATTGAGTGCTAAATGAATTACCTTTGAAATTAGCCAATACAAAACCTTGTTGCCAGTCCATCATTAGTCTTCTGCCTTTAAGATGGTACCATGGTGTTCTTTGACATAGGCATCCGCATTCGATACCAACCGTCTCTCCAACTGATGTTGTTTTATATACTTGGCTAAGTTTGTGGGTATGGCCCTGAATAATAGAAGTACCCTCCTGCTCCATTGTTGCATAGGCAGATGCACCACCTTTTCCTCTGGCTACAGTGCCATGGGTTATTAACAATGTGCCATCTCCCATTGGATCATATACCTCTGGATAATAGTATATACCAAATTCTGCTAACTTAAGCCAACCTTGTATTGAATAGTTTTCAAAGTCCTCTGCTAATATCGGAGATAATTGTACCCACCGGTCTATCCATCCTTCATGACACTGACTACCGATATACGATATCTTTGTATTTGGTAATATGTCTCTAAGCAGTTCTGCAATACCACACCATCTATGTCTATCTTGTCTTGCAGTATTGAAATTGACTGCAAGTTCTCTTAGTTTAGGATGAGTAGAGAATGCTGTCATATCATTTATATTGCCATTCAATACTAACTCATCTGGTTGGTATTCATATAGGAAATTAAGAAATACCTTTAGAGCATCTGAATCCTCAAATGGTATATGCCAGTCAGAAGTAATTACCATTGAAGTTTCTTCTTTATCATCCTCGGTGGGAATTGTAAGCAAAGGCTTTTCTTTTAAACTTGTAAAATATGGTAATAAACTTTCTACTAAACTTTGGCTATACCCTTCTGGTATTTCTACTTCTTTGTTTCTAATTTTGTCTCTAGTGGGCTTACCTTTAAGCAACCACCATTCATATAATTTATTAGTATCTGGAAGATTTAATTCTAGCATTATACCTCCAGAGGTTCTTCTTCTATTTCTTTTATAAGTTTATCAAACTTATCTGGATTATTCATACATTCTATAAAATTACTAACGTGTTTATAACTATCTTCTGCATCCATAGAACTATAGGAGTATATTTCTCCTAATCCATAAGAATAAACACCTAAACAAAATCTATTACCATCTGTATTAATTAGTAAAGATAAAGTATTATCTATACTATTTAATCTCTTAGCTAATTCATGATACATAAATTCCTCCTTTCATTCTATTAACATTATAACATATACTATATAAAAAATACATCCTATAGATATATGATTTTTACATACCTATCTATCCTATATCTATTGCTATATTAAACATATACTATTTAATTAAACGTTTATTAATTGGTATTTTATAGCAATATATATACTCTAGATAGGTAGTGACTTATAGTTATATGGGTATTATCCCCCTATATATAAAATTTCTTTACTATACCGCCCTCCAGCGGTAGGGGAATATACTTTATATATATATTTAATATATGTTATATATATAGTAATTATACTCTATATATATATTATATATACACCTATATATATTATATATATCTTGTATATAATAATATATACTATCTATATATAATATATAACTATATAATATATATAGTATATAGTATATATTATATACTATATATATCTATTATATATAGTAATAAGTGTTTAATATACACTATATAATAAGTGTAATATATACAATATATATTAAGTGTATTATATACAATATTAAGATATATATATTAAGAATTGTTAAAAATATTGACAGGGTATTTAATTGTTAAGTTTTGTAAATTTTTTTGTTAAGTTTTGTAAACTTGCTTGACACATATTATATAAGTATTAAAATTGAGGTATCGTACATTGACAATTGAATAAGACACAAGGCGAGCGTACCGGCGGCTACGCTTACCATAGTGTAATGTTACTATGCAATAAAAGAAAAGAGGTAAACTATGAAAAGTATCAGCAATTTAAGAACTGAGGACATTATGCCAAAACTAGATAAGGCGGTTGAGATACAAGCCAAACTGAAGTATATTGCTAGTTTTGGAGAGGCTAATAGGTTATATATGGGTAAAACAATAGACAAATATCTGCTTAAGTGTTTATGTTTGTTAAGTGGTTATAGGTTAGACTTGTCAAAAGATAGTAAAGACAATAGTCTTAACGTAACGGACACAATGAAGTATAAGTCATTATTGCGTAATTGCTCTAAGTGGTATCATCTAAGTGAATACAAGGTGTCTCACAAGACACTAAAGGGTTTTATCAAGTTTGCTAAACTCATTGTTACTAAAGAGGTACAGTCATTATTACAGGATATCGAGGCGGGCAAGTACCCTCGAAACAAACGACCTATATGTACTTATGCCAATGTTATCGGCAATAGTGTGTATTGTGTATAATATTATATAGAGGATTGATAATTCAATCCTCTATTTTTTTGGCTCAATTGTTAAGATATATTAAGATATATTAAGAATTGTTAAGCGGTTCAAACTCAATAATAGCAAGTGTTTTTAGTTTTTCAAAAAAAAATCGGATAAAACTATTTACAAAAAACCTCCCGTTGATACAATGAGAGTATAGGACAAGCGAAACGAGTTTCGTAAGTCCGAGTGAGCGGGTATAATACCCGCAAGCGTGAAGTGTAATTTACTAAGAGGGTAAAGTTATGGCTATTCAAAAATCCATTTTGAATAGTGCTAGTAACCGTAGTAAAATTGCATATATTGTTAAACATAGCAATAGCAATATTGCCAATGTTAATAATAGCAATTTAGCGGTTGAGCCTATTCCAAGTGATGTTGAGGTCATCAAACCCGATATGGTAAAAATATTACGCAAGAGATTGCATAATAATATGCGTTGGTCATCACATGATACTAACAATGCTATTGTGTGGACTCGTGGTAATATTACGCTTGAATATACCAAAGATAAGTGGGTAACAGTCAATAGTGATGTTGACCGTAAAAACTTCAAGCGTGCCGTTATACTTGCATGCAAATATTGCAAAAATAAGTATGACAAGGTTACCGTATCGTTGGTGAGGTCGGCACTCATCGAGCAAAAAGTTACTATTATAAATAGTAAAGTATTGTCGGTACTCGTTAAGAGGTACCTTGAAAAGTACCCTAATCCTAGCGAAAATAGGGTCAGACACAATGCACCAATAGCACAAGAGTGTCCGGTTGGTGACGGAATTTGGCGGGAAAATCCGGAGCGTATCTCCAAGATACTAAGCATGTGTGAACTGTAGTATAGGCTCATGCCTATACTATGGTACATATACAAAATAGTACGGCTATGTAGTGCATGGTCGTACTGATATAGATGCACAATAGTGTTGTATTTATCGTGCATACGATAAAAGCATGCTAGAGTGTAGCCAAAGACGCCTATATGCAATAGTTTGAAACTATATGGCGTACGGATATAGCGTACATTCTAACGCATATAGACCGGATTGGTCTTATAATAGAAAGGTGGTGATAATATGGTTAAATTATTGCCTGATGAATTTCGCATGGAAGACGGGTATATAACCGTAAAGTATGAAAATGGATTGTTTCGAGTGTTTGACGGTTGTAATTCATATTCAAGTAAAATGAGATTGGCTACAATACCGGTGTATATAGAGATGCTGGAGGATATGATGAAACATAGTCGTGAATATGCGAATATATTTGGGCGGTCAGAGGATATAGCAACCGGTCCGAATGCAAACGCTCATAGACATTTGGATTGCGTTAACAAAGTCATGACAATTGATGACTCATACAATGGCAATTGGATACAAGCAAACCGTATAGGTAAAATATTGGCATTGGTTATAAAGGCTTATACGGAAAAATGTAAACCAATAGATATTAATAGCATAACAGACGAGGAATTGAATAGTATGGGTATAAAACAGTTGGCTATGCTATTGGATATGATAGAACGAAAAACCGGGCAACGCTCGGATTGTGTAACACAATAAAAGAAAGGAAGACAAAATGAAACAAGTAGTATTGACACAAGACACATCAACCGTATTGATTGACAATGTATCAAAAAAGAGCGGTTATGTTATGATTGGAAACAAAGGTGATTATGTACTCGGTAGAGATACTGAAGGAAAGTTCATCTGGGTTAGGGTAACTCCAGGCAAAACCACAAAACCTGTAAATGCCTATGGTACAATCAGGGATGCAATCGAAGACAAAATCGAAAAAGGTTATGATGTGTACGAGTACACTACATTACAATGTGATTAGTGCAAAATTATGGGGAGGGTAAACCTCCCCTATTACAAGGAAAGGAAAGTTAAATATGATTATGTTGAGGTGCGCAATCGACGGTATTGACTATCCAGCAAAAGAGATGTTGCCAATAGACGGCGGTAGGTTTGTGAATAAAAAATATCAGCACAAACTTAAGAGGTGTAATATTTGCAGATGTTATATGATTGATGAAGGTGCAAACCATATATGTATTGACTGTGAAAATAAAGTTTACACCAATAGAATTAATCCATACTCGACCAAGCCAAGACCTATATTTCAAAACTTTGGCAAGGATACAAACAAAGCAATAGGAAATAGGTATTATGGTATTGAGATAGAATTAAACAATACTAGTCCGGATATGGTATATGCAATTGGCAAAGATTTGTATGGTGAAAAATTGTTATATAATAAAAGCGACAGCAGTATAGGTAACGGTGTTGAGGTTGTTACATCACCAATGGATAAAAGGTCGTTAAAATCTTTGTTGGATAGAATGAAAAACATTTTTGAATATGTGCAAACGGGTTGTCCGAGATATACAGACAACGCCGGTATTCATATTCATGTTTCAAAAAATACAATCGATATGATAGACAGGTATAAATTATGTATGTTATTAAACACAAAACAAACAAATCAAGAAACATATATGATGTATTATTTATCGGGTAGAACGAAAACAACTACGGACATGAAATCTAACTTTGGATTTTGTAGGATAGGTAAGTACAATCAGTTAAATGCACTCGCCTCCGGTCATGATGTTGCGTTAAATACGGGCAACTCAAACACTTATGAGTTTAGAATATTTAAAACTACAACTGATAAAGAGGTTATATTATCCTATATTGAAATGGTGGATAAGATGATAGAATTTTGTCATTGTCATGGTATATCTGATATAAGGATATCAACATTTATTAGGTGGTTGAAAAATAATACAACTAATAAAATATTATTGAAAAAGATTTCAACCTTTGAAAAACGGCATGGTAAATTTATGGAATTAAAATCCGTATATAACGAGATTGATTTTATAAAAGAATTAAAAGGTATAAAGTGGAAGGATTACGATAGGCTAATTGGATATATAAAAGGCTTAGAAACATATCGTAAAGCGTATGCTAATATACAATCGTTTAAGAACCATGAACCACAATTAGAGCTCGGCTCGTTCTTCGGCGGTAGTTCATGTACAGATAAGTTATGTGAAAAACTAGAAGATACTTATAGAAAATGTGCAATAAGTCTGATAAGAAAAGATATTAGAAAGGAAGGTAATAAATGTGCATAGCGATAGTTAAACCGCTAGGCAAAACAATAAGTAAGGACACATTAAAAGCATGTGCAAAAAATAATCCTGACGGAATGGGTTTTGCCTATATAAAAGACGGTACTCTTTATATAAATAAATATCTGAATGACTTTGATAGGTTTTATAAAGACTATTCAGAATTAGAAACAACATCACCGATGCTAATTCATTTTAGAATTGCAACGCATGGAGAAGTAAATTTAGATAATTGCCACCCGTTTATATTGAATGATAAAATGGCTTTAGTACACAACGGTGTAATAACGGGATATGGCGATAAGAAAACAAAGTCAGATACAGTAGATTTTATAGAGAAGGTTATTGGAAATATTGGTTGGAAAAATTGGAAAAATCCAGCGTTTAGAGAGTTGGTTGGTAAGGCAATAGGATATTCAAAATTAGCGATACTAGACGAGAATGGGAATTATTATATCATAAATGAAAGTAAAGGAAATTGGAATGATGGTGTATGGTATAGTAACGAGAGTTATAAAGTCAGAGAGGTTGTGAAAGAAACTACAACGCAATTAGTATTGCCAACAAAAACAGATAAAAAGGAAGATGAGTTTGAATGTACGGTAGTATATAGATGTAAGTGTGGTGAGGAGTTTGATGACACAGGATACAAGTGGTCTAGGAAGTGTCCGAAGTGTGGAAGTTATGATGTGGTTGATGTAGGTTGGAAGGAAGATGGTTGGAAATATTATTACGACCAACAG
>Ga0265301_10005471_pt1 | contig 12458 bp, 7 predicted proteins | sample AusTroGonzalo_MG_2_FD_193488 | JGI IMG/M metagenome (GOLD analysis project Ga0265301, IMG submission 193488) | Bovine rumen microbial communities from tropical cattle in Woodstock, Queensland, Australia - Gonzalo_04 | ecosystem: Host-associated > Mammals > Digestive system > Stomach > Rumen ...
GGCTCCGACGAAAGCAAGGCTCTGATTCTTTGCGGCCCGGAATTCGAACCGCTGGTGGATGGCGTGACGCTCCCCAAAGGGCGCATCCTGCTGCTGGACAGCGACAAGACTTACGGCGGGGGAATTTCCACCGCTCTGCTCAAACGCTACGGCGGCGCCTGGCTGGCCGGTGCCATCATGAAAGATTTTGAACTGGTGTTGCTCAAGGGCCTGGACGGTGACCGCATCATCGACGAGATTTCGCAGGGAATCGAGGACGGTTACAGGGATAACGGGGGAGCAGGCTTCCAGAAATGCGTCCTTTCCACGGGTTATGAGGGTCTGAATATGGCGGACGAGCTTTACAGTATCCTGTGGGAACAGGAAGTCGTGAAGCTGTTCTATTCCTATGAGGGTCTCATCGTTCCGGTGTGCGGATCCTCCCGTCTGGGCGCATTCAATTTCTCCTGGAGGTACTATGCTACGATCGGTATCGGGGATGACTGCAGTCCTTATACCGACCTTCTACCCTTCTCCCTGATCCTGGATATGGGAGGCATCGTGAGAGAATACGTGTCCGAGTGGGTACAGAACAACTCCTGGCCGGCGCATGCAGACTATGGCATGTCCACGGGGCATGTGTACATCAGCTTCAACGGACGTTTCTTTCATAATTATGCAAGCAATAACGAGAGTTGGCCGTTCTCGCTGGATGCCTGGACCGCGCTGGAGAATCAATATAAGGATAACGCTTTGGAAAAGGAGGCAGGCTATGCGTATTGACAGATTCTTCATACTGCTTGCAGTCTCCCTGATTCTGCTTGCCTGCAACAAGGAAATGCCCGGGCCGCAGTGCGTGACCACCACCTACAAGGTGGCCGTCGTGATGCCCCAATCCCAGTGGGACAGCTGGAAGCCCCTGGCGCAAGGAGCACTCGCCTCCATCGATCAGGCCCAGGAGGGCCTATGGCAGCGCGTGAAGCTGAATCTGGAGTGGATTGATGAGGACGGCACCAATATTGAGGACGAAGTCTATCGTATAACCCATGATGACTCCTACACCGCCATAGTGGGACCTAAGTACAGCCGCCACGCGCGGATGCTGGCCCGCGAGAGTCTGAGTTACCGCATCCCGGTCATCATGCCCAGCGTCACCTCGGCCGAGATCCAGCGCATCTATGGTGGCAGCAACAAGACCGCCCCCAATATCTTCTGCATGAGCGAGAGCGACCTGGCCCAGGCCCAGGCCATGCTGAACGTCCTCCGGAAGCAGCTTCTGCCTGGCCACATCATTATGCTGTCGCGAGGCAGGGATGCGGACGACTATGTCTCCTCCTTTGCCTCCTATACGAAATACTTTGCCACCGAGCTGAGATATCGTTCCTACCAGGAATACGTATTCTCCGACAAAGAGAGCCTGCGCTCCTGTATCAGGCAGATCCAGGCCAACATGGACTCGTATTTCTTCATTCTTCCCGTCATTATCTTTGTCCCTTCGTCTGTGGAGGACATGCTGATGCTGAACGCGGTGATTGACGAAGAGGGTATCAATTTGGGCATTGAGGCGATGGACTCTCAGACTATCAATATCAAGGATTACTTCCCCGATATTTACTGTACCGACATCGGCTGCAACCAGTTGCTGGAAGGGAAATTAACTCACGAATTCCATGGCATTGCCCTCTGCGGCGACCCTGAGAGCGGATTTCCTGCCGCCCGAAAGGCCGCTACCGGTCGCGAGGTCCAAAGCGGTGGTGCCCAGTTCTATGACAGTTTCACCCTGCTGGCACTGGCTCTGGCCCACAAGGAGACGGCAGGGTTGGAGACGGTCCGCGAGGCCATTGTGGCCGTGATGGACGCCTGCGACGGCAGCGGCGACGAATTCTCCTGGACGCCCGACGGCCTCCGATACGGCTTTCAGACTATCCGAAGCGGCCACATTCCCAGCATGTCAGGCGCGTCCGGCAGTTGGATCTTTGACCGTGAGACGCACATCAGCCAGTTGGGAACCTGGTATGGCCACTGGCGCTACTTCGACGGGCAGTATCACCTGGCTGATTACTTGACCCGCAGCGACCACGCGCGGATGAGCAGTATGGACCAGATGTGGAATTTTATGGCGGAAGGGCTTATGAACTTTGATAAAAACATCAAGGGAGTATCCTACGAACCGCTTACCGACTGCTGTGCTGTGGTGATGGCCACCTCCACCGGCTGGACCAACTACCGACACCAGGCCGATGCGCTCTACATCTACCGTATGCTTAAAAACGCAGGCTACGACGACGATCACATCGTTCTGATTGTTGAGGATGATATCGCAAACAATCCCGAGAACCCGCACCCGGGTGTGGTACACGTGACCTCCGATGGGGAGAACCTGCACACTGATATCCAAATTGACTACAAGATCACTGAACTCACTCCGGCGGATTTTGGAAATATCCTGAAGGGCAACGTGACAGAACGGACGCCGCAGGTGGTCCATGGAAGCAAGGGAACCAATGTCCTGCTGTTCTGGAGCGGTCATGGTGCATACGACGGGAAGATCAACTGGGGAAAGGATGGCTATATCCTGGCGTCGGAGATTCATAGCATCCTGCAGGGTGCACAGGCCAACTTCCGTAAGTTCTTGTTCGTGATGGAGACCTGCTATAGCGGCTCTGTCGGCGAGGATATGCCGGCCATCCCCGGAGTGCTGCTACTGACCGCCGCCGCTCCTGGCGAGAGCTCCCACGCAGACGTACTGGAAGGCAACATCTACCTCTCAAACGCTTTCACTCGCGTGTTCCGTGAGGAAGTGGAGGCTAATCCCGACATCAACCTTTACGAACTCTACACACTGCTGGCGCGTCACACCACTGCCAGTCACGCCATGATCTACAATTACGAATGGTATGGCAGGGTGAACGACAATACTATGAGTGAGTATTTCCCACCCATTGATAACAACTGAATAAAAAGGATATGAAACAAAGAACGTTATTGCTTATTTTGATGATTTGCGTAGCCCTCTCCACAGTGTGCTGTACGGAGCAGGACACGGTCAATTCCGGTGGAAAGGAGTTCTCCCGGACACTGGCGGTCCTGAATGAGGATTACGCTGAAGTCATAATTTTGGATGAACTGTCGGAACCAGTCACTGTTACATCCACCAGGAATATTCCCTACTGGCTTTCGGTCGAGGCACAGGAGGGTGTCAACAATGATGGCCATCCGATACTCAAGGTCAACGTAAAAAAAGAGGACAACATGGTATTGGACCGTCGGATAAACGGCGATGTCACCTTTTCTACGGGAGATGTGATGCACCTGACCGTGGAGCAGGGCGGCAATCTGCCCACCGGTCTGAACGACGGCGGCATACTCAAATCCTGCAACACGGACTTTGAGGCTGACTGGGCGGGCACCCGGAACATCAGTCTGGTCACAAGCTATGTGGATGTCAACGGCATAAAGCAGGTAACCTCTACTGAGGTTGCCCTCCCCTGGGCAACGGGCTCACTGACGGAGGAATGGCTCCCGGAGGGCGAGGCGGAAAGTATGATTCAGTTCAGAGACCAGTGGGAACTGGTGTTCAACCTTACCGGAATAGAATCCCGACCCAACTACAACTACTTTGGCCTGTACAACAAGTACACAGGCAAGCTGCGCATCTTCTATTACATGGACCAGGCTCACATGCCGTCAGGCGATGCCAATGACCACATGTGGTCCCTATTTTTTCCGGATGCACTAGCCGAGTATCCGGTGTTCCAGTTCGGCATTCCGTACAAGGTGTCCGTTCCCGCTCTCTACAAACAGGTTGTAGGGTCTCCCAACATTATGTATATGACCAGCGCCACTACCAGCCAGATGAGCCAGAGTTTCAAGGTAACGCCCCGCATTGGCTGGTGGGCATTCGATGTGGACATGTCGCAGCTCCGGCCCACGGTGATGACATCCAAAAACGGCTATATTACCCCTGGTATGTTGCTTTTCAGCCAGGATAACGTATTCCTGAATTCTATCCTTAAGGGAGACATCAACGGCAGCATCAACGGAAATATAGACCTGAATGCTCTGGTGCCTTCGGCTACCGACGGGTCAGGTTTTTCGCTGACTGGTATTAACCAGAGGGGTCAGACGATGTTCACCAATCAAATCTTGGCCTATATGTTCATGGGAGACTTGTCAAGCGGAACTATGGGATTGGCGGTCGCCCGTGGCGGGCTTGGTGCCTGTACGATGCTGGATGGAATTATGAGTGCGTTGAAAGAACATCAAGAGCCGGATATGGGGAACCTGGGCAAAATCAAACTGGATGCCCGGCTCAACCTGAATGCCGAGTTGGAAACTCAGGGTACTATCGGCGGCGAGCGTTCCAGTACTGTATCTTCGCCCAAGATTCCCTGGGAATATCTTCTGGAAGGATCGCATTTAGGAGAGGGTGTATGGAATATCGAGAACAACCCCGTAGTTTATGTGCTATCCGATGCCTACTGGTCTGACGTCAAGAACTTTCTCACTTACGCCAGGATGGAGGAAAAAGATGCTTCAGGTAAGGTTATCCGCACCTGTTTCAAGACGGTTCAGGACCCTTCCAATTTGAATATCCGCCAGGTTTCTTTCCTGGATCCCACATCGATGGGCAAGCCTCTGCTTAACGACAAGGTTTACGGCACACGGTCTGCCGTCCATGTGAACCAGTCTTTCGGCGTGTTCCCGGGATCGACTGCAGGCTACACCAATAATTTCCGTACCGGATTAGGTGTTCCTGCCCAGACCGCTATCCTGTCCGATGCAACGTTTGATACCAAAAAGTACAAGCAAATAGTTCTTGTCAAACGTCCCGTCGATGACAATCTGTTCAGTTATCCTATCCCGGCGGAACTCTCCGGCATGATGGCTCCCCGTCTGAGCCAGCAGCCTGACGCCTCCAATTCGGATATTGTGCGCCAGTATTTTGGACAGTCCATGTATTATTTCAAGGTGAACCCGCCTGTCAATGAGGTGGACCAGGTGCAGTACGTGGCCGACCCGCAAGTCAAATTGCCCTATATTAAAAAGGACAAGGGCAATGGGGCAAGTGAATATATCCTCTATGACCCCGACTATGTGGACTGGGTGGTTACGGTGAGCCTGCAAGTAGAGCAGGACGATAAAATGTATGTCCTCCCCCGCCAATTCATTCCTGAAGTCAGGACTATTTCATATAAGGATCTGCCGGAGCTCATCAGCCAGATGAAGGCCCGCCGTTCCCAGCTTTCCGAGAGTGCGGACTATGTTGCCGCCGACGAGATGATAACACGCGTCCAGCAGTACTATGACGCTATTGTAGAAAGTTTAAACAAATGATTATGAAAAAAACAGCATTTATTTTTTGCGCCGCTCTGGCGCTGTTGGCCTGCAGTAAAGACGATACTGATGTCCAAAACGAATATACAGACAAATTCAGCGACCTGGAGTATTTCCAGGATGGTCTGGTACGCCTGGACTCTTTAGGCAACATCCTGGGTTACAACGTAGGTAAGAACCTCAATGAGGCTGATCCCGCAGAGATTTCAGTTCCTGTGGACAGCTATGAGGAGGCGCGTGACCGCTTCCTGGAGTGGCTGCCGGAGGGAGTCCAGCCTGTAGTAAACGGTAAGAAATATACCTGTCAGATGACAGATGAAGAGAACCAGCCTGAGGGGCAGGTTGTCTTTGCCGAAAGTACAGATCAGGGCGTCTTGGCAAAGATAAGCGTGACGGCCAAAGGCCCCAAAATAAACTCTGTCCTGTTTATCCCGACCACTGCCTGGCCGGAGAATTCGTCGGAGATTGAAGAGTATCTGGAGGAGAATTATTACCTGGGAGCCGAGGTTGAAGTAACAGAGGATAAAGGTTACGGCAAGGGCACGTTTATCGTGATTCGTGAGTGGAGTCCTAAGGAAAACGGAATTATGATCCGGATGGAGGGAGAGAAGTATGAACAAATGTGGAACAGCTACAACCGGGACAAAACCTCTTCGATCAATACCACCCAAACCGTGAGTAAGGTCCTGCATCAGGGCAACAACTATGATTATATCGTCAATACTTACGGCAAGGCCCACGGATGGCCAAGCCTGAACGAAAGATATCTCACAAAAAAAATCAAGAAAAAATTTCTCACCAAATATTTTACTTTTGTAAATCTTGAAACCGGCAAGGAAGGTACGTTCAGCAACAGTTTGTTCGATAACCAAAGCTGGTACAGGGTTTTCATCTATTGGTTTGCTCCCAGCGGAAACAAAGTGAAAATCTGGTAGTGGTCATAGCCACAGCACAGAAGGATCGTTTCCCTGTGCTATTTTCAAATAAATCTCTGCAAAAAGTAGGATTTTTGCAGGGATTTGCTTTTATTTGCATCTTTTGGTAGTAAACTCTAACAATTAGTGATTATGAGTGAAGAATTGAACACAGAGAAGACCTTGGAGCCGGTTGAGGCTGAGGTTGCTTCTGTTGAACCTATTGTAGAGGAGAAGGAGGCTATGACCCCTGTTTCCTCACGTGAAGAAATCATTGCACGTTTGCAGGAGATGGTGAGTGATATTTCATTGGCCAAAAGACAGGAGTTAGAATCACTAAAGCAGGTTTTCTATAAGTTGCAGAGAGCTGCCCAGGAGGAGCAGATAGCCGCGTTTGTAGCCGGTGGCGGTACAGCCGAGGAGTTTAAACCCGAGCCTGATCCGCTGGATGAGCAGTTCCGCAAGCTCATGAACATAATCAAGGAGAAGAAGGCCGCCGCCCAGGAGGCTCTCGAGATAGTCCAGAAAGAGAACTACAAGAAGAAGCTGGAGTTGCTTGACCAGTTCAAGGCACTCATAGAGAAAGCTAATACTGAGGGCGCATCATACAATGAATTCAAGGCACTCCTGCAGGAGTGGAAAGAGATAAAGGAGGTTCCGGCCGATAAGGCTAACGAACTCTGGAAGGCATATCAGCAGTATGCCGAGCAGTTCTATGACATACAGAAACTCAACAATGAGTTCCGCGAGTATGACTTCAAGAAGAACATGGAGGCCAAGATAGCCATCTGTGAGGAGGCTGAGAAACTGGCCGATGAGCCCGATGTGGTTGCTGCATTCCGCAAGCTTCAGAAACTGCATCAGGATTATCGGGAGACAGGTCCTGTATCAAAGGAGTCACGTGAGGAGATATGGAACAGGTTCAAGACTGCATCGACCGTGATAAACAAACGTCATCAGCAGCACTTTGAGCAACTCAAGGAGAAAGAGAAGGAGAACCTGGATCAGAAGACCGTAATCTGTGAGCTGCTTGAGGGTATAGAGTATGACAAACTCACCACATTCCAGAGCTGGAATGACAAGACCCAGGAGGTGCTTGCCCTGCAGAAGAAATGGAAGGATATAGGTTTTGCTCCCGCCAAGCAGAATCAGAAGATATTTGAGCGTTTCCGTGCCGCATGTGACCTCTTCTTTAACCGTAAGGGTGAGTTCTTTAAGCAGGCCAAGACCGATATGACGGCCAACCTTGAGAAGAAGACCGCTCTCTGTGAGCAGGCCGAGGCACTTAAGGACAGCACTGACTGGAAGGAGACAGGCGACAAGATGGCCGAGCTCCAGAAACAGTGGCGTGAGATAGGCCCCGTGCAGAAAAAGTACACCAACTCCATATGGAAACGCTTTATCGGCGCATGTGACTACTTCTATGAGCAGCGTGACAAGAACACCTCATCAAAGAAACGTGAGGAGAACGCCAACCTGGCTGCCAAGAAGGAGATTCTGGCCAAGCTAGAGGCTTTTGATGCCAATAATCTGAGCGATGACGATATCCAGGCTATCCAGCAGTTGGTCGATGAGTGGAACGGCATAGGATTCGTTCCCTTCAAGATCAAGGACAAGATTGCCGCTCAGTTCAAGGCAGCAATGGAGCCGTTCTCAAGCGTAGTCAGCACCCGTCGCGGCGGCCGTCCCGCCCAGCGTGGCGGAGCGTCTCGTGATGGCGGTTCACCCCGTGAGAAGCTGCAGCGCCAGTATGAGCAGAAAAAGGCTGAGATCCAGACCTATGAGAACAACCTGGGCTTCATGAATGCCTCCAGCAAGTCCGGTAACGGCTTTGTCGATGCCATCAAGGCCAAGATTGAAACCTTGAAGAAAGAGGCCGATGACCTGTTGGCCCAGATCAAGGCCCTTGATGCTGAAGAGGATCAGAATTGATTACACATCAAAATAGGCCTTAGGGTCTCAGGGAGAATGCCCTCCCACAACAAAATTTATCGATTCCGAAACTACTGAGCGAGCTCAGTGTTCCAGAATCGATAATTTTTGTCGCGGGCCCCTCCCACTGGTCGCGCGTGGGTGCGAGACTCCCTGAGACCCTAAGGCCTATTTTGATGTGTAATCAATTGAAATCGACCAGTATTCGGAAGACTTTGCCCGGAGCGGCAACCCATTTCTGCATGGCGCTGAGGGCGTCTTCCGGTTTCACTATGGCAGAGATGAGCTCGTCCTTGGGGCAGGTGCCGCGCTGGAGGTAGCGGATGACGGCCTCAAAGTCTGATGGTGTGGCGTTGCGTGAGCCGCGGATGTTGAGCTCTTTCTTTACGAACAGGCCGGTGTGGAAGGTGACGTCATTCTTGGAATATCCGATGCACACTACGCGGCCGGAGAATGCCACCTCATCTATGGCTGCCTGATAGGTGGGCACACTGCCAACAGCCTCAACAACTACTGTGGGGCCAAGATTGTCTGTGAGCTTTACAAGCTCTGCGTGCAGGTCCTGCTCCTTTGAGTTGATGGTGTATGATGCTCCAAGGCGCTTGGCAAGCTCCAGCTTTTCATTATCCAGATCAACGGCAATGACGGTGGCTCCGCGCAGTGACGCACGGACAATGGCACCCACGCCAATCATGCCGCAGCCAAATACCAGAACGGTATCGGAGTCGGTAACATCGGCCCTGGATACGGCATGGAAGCCTACGCTCATGGGCTCAATCAGAGCGCAGTCACGTGGTGATATGCCCTGTGCGGGTATGACTTTCTGCCAGGGCAGCACCATGTAGTCACGCATGGCGCCGTCACGCTGAACGCCCAGAGTCTCATTGAACTCACATGCGTTGCTGTGACCTGATCGGCATGCGGCGCAATGACCGCAGTTGGTATAGGGGTTTACGGTCACGGTCAGTCCGGGAGTAAGGAACTCAGGCACGCCTGCACCTGTGCTCTCTATCACCGCACCAATCTCATGACCGGGAATGACAGCCTCCTTGGCCATTAGGTTTCGGCCCAGGAATGTGTTCAGGTCCGATCCGCAGAATCCTACATACTTTATCTTGAGCAGCACCTCACCGGCTCCGGCCGTGGGCTTGGCTGCCTCTTCTACCTTTATCTCTCCCTGTGCGGGAATTCTTATCTGTCTCATATTATATTTTGCTTTAAAATGTGGAAAAGGGGACAGTCCCCTTTTCCACATTTTCAATTAGTCTGTGACTTTGTGTCCGCGCCATCCATACCAGGCACATACTGCAAAGCAGATGAGCGGAATGATATATGCCAGGCTGGGGTTACCCGTAAGTGAAACCTGGAACTTTGCGGTAAGCAGCGGCAGTACCGAGTTACCCACGATGGCCATTACCAGGAAGGCCGATCCGCTCTTGGTCTCACCCTTAAGGTCGGTGAGGGCCAGTGAGAACTGTGTGGGATACATGATGGACATAAAGAATGATATACCCATCATGGCGTATATTGCCGTCATGCCGTGTGACAGGCAGATGACCGCGCACAGCAAAACGTTTGCTAGTCCGTAAACCACCAGCATGTTCTTGGGCTGGAACTTACCCATGAGCCATGCGCCTACCCATCGGCCCACCAGGAACGAGAGCATATAGAAACCGAACAGTGTGGTTGCCATCTCATGTGTCAGTCCGGAATACTTAACGCAGTATACGATGAAGAGGCTGTTCACGGCTGTCTGACCTCCGTTGTAGAAGAACTGGGCTATCACACCGTTGCGTAGATGACGGCGCTTGAGCACGTGGAATGATATAAGCTTGCTGTTGTCCTTGTCATTATCCTCAACCTCAATGCGCGGCAGCTTGGTGAAACTGATTATGACAGCTATCAGTATCAGCACAATACCGAATATGGCATATGTGAGCTTGAAATTGTGTATCTCGGCATCCGGAACGGTACCGGTTGCCGATGCGTCATCAATCAGTATCAGCTTGCTCAGGAACATGGCTGCGATGAAAGCACCCAGACCGTTGAACGCCTGTGCCAGGTTGAGACGGCGGGGAGCTGTGGCGGGATCACCCAGCTCTGTCACGTAGGGGTTGGCCGCAGTCTCCAGGAAGCACATACCTATGGCCACGATAAAGAAGGCGCACAGGTAGAGCGGGAAACTGTATAAAGAGGTAACCGGTATGAACAGCAGTCCTCCCACGGCCGATATCAGAAGTCCCAATACTATGCCTGCCTTGTAGCTGTAACGCTTCATGAACATGGCAATTGGGATAGGGAACAGGAAATAAGCGAACCAGTAGGATGTCTCTACGAATTCGGCCTGGCCCTGATCTATATTAAAGAGTGACATCATCTTGTTTACAACCGGTGACAACAGGTTGTTGCTTATGGCCCAAAGGAAAAAGAGGCTGAACACCATTGCCAGTGCAACGGTATTATTCTGTGATTTAGTATTCTTGTTCATTCTGACATGTTTTTAATATAAGGTAACTGAATCTGTGTATTGATACCGTAGAAAGCGGCGGCGTTCTCACCAAGGAACTGCTCTTTCTCACGGTCGTTTAGAAGGTTGGACTTAATGACAAAGTCATATGACATGCGGTATGTTATGGCAGTTATGGTACGCGGATAGTCCGATCCCCACATCAGTTTCTCCATACCCACCTCATCGGCCGCCTCACGTATGGCGCGCACAGCTCCGGTAAAGGGATAGAACTCACTGTTGAAGAGCCATGTTATACCGCCCGACTCTATCATCACGTTCTTATGGCGTGCCAGGCGTATCTGTTCCATCCATCCGGGAACGGTCACCATACCAAAGTGACCGACGGCAATCTTAAGGTCGGGGAACTGCTGTATCACCTCCTCCATCTCGGGAACCTGTGCGGCTCCGTCCTCAAGGGTAACGGAAAGGAACAAACCTTTCTGCTGCATTATACGGAACATCTCCATCATATCAGGGCAGGTAAGGCTTATGCGTCCCTGAGGAGTCTGCAGCCTGTGACCTGGTATGGCCATGCCGCGGAACCCCTGACCGATAAGTTCCTTTGCCTGATCCAGCCAGCCGGGCAGGCGGTAATCGGCCATTCCGCATGTTATGAAACGGTCCGGATAACGCTGTTGCACACTGGCCAGATACTCATTCTGCAGTCCGTCTATGAACTCCTGCACCACCACGGCGGCAGTCACCTGCGCATAGTCCATGTTGGACAGGAACACTTCGGCCGTGTTGCGGCCGTCTATGATGAACGGGGGCACCATCTGGCGGACCTCACCCATAAACAGGGAGCGGCCGTTCTCAAGGGTGCGTATGGGCATACCGTTCACTACGGTATCCTGACGCAGCCACAGGTGTGAGTGGGCATCAATTATCTTCATGAATTGCACCAGGTTACTCTCTGCTGATTACCGATAATCTCACGCACCTCAAATACAAGGTCCCAGTCAAGCGGCTCCTGTACGGCCTCAATGTTCTTGAGTACATTGTCGGGGTTGGCCGAGCTGAATAGGGTGGTTGCGATACGGGGGTTGCTGTAAGAGTACTGAACAGCCAGTTTTTCTATTGATGTGCCGCGGCTCTTGCAGTGCTGTGCGGCTTTGGTGCAGGCCTCTACCAGAGGTTTGGGTGCGGGGTGCCAATCAGGAACGCCACGTTCGGAGAGCAGTCCCATGGCAAGGGGTGAGGCGTTGATCACGCCTATGCCTTTCTGCTCAAAATATCCCAGATAATCATTGAGCTTATCATCATTCAGACAGAAATGACAGAAGTTGAGAATGCTCTCTACCGTGCCGGCGGGAGCATGGTCAACCACCCATTTAAGGTTCTCAAGCTGCAGGTCTGTTATGCCTACGTGGCTTACTATGCCCTTGTTGCGGAGTTCAACAAGTGCAGGCAGGGTCTCATCGACCACCTTCTGCAATCCGCCGGGCAGGGCGGCCTGGAACTCTATGTCATGTACGTTTATCAGGTCTATGTGGTCTATGTTGAGACGCTCCATGCTCTCATAGACACTCTCAGTGGCACGTTTGGCACTGTAATCCCAGGTGTTCACGCCGTCCTTTCCGTATCGGCCCACCTTGGTTGACAGGAAATACTTGTCACGCGGGATATCCTTGAGCGCCTTGCCCAGCACGGTCTCAGCCTTGTAATGGCCATAGTATGGCGATACATCTATAAAATTCAGGCCGTTGTCTACAGCCGTGAATACCGCCTCAATGGCTCTCTTCTCATTGATCTCATGGAATACTCCGCCCAGTGATGACGCACCAAAG
>Ga0265301_10005472_pt1 | contig 12458 bp, 12 predicted proteins | sample AusTroGonzalo_MG_2_FD_193488 | JGI IMG/M metagenome (GOLD analysis project Ga0265301, IMG submission 193488) | Bovine rumen microbial communities from tropical cattle in Woodstock, Queensland, Australia - Gonzalo_04 | ecosystem: Host-associated > Mammals > Digestive system > Stomach > Rumen ...
AAGGAATTAAGGAATGCTTGATACAATATTCTTGATTATTGGATTTATCGGTGCTGGCGCTTTTGCAACATGTAGCCTTCCCCAAGTAATAAAGGCATATAAGACCAAATCAACTGGCGATTTAAGTATGTTCTTTATTATATTGTCGATTATCGGGAACTTATGTAGTGCAGCTTATATCTTCTGGACCAATTTAAAAAGTGGAATGTGGCAATATCCACAATATGTAAATTACACATTGGCAACAATATTGATTTTCATTCTGCTAGGTTTAAAAATTCATTATGATAAAAATAAAACCGGAAAATAATTCCGGTTTTTTATTTTAATTTCCAAAGTTTTTTGGTTTCTCACTAAAAATTGTTAAGGAAAGCATGCATGATTGCAGCTTTTTGGAAAACCTGAACACATTCATTTACGTCACAATTTTTCTTGTCAAAGTCATCTTCTTTAAATGCATCAGGATCTTCAGCTTTCCAACCTTTATCCCATGCTTTTTGAAGTTCTTTCTTTGATGTATCAAATTTCTTGCAGTAATGTTCAATTATGACTTCGCCAATATCGCTACCTGTATTGTTAAGTTCTTTTTCACTTAACATGGTATTAATATTTGCAATCTTTACAGAATTCTGGTAATAACCCTTAGATTGAGTAAATGACAAGAATTGGTCTGCAGAATCAAAACGTAAATCTGCTTCATTTAAAGGTTTTACTTTATAATTATTCTTGTTTAATATAGATATAGCTTCATTCAGATCCATAGTTATTTCCTTATGCTTCTTGACAGATGTATTGTTTTGCAGTCGGAATGCCGACACCGGATTTGTAGAGTCTATTGATAATGTCATCAAGTTCTTCTTCAGATAAGCCTGCGACACATTCAGCACATTCACGTTTTAATATTGCTTCAAATTCAGCATAAGTCATTTCTTCCGGAACATCTACATCTGGTTCCATGATGTCAAGAACTTGTTCAACATCTACAGTTTGTTCTGTTGCTTCTTTGAATGCATCAACCTGTTTATCCTTACCCCAGACATATACGCCACGACTGGGTTTTTCAATAAGACCTGCTTCGATAGACATATTAATAAGCTGACCAGCATATTTCGTAATCTTCTTCTTTAATACGAACATTTGTGGTGGGGTTAATTTCTTATACTTGATGTATGACTGAGCGAGAGAAGATAAAAATCTAGCATCAGGTTGATTGAAACCTTCATAGTTTACAAATCTTGTCTGTTTTGCAGCTTTTTCAACATCACGCTGACGTTCATAAAGCTTCATAAGAGCTTTGATAGCTTGGTCATCTCTTTCAAGCTGTTTTTTCATTTTGGCGATAAGTGTCGCCATGTTTGTAGCAGAAGCTTCGTCAAGGACTGTTCTTTTAAAAAATTGTTTAAACGATTCTTTAATCATTATTAAAACTCCTCATTAATTTTGTCAGCTACGTCTTGCGGAGAAATAACGCCAAGACGATACATATCTAAAGCAAGAGCCTTAGCGTCGTCTAAATCGTCATCATCTATGATTCCTTTATCCTGTTCCGCAAGTGCAATACACTGGTTGACAAAGTTTTCTTCACTCTGTTTTGGATTAGGCAAAGCAGCCTCTGGATCTTCAGCAAAAGCATCGTCATTGAAAATATATGCGACTTGGCCACGAATCTTTGTTTCTTGAATATATCCGATTTCTTGAAGAACTTTGAGACACTGGGTATTCTTGTAGGTCATAAGAGTACGTTTAGCCTGTGCCATTTCTTTCGGTGTAAGTTTTTCGCCGTTCGCAATCTTTTCAGCATAAAAAGAAAGCAGGCCAGCATCGGTCTGGTTAAATCCTCTTAAATTTTTGTGAATTGTATAACGACCCATTTTTTCATCGGCTTCCTGACGACCATACATGCCCATAAGGAATGCGATAATAAACTTGTCATTGCCGATATATTCTATAATTTTTCTATTGATATCGAATCTAGCTGAACGACCAGAATAAGTTGTAGCTTCCTTTACTACGGAAAGTCCAACTCTGTCGACTATAGCCTTTGCTTCTGTTAAAGTCATAAATTTCCTCGTTTTATATTATTTATAATAAAAAACCTAGCTAAAAAGCTAGGTTTAAATAAAAAACTCGGAATTTATTTGACTATATAGCCAGAATTCTTTAATACATTAACTGCTTCTTCTATAGCAGTTTTATTAAATGAAGTACAATATGATTCATTCAGTTCTGTAAAGAAAGTCTCGATATCATGTTTTGATCTTAAGAACTTTCTATTTGGAACTTGACCATTTTTCATAATAAGTTCCAGTGCATGACCCCAGTTTTTAACAAGAGCAATATCCCGGTTTTCTTTGGATAGAATCATGTTTGGTTTTAAGATATATTTTAGTCTGAGTACATATTGTCTAAATATATCGATTAGCGATTTTTCCTTTTCTGGAAAAGTAAGCTGTCCATTGTGAAATTTCGGATGTCCAAAGTCGTAATTCATATATTATTTATGCCTTATTAAGATATATGCTAAATATAGTAGGCGTAAACAACTCATTATACATTTCGACATCTTTAAACATGAGTAATTTTTCGAGGCTTACTGTATTTTCAATCAGGAATTTCTGAAATTCTTGCTGTTTATTGCCAATTTGTTCAAGAACAGGCTTATATTCAATATCAAGTTTTTGTACTTCATTATTGAATTCAACAAGATTATCTGTAATTACAGCCTTACCGTCTTTATAAATTGGATCGCCTTGTTCATCACGGTCAATAAATTTTTGGATAAGTATTTCCCTCTTTGCATTATATTCATTGAATTTATTGGCAGTATTATCATTAAAACGTTTATGAATTTCAGAATCTACATATTTCATTGCTTGGAAAAGCATATTGTAGTTATCGATAAACAAAACATGATGATATACTGAAAAACCAGGTCCATTTGAATTTACCATTTTTGATAAGTAATCAAATAAAACTTGGACTTCCTTATATGTAAATGTTACTTTTTCTTTATATTCAAATACGTCACAATTATCGACAAATTGATCAACGTTCATCTTTTACCCACCTTAAATCTAATTTACCCGCACATGGAGTAAATGTCATTTCACTAAATTTGACTTCATTATTTATACTGTATAAATCTACTCTTACGAATTTAAAACCTTTACAGAGATGTTCTACATACGGAATCATTCTATTCAAGATTTCACGTTCTTTCTGTGACATGACCTTGAAGTTCAACGGTTTTGTTCCGATATACCATTCTGGAGGATTTCCATCCTTGTCATACCATGAAAGATACATCATAATATTCTTTTTAAGCTTCTTGGCACGACAGACATTGACAATTTCACCATTTTCGCACCAGAATTCCCAGTTTAATAGTTCACCGAGGTCAGGCTGGATTACGATACCAGGTTTGATGCATTCATACTGCCATTCATAACCGCTAATATAAGCATAGTTGAGATTACACCATTCATGAGATTTCCTGATTAGATATTCTGGATTGAAGCTATCTTCTTTCCTAAATTTCATGTTCCAACCAGAACCATGATTGCATCTAAGGATATAATTAGTATTATTAGAAAGATGCCAATAATAATTATGTTCAGTCAAGTAGTTCCTGTCTGTAAATACAGGTTCAATCCTAAGTTCGCTTAAACCATCATTTCTAAGCAATTCAAGAGCGGTAATCTTATCGGTCCAGTCTTGCTTGATAGGGTTTCTATCATAGATTTTATAATAGCCAATACGGTCTACGATATTTTGTGGATTGTCTAAATTTATGCCTGGAACTTCCCTTTCCAGCCATTCTCTGGCAAATTTTTCCTTGTCGTCACAAAAACGGCAGATATTATACTCAGTTTGATGCTTTCCGGCATAAAATTCTGCCATATAGTCCTTAATGGGCATTGGTTTTTCAAATTCTATCATATCTATTAAAATATAGTAAAATTGAGAAAAAATGTAAATATTTTATAAATTATTTGATTTTTAATGTGTATGGCCAGCTATAAATAATTATAGAGGAAAAAACAAGATGATACAGAAAAATGGCCATATTATAGCAATAGATCAAGCAAAAGTTAATGCACCATTATCTGGAAATGGTAGATCAGACTCTCCGATAGGATTAAATTTAAAGATTGATGATACATTATCTGGCAACGGCACTAATAGTAAGCCATTAGGTGTTAAGTCAGATTTATATGTAACAAACGAAGATTTTTCGATATATAGCGCAGTGCCGCATGCAGTTGTTAGCAGTACTGATAAAAATGTTACAATTACGCCAGATTTTAAAGATGGTGTTGCATATTATGACATTTCTTTTACTGCTGACCCTATTGTATCAGACACTAATATATTAGGTGTAGATGGCATTCGTGCAAGATGGGACAGTTCTACATCTGCATATTATATAGGTGTATCTGCAAAGTATCTTTCTGCTAATGCATTGAATAATTATAGCGGAAATTGGCAAAACACATATAATACTGTAAAAGCAAACAGTGCAAAATGGAATGAAGCATCTGCATTTTCTTCAAATTCTGGAAAATTTGCATTAAAAACTGATGTTGATAATAAGTTTACTGCTACTTCTGCTTGGGCAAAAGCAACTTTTGCATCTGCATCTCAGTTAGATTATTATTATAAGAAGACTGAAACAAGTGCTAACGGAGAACTTGATGCAGCATTTAATAAAAAACAAGATAAGTTAACACCTGCACAGTTATCAGCTATAAGTTCTGTTTCTAGTATCAAGTCTGTTTTAGCTACTCATGTTGATGCTACTGATGTTCATATTCAAGAAGGTGAACGTGAAAAATGGAACACAGTAACCGCTAAGGCTGATAAGAGCTATGTTGATAAAGGTTTGGCTGACACATCCGCTTGGGCTAAGGAGACATTCCAGCCCATAGGTGAATATCTTTCTGCTAATGCATTGGACGATCTTAGTGGTCATTGGGATAGTGTTTATAATTCTGTTTTGGCAAATAGTGCAAGTTGGAATGAAACAAGTGCTACATTAAAGGCTAACTCTGGTAAATGGGATAGTGTTTATAATTCAGTATTTGATAATAGCGCAAGCTGGAATGAGACAAGCGCTACATTAAAAACCAACTCTGGTTACTGGGACAGCGTTTATAATTCTGTTTTAGCTAATAGTGCTAGTTGGAATGAAACAAGTGCAGTAGTAAATGAAAATTCTGGTTTTTGGGGTCAAGCATATACTGCATTGACATCAACTTCTGCAACCTGGAATAATCATTCTGCATTATCTGCTACAAAACTTGATAAAGACGCATTTAAAGAATGGTCTGCAACAACTGATGCTTGGGATAAGATATATTACAGTGGGGCAGATGGCATCAAGGTTGATGAACATATAATTAGTATTTCTGCTGATTATCTTTCTGCTAATGCATTGGATAACTATAGTGGCAAATGGAATAGCGTTTATGATTCAGTATTTGATAATAGCGCAAGCTGGAATGAAACAAGTGCTACATTAAAAGAGAATTCTGGTAAATGGGAAGAATCTTATACTGCACTTACAGATACATCGGCAACTTGGAATAATCATTCTGCATTATCTGCTACAAAGCTTGATAAAGATGTTTTTGATATATGGGAAGCTGATAAATTCGAACCAGTAAAGACTGATGTTGAAACATTAAAAGCTAACTCTGCACATTATTCTGTAGAAAGTACAAATGAATATATTACTGTAAATTCTGCAGATCATAAATTTGCATTAACATTTGTCAGTGGTGATTTAGCTACAAAGACTTGGGTTGAAGGTCGACTTGGTGAATTTGGCGGCTATGTTCCTTGTAAAGGTACTGGTCCTGATAATGAACCTGATGTAGAGAACCCAGACCCGAAAAAGATGTATCTTGTTCCAAAAGACGATACAACTGAACCAGACCGTTACTATAACTGGATTGTAACTGGTGATGGGACTACTGGTTGGCTATGTGTCGGCGATACTTCTATGGATTTAACTCCATACTTGAAGATTTCTGACATTTCAAGTGTTAGTGGAAATTGGAATACAGCATATACCTATGTTACTGCAAATTCTGCTAATATTGAAAGTGTAAGTTCTACAGTAAATGCTAATTCCGGTAAATGGAATGAAGTTTCTGCATTCAGTGCAAATTCTGGAAAGTTTGTAACTTCTGCATTGAATGACTTCACCGCTGGTTTAGCTCATGTATTGACAAAGGATGAACAAGATAATGTTGCATGGTCTGGTATTGATTTATCTGACCTTGGAAAGATTTATCCGATTACTTCCTTGACTCCAGAATTGGTTTCTGCTACTGTTTCGGCAATTGGTGAATCTTCTGGTTATGTGTTAAGTGCAAAGGAACCTGACCCGGTAGAATATTTCAATATTTCTGCTGATAAGATGAGTGCATGGTCTGGAACAGAAGATAATACAAAGTATTACTTCTTGAGCGGCGCTAATATCAGTGGCAACAACGGTATTTCTGCTGAATATAATCCACAGATTAATCAGTGGGATATTGGTTTAAAGAATCCAAGCTATAATTATGCAGTAGCAAGAACTAATGTAACTACATTAACTGCAACATCTGAAACAATTAGTGGTTTTGTAGATATCGATGCAGCGGGTATTACATTTGAAAGCGATGTTGTTACTTTGGATAAGGGTTTATACCATGTTGATATTCAGGTTAATGTTCCTGTTGAAACTATAGACGAATCTTATTACGATGTAACTTTAACGCCGTCATTAAGCTATGCAGTTTTAAGACAGACAATCGATGCATCCTATGCACATAATACGACATTGGATTTATCTTTTGATATTAATCTTTTGACTGACGATAATAAATTGACCTTTACATTAGCTGGTTTACCAGTTGGTGCAAGATATAAGGTTGAAAATTTCCAGATACATGAAGTTACAACAATAGATTCATTGATTGATATTGATGGTGGTATTTATCATGCAGGTGTAGCTACACAAATTGATGGTCAAAATAATATTAATGTAGAATTTAATCCTGCATCTGGCATTGATGTTGATGCTAATAATAAACTTTATGTAAAACTTGGTAAAGGTTTAAAATTTGATGAAGACGGTGCAGCTGCAGGTACATTGACACTCGACAATGTTACCGAGGAAGTGGTTGATACAGTTCAGAATTTGAAGACTGAGCTTGATAACAAGTTGACCATGAACATGAACTATTCCGATGCTAAGAAGGTTGGTTCACCAGTAAATGCAGTCGATGGTGCAGGGGCATGTATGGTTGCATCTTTGTTCCATGTTAACCTTACACATGAAATTAATGAAAATACTGAACTTACGATATATTGTTCTCAAGCATGTCCACAATCTGACGCATTGCCATATATGTTCGGCGTATTTGAATATAATTTCAATTATTATGATAATGATGTATCAAGTCCAACATATGGCACATATAGACCACAAACTACATGGTTATTTGATACTGGTATTTTGACTGCTACGATTCCAGCTAACAAATATACAATGAAGGTTAAGAATATTAGACCTGTTACTTCTTATAGTGGTCAAGACGCACAAGGTAATATTTGGGTAAATGACTATAAGGCAGAAATGCGCAGTGACAGACTGTATTATGCAGCAATGTTCTGTCGTCAAAAGACAGATAGCTTTAAATTGTTATGTGATGAAGGTTATGAAGCAAATACCAATTCTAACCCGAAAATTACATGGTTTAATGATAATATGAAATATTGTGGACCTTTATCTGCTGAAGTCCCGGAGTCAATAGGCTCTTGGGGACAATGGGGCTCTACAGCATGGGAAGCAGTAAAAGATACAATGACATTTAACGATGTTAACTGGTGGGGTAATACGTCAGATCCTGATAACGTATATCGTGAAAAGAATACAGCATACAGATATTTGCTACAGATCAGAAATAACAATACAAATGTAGGCGGTAATTAATCATGTTAAGTTCTTATAATAGAAAAGTATTATCGACGGCAAAAGCATTAAACGAGTCTAAGGTTTTTTATAATGGTTGCAATAAAACTGGACTGGAATGGAATCAGTATATTGGCCGTATAATCATCAATGATTTTATTAAGCAATTAGATTCACATGATGGCACAGACTTTGCTGAGTATATGAATGTATTACCGTATATAGAATACGGCTTATTCCAGTCGGCAATAAAAATAATTCAAGGAATTGAAATTCCTGGCTTAAACAGTATTAAAACATGGTTATTAAAATCATTAGCAGAGGGCGAAGATAGATATGAGTAAGATTAATAAGCTAATAACAAATAAACCAGTAACTTTGACAGAAGAAGAAGTTACAAATCTATCGAAAACACTGTCTGCTGTGCAAACTGCTGGCGGAGGCGGAGGTGGCGGTGGTAGAGTATACTACGGTGACGGTACAACCGTTTCTGTTAACCAGATTGATGGTATAATCTCATTGACGACAGAAGCTACCGAAAAATTAAATACACCTGTTCCAACAAAAGTTTCAGATTTGACAGACTATGCAGATTATCAGACAGTTGATATGATGTCAGCATATTTAACAACGGCTGTATATAGTGCAGATTCTGCAACTTATGTATCAAATGATGAGCTTCAAAACGTATTCTCTTTTGTAATGGGTAAAATACCTAGCGCAGTGTCAAATTTAACAGATTCTGCAAATTATCAATTAACTGCAGATATGAGTGCTTATGGCACAAAAGATTGGATTGGCGGACAGGGATATTTAACAAAACTAAGCGGTGATTTATATTATACACCACTCCCAGATGGATTATCTGATGAACAGTATTATGCCATGACTAATTCTGGTTGGAAAGTAATCCAGGGCGGTGGAGGTCAAGGTGGTATTTCTACTGTTGCACATGATAGCTCATTGACAGGTAATGGTAATAGTGAAAATTTGGGTATTAAAACTGATGCTGCACTGAATTTAACCAATGTTAGTGCATATAGTGCACAGAAAGCAGAAATAGCATTTAATTATTGGGATCCTACAGCCAGTGCGCCATTAAATATTGCAGATGAATTTGCTAATAAAGTAGATAAACCAGATACTACGCAAGAATCACTAAGTAATAAATATCTGATTTACAGCACGCTAACTGGTACAGGTGCAGTAACTGGCTGGACTGATTTTAACGCGAATGTATATTCTAAATCAGAATCAGATGGAAGATATCAAAAGAAAGAAGACATGGGTAGTTATCTAACTACTGCTCAATACGAAACTGACTCTGCAACATTTGTAACAAGTTCATCTAATACAATTACTGGTGACGCACAATATGCATTAACTACAACTGGTTGGGCAGAAGTTCAAGCAGGTAGTACATTTACCGGTGTAGAAACTACAGGTGCAATTTCCGGTACTGGTATAGCAGGTTCTGAAATAGGATTAGTTAAATCTGCAACATCAGCATTAGATTTGATAAATGATCAATATCAGATTGATGGAAGTCAATATATTACAGTTGTACCAAATACAGCAACAAAGAAAGTAGTTATTGGCCTTGATAATCAAGTTTCTAATGCTATTGATACAGTAACTGCAAATGCTAATATATGGAATAATGCATCAGCTGTTTCTGCTAAGTCTCATACTACTATAGATAATACAACAAATATTATTACGACAGAAAATCAAGGTACTTCTGCAAGTTTATCAGCTGTAGAATATAAAGATAATGTAAATGTTGCAGGTATGAATGTTCAACAAATTTATGCAGTCCGTAGTGATGGTGATATATTTGCCTGTTTGTCAACTACGGCAAATAAAGGAACATTATTCTTTGTATGTTCTGGAGTATAGCATAATTGTTTAAAGGTTTTTATGAGTTATCAGTGGAAAGTTGATGGTAAAATTGCTGCGCATTTCCCACAAAAAGCGGGAAATCCCAATTATGATGTTGGACAGATATATTATGTTCCAGTTGGTGGAACTACAGAAAATAAACAAGAAATTGAATATGTTTATTATCTTCCGCCAAGTGCAAATCGTTACATAGCAGGATTGAGCACTACAGCAGATCAAAAAGCAGAACTTGACAAGTATCTTGTATGGCATCGTTATTGGGCTGAAGTTCAAGATAAAAAACTTATATTTGATAATAATCTTGAAGATAACTATGTAAAAATTTTCGAGTTACCAAATGACGCTACTGTTACTGCGATTAGAATCTTTGCAAATACTGCAACAGATGCATATAATTTAACGGCGTGTTTAATTGATTATAATACAGGTTTAACTGTTGGATATGGTTCAACAGAGACAAAATCCCAAACACAAGAAACATTATATGATGCAACTGGTTATTATAGAACTATATCATTAAATTCTGATGCAAGATTAAAAGCATTAACCAAATATTATATAGGTTATTTAAGACCAGATAGTAATAAAGTATTTAATAATGCATATGATGAGGTAACACAAGGAACAGTTAAAATAACAGGTTTTGCAAATTTACAACAAACTGCTTCTGATATATATGATAAAAGTTATATTGGTACACTTACTGGAACATCTTGTCAGAGAATCGACCAAATAATGTCTGCAAATAATACAATATTATTATGTACTTCTAAACCAACTGATACTCCTTTTAATGCAGGACAAGTCTATGGTCGAAATCCGACTTATTCTGCAAGATCTTGGTATGGTATTTGCGATGGACAAAATTATAATTATCAAGGAACACGACCTGTATTATCAGCATTACAAGCTATGTCAGCAGGTCAATTAGGCGTTGCTAATAAATTAAGCTGGGATCCGAATGACGGTTATTATTTATTCGAAAGAACAGATGTAGAAATACCTTCTACAGAATGCACAGTTAATATTACGGCCGATGACGAGGGTCAACGAACATTAGATCTAGCGCATTTTATACGCGATAATTTATATTGGCCAAGTGATGAAAGTGTAACAGCAAGAACATTTGAAAATCAAACTTCAATACCTAAATATTGGACATGGGTTTCTACACTTGATGCTGGTATATATACTACCAATAATACAAAATATGTAATTGGTAATTTAGATGGTTTGCAAAATCCGCCAGATTCTCCTATCGAAAATGGTTTATATTTAAAATTAAGCCAGTGGGGTGGAATAGGTAATTACGGTAATCCAGATATACTTCAATATAAAAACGGTTCATGGCAAAACTTTGATCCAGCTACATTGTTTGATAAAGCGTCTTATGAATATACTGCGACATTCAATGAAATTAATAATGGCTGGACTGCGATAGGCACATCTAATACTGCATTAATGAATGCTAGTACGGCGACCGGAAAAGACGGTTATTTTAAATTAATGAAAATTGATGGCACTTCAATAGAGGTTTAATATGGCAACACAAATTTATGCAATAGAAAAGGAAACAAATTTATTAAGATTTAAATCTGATAGTATTGCCACAATTATCAATACTATCGAAGAACTTGGAAAAACTGAAAATGATTTTTATATTTTAGAGGATTTTAATATGAAATATGTATCAAGAATCACTTATGTAGATGGACAGTGCATATATAATAATAAAGATTTTTGGTGCACTGATCTTACTGAATTCCTTGAAAATTATAATAAACATGATGTTAAAGATTTTCTTGGACAAGATGTTGGAAGACTCAGGTTTGAGTCCGAAATGTTAAGTAATAGAAACCGTCTTTACAATATTGATGGCATTGCTGGAGAAGTCGAATATAATATTACTGTCGGTAATGAATTTATTGCATTATTCAGAGAAGAATGTGTAAAAACTGATTTTGTTACAATTTCCCCACTTGAAATTGCACAAAAACTTTCATCAGTTATTGGATTAGTTCAAACGGGTTCATTTAGAGAAGCAAAAGTTGTTCTTCAGTCAATAGAAACAGATGAATTTTTGACTGAAGAAAGATTACAGAAATATATAGATATGATGGATGCAGCAGATGCTATAGATTATGCAACACAAGAAGAATTTTTCTATAAGGCACAAGCACAGGAAGAATAATGTTAGTAACAAGTGCAAATAGTAATTTACATGCATGTAAATCTGGTAATAGTAAAATCTTAAAAGAAAAAGTATTTACTGACGTAAGTTTTTATAGAACTTATGCAATGGCTACAAGCCTAGTAACAGAAACAGATAGCATTGCATTAATTGTTAGACATTCTCAAAAAGCTGGTAATGGTGATGCACATTTATCTACAAAAGGTGAAGAATGGGCAATAGAACAAGGTGAAGTATTATCCAATTTGCCAGCGGCATTTAAGAATGATGTAAAATACTATTCTACAAATACTAATAGAACCAAAGAAACTGCTATAAAGCTTTCTTATGGTATGACAGGTACTGCAATTACAGAAAATGATATTGATTTATCTTTAGCTAATGGAATATTAAGAAGTAATT
>Ga0265301_10005473_pt1 | contig 12457 bp, 11 predicted proteins | sample AusTroGonzalo_MG_2_FD_193488 | JGI IMG/M metagenome (GOLD analysis project Ga0265301, IMG submission 193488) | Bovine rumen microbial communities from tropical cattle in Woodstock, Queensland, Australia - Gonzalo_04 | ecosystem: Host-associated > Mammals > Digestive system > Stomach > Rumen ...
TTGTTCTTGCAAAGGTTGTCCGACCTTGTTATTACCGGCAATAATTGCACCCGCTATGTTAGTGGCTGTATTACCAGCAATCAATCCTGTTCTCCAATTACCTAATCTTTTACTCTTTTGCGTTAATTCATTTTTTCTGGCAATTTGTTCAGAATTATTTGCGCCCGTGGTTACGGTCACGGTTATTTGGGGGTTCTCATTAAGGTCTGGCAACAAATCATTATTGTTCATATACTCTTTAAACGCTTTTAAGAATTTTTCTTTTGACGCGACAGGGTGATTGCCAGATGCCTCATAAGTCAGCGTGGTCATTTCCTCAAATTCTTCTTCTATGGTTTTATCAACATTTGCCTTGGCAATACCAACCGCAACGGCGCCAATACCTAAACCGGTTCCAACCCCAGTAACGGCAGTATTAATACCGGCCATAACCTTCATATCATGCAATGCATCATCTATGCCGATACAACTTGTGTATGTTGCACGTAATGCGTTATCTAAGATAGCGTTTTCTGCATGCGCAGCAAAACACGCCATACCCAATATAGCAGAAGTAATTATCTTGTTCATGTGTATAACACTCCGTTCCTTTCCCTGTATTATATCATCAAAAGACAGACTTTCCAAATGATTATATAAATGCCAAGTCAGAATTTTTATGGCTGCGAATACAAAAAATGACCGTCTTGACAGATAGTTAAATCGTATTGAATTGTGTTTATGATGAATATAAATATTGACAATATTTGTTTTGGTGTTATTATTTTGTATAAGATGGATATAAATGCATATACAAAATCTTTGAAAAATAAACGTGATGGTCAAAGTTATTCTTTCTTGGCTGAACGTGTTCCTACATCTTCGGATGCCCCGTATCGAATTGCCACTCTAAATTCGCCTATTAAACCTGAAGATGCGGTCGTGGTTGGATTTGGTGGTTATGGCGGGGGTGCAAATATCGAAGGGCACAATTGGTTCATAAAATATATCACTAATTTTATTCGGACAAAACCAGAATTAAATAATGCGCGTGTTTGTGTTGCGATTTGTGATTGGGGTGAAAAATATCCTGAGATTATTGCTCGATTTGCATATAACACCCAGAAATATCATCCATATATGTGGAACATTATGAAAAAAATGAAATGTCCCATAACAAAAATGGCCACAGATATATATGCACCTGCCGCAGCAGAGGATATATTCAATAATATAATTTTACCAAAAATAAAAGATTCAAATGGCAATAATTTTTCATTACATCAAATATTGAAAAATTTACGGGGCATAACAGTTGTCGCATATTGTGCTGGTGGTCATACAGCCATGTATCTGGAAGATTACATGGTAAAAAAAATGACGGATATGGGTTATCCGATGAAAGATATTAAAATGGCATTAAACCAAATTGTTGTTATTGGTTATGCTATGAGTTGCCCGTATAGTAAATCAAATATGCGATTTATTAATTTTGGTTCTGTTTCTGATAGCGGTGTGCGCAGTACGCCACTTGCATCGTATTTGTTTTTTATGGGTGGTGATTTTGGTTTGCTGCATGCAAAACATAAAAACAACGACACGTTTTTGTGCACACAAATCAGCAAAGTTGGTATAGAGGGCAATCCAAATATTTTGCACGCAATGCCTATCGAAGAATATATGAAAAAGAACGAAGAAGAATGTTCTGAAGAACATCAAGAAAGTGAATCAGATTTGTTTAACGAACATACATTCATAGGTTTCGTGGCCAAGAAAGGTTTTAGCAATGGCGCTAAAAATTTACAGCAATTATTTAAAACAGTGATTGTGAACACGGTTGATAATTCTATTAAAAATTCAGAGCGCAAAGTTTTTACCCCATTACCAAATATGGTGGATTTGGTTGGTACAGATGTTGATATTTATGGTCGTGCCAATTTAGCGTATATTAAACAACGAACTCTTTATGATTTTGCCGCCATGGATTGGCAAATAATATATAAATGCAAACAAGCAATGAAATTACATTTTATGAACCGTTGTTTAAAAGGCAAATAAAATCGTAAATCTCACATTTGTATGTATATAATCACGGGTACGACACCGCTTTGCAGCGACAAGACGAAAGAGTATCCGCCTGTGCAGGTGCTTAATCGCTTTGAATTATCAATCATTTTTTGTTTAAGAAATTTGGCAGTCCCAATGGGAATCGAACCCATGTTACCAGAATGAGAATCTGATGTCCTGACCGCTAGACGATGGGACCAAGATGAAATTCATTTTACATATAATATATATTTTTTCAATAATTTTGTGCGAATTAGTCACGAGATTTAATTATGTCTTTTATTGGCAGTCCTGCCGGGCTGACTATGCCAGTGATCGTTTGGAGAGTTTCTTTTGCGTCCCCAAAAGACATTGAATCAGAAACATGCGTCAATTCTTCTCTTGCTCTTTGTGTAAACGGATCTCCGATTTCGGTACTAGCACCAGCGTTGTATGCATTATCGGCAACAAGTCCTAAAATTTTGCTCATGGTTTCTTCTGCTTTTGCATCTCTTATAAGTATTTTAGAGGTTTTTGAGGATGCACTTGTTATTTTTCCAATATTCCCCACCTGTTTGCTTATTTTACGTAAATCGTAAAAATCAGCAGCGGCCCCAACAGCGCCTGCCACAACGCCAAGTGTAGAGTAAAATTCTATTTTATCTTGTAATTCACTGGTTGTGGTTGTCAGTGTTTTTGCAAATTCGTTATCAACACATTGGGCCGTCAATTTTTTCAAAACGGTGTCATGTGCAAGCGAAACCGCATTAGATAATTGATTTTCATTTTCTGAGTCCCCATCAGATTTTAACATTTTTGGTATGTATTTATACGCGCTTATCAGCGTATCTTTTGCGCAGTTGCTTTCAGGATTGCAAGTATATGTACATTCATTTTTAGAACAATTAGATGCATGTGGGCATAAGCTGGCTGCCGCAACAAAATCACGCGCAAGAGAGTTTTGATTATCTTGCAAAAGTTCCATTTCCACACTGGCCACTGCGCCGGCGCCCGTCGCAACCCATGCTATTATAGCCGTGGTAGCAAAAGTCCCAACGCCAGCCGTCGCAGCGGTTAAAACAACACCGACAAGAATTGATCCTGCCATTTTTGCTTTGTTTATTGCATTTTCCATATCTCTGGCTGTGTAGGAATCTGGCATTCTGCAAATGCCCAATTTTTCATCCCATATCGCACCGCCGGCTAACCCTGCACCTAATGCTTTACATTGAATTTGTCCAATTGCAGTACAATTTTTACCGTCAAAATTACCACCCGATGCAATACATGTCATGCCGGCCTTGCCATCTTTTGAGGCTGTTTTTCCGGTTTCATTGACAGTTTTAAAAAGAAAATCAATATCGTGTTTTTTATTGTCAATGGTTGTCAAATGACAAGAGACGATTTGTCCCGCATCAGTGTATGAATCAAAATAATAACTTTTTCTGTATCTGGTAAAACTGGCGTCACATTCCAGTTGTTTAAATTCTTCCGTTGTCTTGAAACGGACATATTGATTAAGCAATAAAACCAAATCACGATTTGATTGGACAGTCATATTCTGGAATATATATGGGTCAATATCCCCATATGTTCTGAATTTATAATTACCAGCTTGTTTAATATTAAAATCAAATAAACAAAGTTTGTAACCTAAATCATAACCGCCTTCATTTGGTAAAAACGAATCATATATTGCATTCCAACCGAATCTGGTCGCGTATGTGTTTATGGTTGTGCACATTTGTTCGGTTTCTTTTTTATCGTTTTGCTTTGAACAGGAACTGGTGTCGCTATAATATTCTCCCCCGGGTAATCGACATATTGCATCCGCCGTAGAATGTTGAATTTTAGCAACGCCGTGTGCCTGAGTGGCACCAACAGGCGCATTCAAATTTCTGAATCTGAATTCATATGCGTGTGTTTCATCTTTTACATTATCAATTCCGATGCATTTTAAGAAATCGTCCCCACCACGCGTTTCATATAAAATATCGCATTCGATTAATTGATCATGCTGTTGCATGGCATATAGTTTTGCCAGTTCTTCGGCCGCCAGCATTTGCACCTTGGTATTTTTGAAGAAATCGTTCACACAGTGGCGCTTGTCAGGTGTAATTTTTGATGGATAATCAGTAAAAGTTTTATCGCATGCCGGATAAAATTTTAAGTTTCCACCACGTGTTAACGCCATTTCAGCTATGGCTTCTGGTGATGGGTAATTCTTTTTGCTGGTCTTTTTGTTTAACAGCATTTTTATATTACAACCAGTATTGTTTGTAATGATAACGCATGCGCCGTCAGAGGCATATACATCTTCGGTATCAGTGGCGCAAAGTTTTATCCCCTTGCCAGTTCTGGCATCCGATTGATTAATAAACATACGACATAAATTTTCATATGGTGCATTTTTTTCAGATTTTGGCAAAACAATTGCAACCCCATTTTCGTCAGATGTTCCAGAAAATACCGCGCGTGTATTGGTTGTGTCAACACGAATTCCGGGGATTGGTTGTTTGGATTCTTTATCTAAAAATGTAAATTTTACATCAGTACCTGTTGCACAGTAAGAATTAAACGCCCAGAACAATGCGCAAATTATAAATGTACAAAATTTTAATGTTCTTTTTATCATTTGCAAAACATACTTTCTTTCATTTCTGCAAGAGTGCTGACGTCTTTCGCGTTCAAGACATCTTGTTTATATTGTTTCATTTGTTGGTTTTCAAAAACCTTGGCAGGCAATTTTTTTACAACATCTCGATGTCCCTGAATAGTTTTATTGCATTCGGAAATTAATTCTTGGACGATAGTATCGTAATTAGATTTTATTTCCTTTCTTTTCGCAAGTATTTCTTCGGATCTGTTTTTGTTATTGTGATTTAATGCATAATTGCCAACAGCTGTGGCCACCGCACCCAATGCCGCCACGGTTGCCCCAGTCTTTAATTTTTTGTTGGTTGCTTCGCTTTGTTGATTTAATTTTTCTTGGTCTTTTTCATTGCCGGTTTGTGCACGATATAATGATGCGTATGCACCGTCAGTTATACCAACGTTTTCATCATCGTACAAGCCCATCTGCGATTTATCTAAAATCTCTTCACTTTCAATTCCCGGTTTCATACCCAACGATTCTTTGCGTTCTTTCAAACTGGATGCCAATGTCATATATTCATTACGCAAATTCATAAATTCAGTATCATTTCCGCCCGGCAATTCAATTGGATCCGGACCACCCTTAACCGATTTCCCTGGTGCATATGAACAACGGAACGTTGCCAGATATGCCGCCATATCTTGTTCTGCCGCCTTATCTGCATTTTGTTCAGACAGTGCGGATGCCGCCATCATTCCACCAATTCCAACGGTTCCGATACCAACTGCACCCAATGCACGATTTTCAAAAGACGTTTCTTTCTCTTTCATACGTTTGGCATTGTCTTCTAATTCTTTCATATTATCGGATAACTGTCCGTCCAGGTTCCGCATTTCGCGTATTTTTTGACATAAATTCATAATTCTTTCATCTGCATAGCCGCGGTTTGTATGTGTCCCGTCTGGTATGGTTTCAGTTTCTTGGTCAATTGATATTGGTGTGGTTTCAGTTGATGCGTCAAAATTATCGTCAGGACACCACCCAAGACCAGATAATTGATATGCTATGTCATTTGCTTCTTCTATTTCTGGATCAATAATGATTTCTAATTCTTCATCAACATTTACATCTTGGTCATCAGCCAAAACAATAACCGAATTGGAAGCACATAAAAATACAGTAAAAATCCACAAAAGATAACGCAAAAATACCCCCTTAAGCGCATTATAGAAAAATGGGTGTTTTTACACAAGTCTTTTTTACCAAAATTTGATGGGAAAATATAGGCGAATATGCTAGAATTTATATATGTGACAACAAAGGAAAAAAGTTATGTTTTTACTGTATTGTTTTGTATATTTTTTTACAATACTTGTTGCTGTATTAAATGTGGTTTTAGGAATTTATTTAATAGAGTATGTTTATTGTGCATATGTACGTCGGCAACCACCATTAGTATTCAGTAATAAAAAATCCAGACAAATTGTTATTGAACAAATAAAAACATATTATAATCATGCAAAAAATATTTGTGAAATTGGTTCTGGTACAGGCAGTTTTGCTCGTCAAATTGCAAGGGATACCAAATCAAATATAGATGCTTTGGAAAATTTACCATGCCCCGCATTTTTATCAAAAATGCTGGATTTTTTAACGTGTTCCAAGAATAAAACAATATGGTGTGATGCATTCAAATATCTGGATTGCACAAATAAAAAATTTGATGTGGCGGTTGCATATCTGGGACCAGACGACGTATATAAAATATTAAAATATAAACATAAAATTGATGTGTTTATATCTTTGGATTTTCAAATAAAAAATGTAAAGCCCACGCGAACAATAGACGCAGGGCCTGGATATACAATGTTCAATCATAAAAAATATCCGCATAAATTGTTTATTTATGAATTCAGAAAATAAAACAATTATGAATTGTTGCTAAATGATTTAATGATGTTTTCATCAAAAAATTTTAATTTTCCGCTGGGCAACATCAGCATACGTTCAACCCCTAAAAGTTTCAGGAATTCTGTGTCGTGACTGACAACTATAATTGTTCCGCCATATTCAGATAAACTTTGTGCTAATGTTTTTTTTGTGATAACATCTAAATGATTTGTTGGTTCGTCTAATAAAATGGTATTTGCGCCAGTTAAACATAATTTAGCGATTTCTAAACGGCTACGTTCCCCAGGTGATAAAGTTTTTATCGTTTGTGATAATTTTGTTTCTGGAAAATTAAAATTATTTAACACCGAACGAATTTGAGTTGTTGTTAAATCGCATTCATCAGATACGCTGTCAAACACAGTATCGTTTTTATTTAATGTTTCGTGTTCTTGGGCGTAATATGCGATATCTGTTTTTTTGCCAATTTTGATTTCGCCAGAATCAGGTGTTAATTTACCGTATATTAATTTTAATAATGTTGATTTGCCGGCACCGTTTTCGCCGACAATAACAAAATTTTCACCTTGGTTCAAACTGAAAGATAAATTTTTAATAACCTTGTGTTCGGGATTATATGCAAAATAAAGTTTTTCCACAGATACAGGAATAATATCAGAAATACGTTTCGGCCGGATGTCTAATTTTATCTGTCGTTTTTCAGGTGGAACGTCTGGCAATTCGGCCCGCATTTTTTCAACCATTTTTTCTTTGCTTTGTGCCTGTCTTTTTATTTTGCCAGATTTATTTTTTTGTTTTTCTATGAATTGTTCGATTTTCTCAATTTTTTTCATTTGCTTTTTAATTTGTTCCTGCAAAGCAATATTGTTTTCAGCCAATACAGATATAAATTTATCATAGCCAAATTTATACAAATTGGCGTTATGCGCCATGGCATCAATATATAAAATTTTATCAGCCAATTTCCGTATAAAATCTTCATCGTGTGATATGAATAATATGCTGGCATTCATACGTGATAAATAATCTGTCATCCATTCACGACTGATAGCATCCAAATGATTTGTTGGTTCGTCCAGAAATAATATATTTGGTTTTGAATACAATGTGCGAATGAAAGAAATTTTTGATTTTTGTCCCCCAGATAATTCACCAATCGTTTTGGTCAAATTTTCACGGTTGACACCCATTTGATCAATCATAGTTTCTAATTCTGATTCAGCGTTATATCCGTCCCAATATTCAAATTGTTCCTGATATTTACCGATTTTATCTAATATCTCAGGTGTTGCCCCAATTTGTGATATTTTTTCATAGCATTGATTTATTTCATTTTGTATTTGTTCCAGTGGACGTCCTGAGCGTAAAAAATCATAAACGTTCATATCTGCTGGTAAATTCAATTCATCAACAGTTTGTGGCATCCAGCCAATGCGCGGCGATGTCCCAAAATAAATTTCACCGGAATCATAATCTATCTGGTTTAATAGTATTTTTAATAGTGTAGATTTGCCCGCGCCATTTAATCCGATAATGGCGACACAATCTTTGTCCATCAGTGAAAAACTGACGTTTTTGAACAGTAAATTATCATTAAAAGATTTTTGTAAGTTTTTTACAATTAACATCTTTTTCAACCTTGGTTATTTCGTATTATACAATGATAACGAATATAAAAACAACAGATGTCTGGTTAATAATATTGTCATCGCCTTGTGCAAAAAAATTGCACGTAAAACATCGGGTGTATTTGCCCCGATAAATATAATGTCTAAGGCAATAATGACAAATACATAAATAAAACCTTTTGATTTTAAACTTACAGATTAACTTTATAACATAAATTACATATGTCAAACTATAAATACCGCAAATTCATTGCGGCATCTATAAATGACAAAATAAAAAAACTATCTGGATTTTTTGCTTGCGCTATCAAGTATGCGACAGGCTGGCAAAGCATAAATATCAGCGACCCATGATGGCAATCCGCTGGATTCAATAATTTTTGTTTCTGATATTTTTGGTTGCATATCTTAACCCTTTTTGTTTTTTGTTCTTCAATATTTTAATACAAAAAATCAAATTGTCAATAAAAATGTGCCAGCTATGGATTATAAATTTATTTGTGCTATAATTTAAGCAAAGAATATCTGTTATTCGAATTTGACAAAGGGATAATAATGGCCTCGGATGAAAAAATATATAAAACCATACAATGGATATTAAAACGTATGCATGATCCGCGCACGGGAATGCATGGTATTGAAAATATGTTTGATTCAGATTTAAGGCACAGTTTAACCCAAGATGAAAAAATTTTATTTCAATCATACATATTAGAACAAATTGAAAAAAATGAGGCTTTGGGCGATAAGGCTAAAAATGTTAATGAGTTTCTAGCGGACTTAAAAACAGACGTTATTGATAAATTAACAAAAGTTCGTAATCATGAATTTAGTCCAAAATCATTACAAAGTATTATGGATAAGTTTAACGAATTAAAATTCCATTTTTCAGGTAAAAATGTGATGAAATATCATATTTCTACATCATGTGGTAATGCCGCCAAAGCATTCACATATCTTAATTCTGTGATACCTGCATATAATGAAAAGCTATTAAAAGAAGGCCATTCCTCAGATGAATTATTGGAACCATTAGATTTAAAAATAATTCATACAACAGATCCAGAACATATAATTGACGGGCAGGTGGGACATACTGTTCCGTGTGTAAAAATGTCAGATGGTAAATATCGTGCATTGGATCCACAACTGGCATTATGGCATTTAGATGTCAAAGATGAAAAAAACTGGGGGCCAGAACACAAATTTGGTTTTCATTTTCTGGATGGCAATATAATCGATGGTGGCTCTGTGCGCCATCTTATCAACAGTTTTCATAACAAAGAATTTCCAATTGTTAGAATTTTAACGGTGGCGGAACATGATAAATGTGTTTCACACACTGAATTTCGTAATATGACAACCAAGCGCGATAAAAAACAAAATTCATTTGTGCGGGTTTGGACATGGTTTTGAAGTCAACAAATGGGGCGCCCATAGAAAGTGTGTTTTATAAATTGTGTAAAAAGATACAAGGATTTCATAATGTACCAACAAAAATTAATACAAAGACAAATCAGTTTTTTCTGAGATTGCATAATGATTGGTATTATATTAATGTTGGACATTCGGATGCTGTTTTATGGAAAGCGGACAAAGATATTTCTTTGGATAAATTAATGTCGGCACATGAATATATTGAATATTATGAATCTGTGCAATATCAAGGCTTGGAGCACCTTTAAAAGAATAGATAAGTGCAAAACAAATTGAAATGGTAAAGATTTTTGCTATATTCATATGTGAATTAAAACTAAGGAATTATATATGTTAACTAAATTTTTTGAATTGTTTAGACGTGATTTGAAAACCAAGCGTTTGGAATTGCGCATATTGGACGCAACGCTGGAAAATGCAACATTAGTATGGAACGCAATCAAAGATGAAAATCCTGCGGATTTCGCATTTATACACTTTTCGCCAAATTTTGATAAACCGTTGCCAACATCATTAGATGAAACATTGGAAACAATGAAAAATTATGCAAATGCATTTAAAAACACTGGCGTGTTGTGGTATGTTTTTAATGATGGTAAATTAATTGGTTTTCATGGGGTCAGTTATAATCAAGAAAATGATTCTGTAAGCCCTGGTAATGTTTGGTTTGTAAAATCTGCATGGGGCCACGGATTCAATCATGAAATTCATAATCTCTTAGAAAAAATCACTTTTGAAGATTTACATGTTCATCGTATGATGCGTCAATGTATGGCAAATAATGAACGTTCCCAGAAATCTATTTTAAGTAGCGGTTACCATCTGGATGGCCGTTTGCGTGAATTCGCTCGTTTGCAAGACGGCACATGGGTTGACCATTTGATATTTTCTAAATTAGCCAGCGAATATAAACAGGTATAAAATTAATTTTCAATTTTATTCTGGGAATAATCCAGTTTCGCGTGCAACGCGCCACCAAATTTCAGAATACACCGGTCGCGACCCAACTGCGCCCCATGGTTTCATATAATCAGAATAATGCAACACGACTAAATTGTGTTTCAAATCATCTAGTTCTATTTCTGGATATATTTTGAATATGCGCGAACCATGTGATAACTGGAAATTATATTTCAATGGTAAAAATGTTATGCGACCAACCAATGTTTCGTTCAGAACATCTTGGTCTGGATTTCGAAATTGTTTTTGCTGAGAAATCTTAACCCATTTATCATAGATTTTTTCTTTGCGGATTTTATCAATGTCCATCAACAAAAATCCAGAATTAATATATTTGGTTGTGCGTGTTGGCACAGCAGCAATTACATTTTTGCCTAAATCTAATTCATAAATATCAATTAAATCATTACAGAATATCATATCCATATCGGCATAGATAATTCTGTGTACCGTAGATGGCAACAGTTTAGGCAACATTAAACGATACCACATAGCAATTGGCCAATTCCCGCGGAACGAATTATCAAAATCGTGATTACCGGTTAAAAAATGTACTTTGGAATGTGTGCCATGAACGATATTACGAATTATATCACGTACAGGTTCATCAACATCTTCTGTGACGACACAATATACATCATAATCACAACGTCCCGCTGATGCCATAAGCAAAGATTTCAATGTGACGGCAGCCATCTTGCATCCGCGCGCATCAAAGCACAAAGCAAATGGAATTTTGTTTGGGTATTTTTGACGGGGTAATCTGGTTTGGCCCACGGTTGAAATTAATCCTTTGTATCTGATGCGATCGCGACGCAGGCGTCTGGCGTGTCTGGTTGTGCCGAATAATCCCGCAACGGCAGCGCTGATTTGACGGATTTTACCATATTTATACATGTGGGACCCCTTTGGTTATGATTACGATATTAATCCTAGCATTAAAAACAACAATAACACAAGACAATATTAATTTTGTGCTTAATCATTTATATTGCAAATCGGTTTGTCATATCATAAAATTATAGGCAAGCAAAAGGAAGAACAGTGAAACCAGACTTTAATTTACATGAAAACATAACAGAGACCAAAGATGTCATCGCAACCGCAAAAATGGTTGCAGGCAATATCCAAAACGTATCTGACGATGTTAAACATGAATTGAATCAGGTTTTGTCTAATCTAAATCAGGCGGAACATTATCTGTCTATAATTGAAACCAAGACGCAAATTGCTTTATCTTTTGTGCCCCCAGAAATCAAAAAATCAAAAAATTTATAGTCCCTTATAAAAATAATTCTGAACAATTGTTTTTGCAGCAATAAGGTGATATAATTAATTCATTGAAAGGGAAATCAGAATTATGAAAAAAATGCTGGCATTGTTTGTCATGGCACCATTGTGTTTTGATGCTATGGCTGAAAATACAGAATTGGATAATGCTTTGCGTCTGACATACACAAGTTGTATCGGCATAGATGATGCATTGCATGATATGAAGGTTTTAGCTGGTATAAATACCGCTGTGACTGGGGTAGGAACTGGTTTAGGAATTGGTGCAACCGCGGTAGGATTGGCTAAGGCTAAATTGGATGAAACCATAGAACAAAAAGTGGAAGAAATAAAATCTTGGGCATATGACGTAGAAGCGACCAAAGAGGTTCAATCCAGAGAAGATTGGTTCAAAAAATTCAAAGAAACTGATTATGTTTTTACCGCTACTGTGGCAGAAGATCCATCCGGTGGGAAAACAGCCGAAGCGCAAGAAGTGATAACATTAACGCAAAAGAGTAAAAGATTAGGTAATTGGAGAACAGGATTGATTGCTGGTAATACAGCCACTAACATAGCGGGTGCAATTATTGCCGGTAATAACAAGGTCGGACAACCTTTGCAAGAACAA
>Ga0265301_10005474_pt1 | contig 12456 bp, 6 predicted proteins | sample AusTroGonzalo_MG_2_FD_193488 | JGI IMG/M metagenome (GOLD analysis project Ga0265301, IMG submission 193488) | Bovine rumen microbial communities from tropical cattle in Woodstock, Queensland, Australia - Gonzalo_04 | ecosystem: Host-associated > Mammals > Digestive system > Stomach > Rumen ...
GCCGCGGAAATGAAGCTTACCCGCGATACGGTTCAGGCGCCTTCAGCGCAGGAACTGGCTGACGGATACTTCCGTGCAGTTGCCGCGGCGGAGGACGGGACAGCCGGCGCGGGCCTGAAGCGGGCAAAGGCTGTATATGACGTTTATTCCTTCTGTTTTGAAAACGCCCTCTGGCTGGTGGACACGGACGAGCTCGGCAAAAATATGCTGGCGGCTCGGGAACTGCTCTCGAAGGAGGAGCTTGCCGCGTTTGACGCCAACGAACCGGCTGTCACCGCGGAAGCGCTGCGGCTGCTGAAGGAAGAGGAGAACCTGGACGGCGATTATCATGATGCTGGCGTGGCCGGAACCATGGAAGTCCTGAGGGAAGACCCCGCCGTACGCAGCAGCGTCAGCTTCTTTCTGGCCTGCGTGATAACGCTGGAAAACATCGGGGAACCATAACAGGAGCAGTGGCGAAAAAAAGGAAGCGCCCGATAATCGGTAAGGACTGCCGGTGTATCCTTCAGGAAGGACAACGCGGGCCGGCTCCGGCCGGCATAAGCTGAAAGGCAGGAAGAACGGAGTGTACGGAAACAGCAGTAAAGGAAGAAAGAAACGCGGAAACCGGACGGCCGGGAGGAGCATCCTGCTTCTTTGCCTGTTTGCCTTTTCCTTCGGGTTTTTCCGGGCATACGCGGAGGAGCGGTCCCCGACGCCGTGGACACTTGCCGTATATCTTTGCGGTTCCAACCTTGAATCAGCAAACGGCGACGCGACCGAAGACCTGCTGGAAATGCTCGGCACGCCTTTTGACGACCGACTGGTCAACCTGTATGTGCTTACAGGCGGCGCGTCAGCCTGGAACCCTGGAAGATACGGGATGAACGAAGACGAGGAATATGAACCGGTGGCCGACGAATCCGGCAGCTATCTCCAGCCCAGGGAGGATGCCCTGCAGATTTTCCGGATCGAAAACCGCCGGGATGAAACGCCGGTGCGCATCAACAACCGGGAAATCCTGAACCGGATGGTGCCGGTCCAGACGGCGGAAAACCGGCCCATGAGCGACGGCAACACGCTTTCCTGGTTTCTGGACCGGGTGATCAGCCTGTCTCCGACGGAGCATATGATGGTGGAGCTCTGGGATCACGGCGCCGGCCCTGTCCGGGGTGTGGAGCACGATGAGGCAACCGACAGGTACATGCGGATCTCCGACCTGCGGCAGGCACTGGAAAAGGCCTGCGAAGCCCGGCAGGCAGCGGGCCTTTCCGGGCGTCTGGACATGATCGGCTTTGACTGCTGCCTGATGGGAAACGCGGAAATCCTGGTCGAGCTTCAGGAAACCGCGGAATACATGGTGGCTTCGGAACTTTCAGAATGGGGAAACGGCTGGGATTACAGCTGGCTTTCCGTTTTTAGCAGTCCGGAGGCAAGATGCGAGATCCTGAACGCCGATTGGGATCTGAACATGAACTTCACCGTGGCTGCGGCGGATCCGGCGTTTTCCCTTGAAATCGGCAAAGCGATTGTGAACCGTCTGCCGCACCAGAGCAAGGGAATCAGCACCTGGGAGGAACTGGGGAACCTGGACAGCGCAACGCTGGCGCTCTATCGGCTAAGCGGCGGCGAAGCAGAAGGAAAACAGGCGGAACTGGCTGAACGGCTGGACGCGCTGGGCCGTACGATGACCGAAGCACGGACCGGCACTCCAGGCGAGGCGATTCGCCTCCTGCGCTCTGTGGAAACCATGGAGGCCGTCTGCAAGGACCTGGGCCTGGTGGACCTGCGCGATATGGCCATGACGATTATGGAGGCCTGCGGGGAGGAAGAATCCCTGGAGCCGGTCAGGTCCGCCGCGCGGGATCTTCTGGATCTGCTCCGGGAACCGGCAGCCGCCTGCGTCGAGGATTATACCGGTGAAGGGGATATCGTCCTCTACCGGGGATCGACCCGGGAACAGCAGGTGCTCTGTTCCTTGTCCGTTTTTTTCCCCGGGGGAGAGACGAATATCCAGTCAGGGGAGCAGGAGGCTTATTACGGACTGGCCCTGAGCCGGGTTCATCCCGCCTATGCCGATGCCCTCCTCAGGGTCAGCCGCCGGGATTACGGGGCGTTTGAGGGGAAGCTGAGCGCTGAATGCGATCCGAGGGAGCGCCTGTTTACCGCAAAGGTGGTTCTTCCCGGCGCGGGCGAAGCTGCCGTCACGGAACAGATCAACCGCCTGGCCAGCATGAATTCCGTGTTTACCTACCGGCCGAAGGATTCGGAATATACCTATAAGCTGGGTGAATACTCCGTGACGAAGGCATGGGAACAGAACCGCTTCTCTTCCGACTTCAGCGGCTTCTGGCCTGTGATCGGCGAAAACCTTACTACCATGAGCATCGACAAGGACCTGAAGGTCAGGATGCCGGTATGGGGCAACCGCTGGGAGGAACCGGAGGAGCTGCGCGGGCACCTGGAGGACGTGACCGGCGCCGGGGCCCGCCTGGTGCTGGACCAGGCTGTGTTTTATGACGGACTGGCCTGGGGGCGGCCGTTCATCCCGGACGCAGGCTATAGCTTTATCCCCTGCCTGGAGGTTACCCCGGAATCCTACCTGGAGGGCGGGGATACCGTCAGGTATCCGAGGGTCAGGCTGAAAAAGGATCAGTTTGTCACCACGGAAAAGGGAAAGCGCTACTATATCGATGTCGGATTCCGGTATGTCCCCGCGGGTGAATACACCTGCACGTTCAGTTCTTACGATACCAACGGGGTCGAAATCCGCAGCGAGCCTGTCACGATGATCCAGAGCGATTTCCCCTACGGGGAGTATTTTGCGGAGAGCATTCAGGATCAACCCTGGACCGGAGAGCCTGTTACACCGGTGCCCGGTATCTGGCACAATAACCGGCTGATGAAGGATGAATACGATGTTTCCTATGAATATGTAAACAACGTGAATCCCGGAGTGGCGACCGTTTACGTCATTTTCTCGAAGAATGGGGAGGAAAAGGGTGTGATCCCGGTCTGGTTCCTGATTGAAAAAGGAGGGGGCGGGGAGCAGGATTGACTGCCATCCCCGTTTTTCCGGACGTATATATAAACGGAAACCATCCCATGAAAAAAAGGAGGAACGATCCCATGAAAAAAATGATCTCCCTGGCCCTGGCAGTCCTAATGCTTCTCTCAGTATCCATCGCCTTTGCGAAGACGGTAACGCCGGACGACGAATATAAAGGCCTGGCGGGCGTGGTGGTCAACGCGACGGTGGGCGAATACAACCCGGACTCTAAGACCTTCACGGTGACCCTGTATAAGGACGACAGCTTTGCGATCGACGATGTTGAAAAGCTGGCTCCCGGGGATGTGCTTCTGGCCGGCGGATGGACGTGCCGGGTTAAGGAAAAAACCGAAGATGAAAACGGCGAAATCAAGGTGCTCACGGAAGACGGAGGCGAAATCATTTTCGTTCAGGTCGGCGATGACCATATGATCGCCCAGAGCACGGATGACGACAGGCGCTTCATGCACGCGTACGCCGTGCTGAACCTTCCCGCGGCGGAAGGCATCGTGTACGAGGACAACTCCGATCCGGAGAAGGCCGAGGCCGTGGTGACCAAGGGCCTGGACGATATCCTGAAGATCAAGGCCGAAAAGGAAAAGACCAGCATCGGTTTCCACTATTACGCGACGATCATCGAGCTGAACGACGCGATGGAAATTGTCCGGATCCACCAGGACTACGACGTAGCCCAGTAAAACCAAAGTTGTCTATTTCAAGGCCTTTCGCCCCGTCCATGGAGCAGGCCATCGCAGCGAGAAGGCCGTTCATCTGCTTCCAGGAGGCGGAGAAGATCATATGCCGCTCCGAATCACGCGCGCACCATTCCGGGACTACGGCCGACAGGGCGTAGATCCGTTTTTTCTCTTCAGGATCCATCTGATGGAACTCCGGAGGGAGCGCGACCCGGATCCTTTGATTGATTATCGACTGGTTCATCATGGTTTTCTCCTTTTCCGGCTGCTGTGGGTATACCGCTTAAAGCTCCCGCCGGTTTTTCCGTGACTGCCGGCTGAAGGCCGCACCTGTATATACGCACAATCCGCAAAGATGGTGGCCTGTTTTTGTCTTTTATCTTCCTGTCGCCGGCTATCCTGTGATATAATAGAAAGAAAGGCGCACAGAAGGAGGAACAAACGATGAAAAAAACGCTCCTGCGGATCATGGCGGCGCTTCTCACGCTGATGATCGGCATCGGCGCCGCCGCGGCGGAGAAAACGGAGGAAGAGGATCCGGTGGTCGTCCGGGTCGGCGTATATGAATACCCGCTCTCCCTGGCGAAGTATGCCCTGTCTTCCGCGCAGGAGCTGGCCGGTATGGGCATCCTCCTGTCCGGGGGGAGCGCCGGGGACGGCTCCGGGGACCGGGAGAAGCTGATCGAAAGCGTTATCGACCGGATTGTCCGGATCGGCGTGCTGGAAAACAAACTGACCGAAGACGGCCTCCACAGCCTTACGGAGGAGGAAAACGCAAAGGTCAACTCCTATACGCGGGAAACGTACCAGTCCATCTGGGAAGGCTTTCAGCAGCAGCTGAAGGCGAACGGATACGAGGCAGACGAGCAGAAAATCATGGAATGGCTCAGGAAGGACCTGGGCTTTACGATGGACGTGGTTTACAAGGAGGCGCTGGCGCAGGTCTGGATTGACCGGGGTCTGGAGGCTTACTGCGGGGACGTGACGATCACCCCGGCGGAGGTGTACGACTATCTGATGAAGAATTATGTCGAGCCGGACCGGGAGGCATATGAGAACAATATCCCCCGCTACGAGGAGGAGATCCTGACCGCCGGAAACGAGTCCTTCTATACCCCGGAAGGGTACCGGATCATCCGCCAGATCCAGCTGGATTTCCCGGAGGAGATTGTCCGGAAAACCAACGAGCTGATGCCCGACTGGCAGACGCTGAGCAGCGAAATGGCGAAGCTGCGGGAGGAGATTGCCGACGCGGTGATCGGCGGGAAGGATCCGTCCGCGCTGCGGGAGGCGTACCTGGAAAAACAGGAGAAGCGGGACGCGCTGGAAGCAAAAATAAAGGAGATCCGGGCGCAGGCGCCGGAGCTCCTCGCGGAAACGCTCAACGAGATCAGCGGGCGCCTTCGGAAGGGCGAACCGTTTTCCTCCCTCGAAAAAGAATTCAGCACCGCGGAGGATCAGGGGGAGCTTTATTTCCATGCCCTGAGCGACCGCTGGGCGCCGGCCTTCCGGGACGCGGCGGCGGCCCTTGCCGCGCCGGGGGATGTTTCCGGGCCGGTGATCACGGACAAGGGCCTGCACATCATCCGGTATGAACGGGACGCCGAGGGCGGCGTGCACCGGCTGTCCGGGGAGGAAGAGGAAGCGCTGGAATACTCCGCCTGCCGGGCGAAGCAGCTGGAGGCGCTGGATCCCCTGATCGACGAATGGAGCCCAAAATACGAGACGGAAACCCATCCCGAGCTGCTTCGGTAAGCGGCGTTCGGGCTTTCCGCTGACCGCGATATATACAGCCGGCTGATCCGCTCCGCGGGAATCCGCCGGCCGAAAAACAAAGGAGGCCGCAAACCCATGCGAATCAGACGTGCCGTCAGCTTGATCCTGATGCTGGTGTTCCTGCTCGAGGCAATGCCTCTCCATGCCATTGCGGAGGAGCTTTACCCGGAGCCGCCCACGGCCGCGGAGATTGAAGCCTGGGTCGAAAAGAGCGGAACGAAAGAGGGCGCGCCCGGGTATATCGAGGGCATGGATCTGTCCGCCAGCATGAACGCCGTGCAGATGGCCTGTTGGATTAAGTCTTTCCGGAATTCGTGGCTCCTGGGCGTGATGGACAGCTACCAGGACGTTGACGGGATCCTCGCGGAAAAGGATCCTTCGCAGTACCCGCTGTTCCAGAAGTATTACGACCAGTGCACCCGCCTGGAGATCGAAACCGGCGGCGTGCTGGAAAGCCTGGAGGACTGCATCAGCCAGGTCAGCGACTACCGGTCCCAGATCGACGACAAGATGTGGGACGAGGCGCAAAGGGAGGAGTATGCCTTCCTGCTGGAGGAAGCCGGGGAGGAAATGGAAGGCCTGATGCAGGAGGTGCTGGATAAGGCTGAGCAGTGGGAACACGAAGCCAGCGACATGGACGAGGCTATGCTGGACATCGCCAAAGACATCGGAATGGATGAAAACCCGGTTGTGGCGGAGGCGGAGATTCCGGTCACCGGCGCGGTGAGGAAAGACGCCGCCACAAGGCTGGCGCGCCTGCTGCCGATCAGCAGCGCCATCGCGGATACGAGCCGGACCATGAAGATCCGGGTCATCGACGACAAGGCCTTCGTCATCGCCGTCACCGCTGACGGCAAGCCCCTGGCCGGGGCGCAGGTCACAGTGAAAGCGAAGAAGAGCGACGCGCAAAAGACGGCAAAGACGTCGGATCAGGGAGACGCGGTTTTCCAGATCCGCGATTTCAACCCTGACAAGGACGGGGAGGCGGCGGTGTCCCTCACCGTTTCGGCGGACGGATACCGGAAGATCAGCGTGCCGGGCGTATACGTCCGGAAGGGCAACTCCTTCAAGGTCACCATGGAAAAGGACGACGGAACGCCCTATATCTACGAATGGGCTTATGAGGACCATGACATCCTGAACAACGATTACGGGATCGTCACCAGCCGGCTGAACGACCTGGACAGGACCATCCGGCTGCGGATCGATTCCCGGACGGACTATACCCTGAACGTCTGGTATGAAAACAAGGACAAGGTCAAAAACTACCTGGCGAAGGATGTGAAGGCCAAGGGCGACAGAACCTTCGACTTCAAGGGGAAATACAGCCGCGACCTGCTGGGCGAAGCCAGGGTGTACGCGGAAATCACCTGCGCGGACGGGACAAAGATCACCCGCACCTCCCGGCTGAAGGTGGAGCGGGCGGTGATCGACCAGCCGATCTCCTTCAACGACAAGAGTTCCGTTTTCGACCATACCCTTTCCTTCACGTTCCCCAATTCCTTCCCGCAGCCGCTGAAGGGCTCCAAAGTCGCCCTGGAAATCCCCATCGCCAAGATCTGGCCGATCGATATCAACGTCGGCCTGGACGGCAGCGGCTATATATACATCGGCGCTGAGGAAACCGCGTTGGCCAAGCAGGACACCTCCGACTGGCGGACCAAGGACAAGAAAGAGATCGACAAGCTGGTCAAGGACGCTGAAAAACAGGGTTATTTCAAGCAGCAGCGGCTGAAGAGCGGAAACGACGAAGCCTACAAGAAGCGCCGCTTTATAGGCGGCGTGGACTTCTACCTCAGCTTTTTCTACTTCGCGAAACTGAAATATTTCCGGGGCGACGGGGACAAGGGCCTGCTGAAGCTCAACGGCGGCGCCGGCATCGTGGGCAACGTCAACGCGGAGATCAAGGTGCTTCTCTGGGGCGTGATCTACTTCGGAGTCTCTTTCAACCTGAAATCCATGGCGGCTCCCCAGCTCAGCCTGGATATCACGACCAGCTGGCCGAAGGGGAAGACGATTCCGAGCATCAAAAAGGTCGAAATATCCAAAACAAATCCCCTGTCACTGAACGCGACGGCACGCCTGGAGATCGGCGTTTTCGTCGGCGTCGGCGCCAAGGGGTATGTGAGCGTCACGGCTACCGGATACGGCTTTATCTCCTTTGCCTGGACCATTCCCGGCAAGAACTGGCTCACCGTGCATGCCGGCTTCGGCGCGCGGATTGTCGCGCAGTTCTTCTGGGCCAAATGGGTCAAACAGCTGGGGGACGAAATCAAGTGGCGGCTCCTGCCTACCCCCGTGCAGCGGGCCGAAGCCGTGCCCAACCTGCTGGAGCGGCTGATCGCCTTCATCGGGCCTTCCCGGGCTGAAGCGGCGTCCGAGGAATCCAAAAATGACGCCGTGTCGGTGAGCTTGTGGAACCCGAACCAGATCGCGAAGGCGGAGGCGATCGGAGGAAAAGACAACGTATTCACGAACAATTGCTCCCTTGTCCGCATCCAGGTTCCCGGCAGCCCTGCCCGGAACAGCGACTGGCTCTTTTACATCGGGAAGGACGGGAACAACCGCAGCACGCTGTACTGGAAGGATCCCGCCCAAGAATCATCCGCGCAGAACATACGGGACGTGCTGGCTGGCATCAGCAACGAGGCGGTAAAGATTCTGAACAGCCGGGATATCGTCGATTATACCCTGCAGGTCGTCACGCCTGACCACGGGCATTTCCTCTCCAATCAGCCTCCCATCATCAGAACGTCGGCCAACGGGCCGGATATCAAAGAATTGCTGTTTATCACGATGGTGCTGTCCGACGGCTATACCGAGATGGAATACGAGTACCCCGCGGAAGACGGAAAGACCATGGTGAAGGGCAAACAGACCGTGCCGAAGGAAACGGACTACTGCGTCATCGCCGCGCTGATTCCCGAAGCGGACGGCGGCAAAGCCAGGCTGTCGTTTCCGGAGCTGTTTATCAGGGATGCATATACAGAAGATAATAAATGGAAAAAAGCCAGGCCGATCTGCTCGGCTGTTTCCCTGGGCAAAGGGCGCCGGCTGCTCTCTCCGAAATCAGAACATCTGATGCGGCCCAGCGCATATTATCTGAAGACGATGTTCACACCGCTTGAAGGGGATCCGATCCGGAACCAGGTGATGATCGCCGGACAGGAGGATTATGAACATAAGAACCCCAAACTCAAAACCGTGCCGGCTGCCTCGGAAGGGAAGGAGCTGGGGACGGACAGGTTCTGCGACATAACAGCGGGGTACCAGGCCATGAGCCTCATGCCGGATCACTGCCAGGAATGGTTAACGGAGCACTGGTACGGGATCGCTGAGAACAAGGACAAAAAACGGCGCCTGATGATCCATACAAAGAAATATGTCTATTACGACGGAAAGCCGTATACCAGCAAGGAAAGAGGGCTTCTGCAGCTTTCGGAGGACGGGGACGACGTGCTGCAGTACGTCCTGGTCAAGGGCGGATTCAAAAGCAGAGAGGTTTTTTACGAGGCCAACGACGTTCTGTTCTACCTGGTGCCGGAAGGCAAAGCCGGCCAGGCCAAGCTGAAGCAGGCGGTCGTCAACATCCGTGAGGACGGCGCCCACAGCGAGCGGGACGGGCAGCCCTTTGTCAAGAAACTTGCGCTCTACGACATGAATATGACGCTGCCGGATACGGTGCTGCATTACGACAAGGTGCTGGGCAACAGCCTGCTGTGGTGGATCGAAACCACCTCGGAAAACGGCAAGGAAAAGAGCAAGGAAAACTACTGGAAGGTCCGGGGCATCTGGCTCGGCCAGGACGATTCCGGCGCCTGCACAGTCTCTCCGCCCTTCACCATGGCCATGATCAAATCGGAAGACAAGAAAAAACTCCCCGAATCCATCTTCTTCTTTGACGAGTCTGCAGACAGCACGAAACAAAGCTGCTACGGATACTATGTGCTGACGGAGGAGGGGAAGGACAAAGGAACGCTGTACCGCTTCAAATACACGCAGACCGTCGGCATGGACATCTACGGCGCGACCCTGGCGGACACCATCGCCGCCGCCGGCAGCCGGGACGAGATGACGGTCAGCGTCGCCAACAACGGCAGCGTGTGCATCTGCGCGGCGGAATTCGGCGTCTACGGAAAAACGTCCAAAGGCAGCACCAGCAAGATCGAGACGGTTTACGTCGATTTCCGTGACGAGACAAAGAACAAGCTGACGATCGCGGAAACCGGCAAGGTCTGGACGGGAAAGGACGCCGCCCGGAAAACCGGAAACGCCCTGTGGGATAAGGCGGTCCGGACCCAGATGATCAAGGGCTGGACATGGGACGCCTATGAGGCGAAGAAAGGAAAACAGAATGTCAGCAAGCTGCTCCGGCTGCAGGGGCTGCCGGCATCCAACGGCGACTCCTTCTCCACGCACCTGTTCATCCCCCGCGCCTGGAAGACCGAGGTTTATAACATTGAGATCCGCGTGGAGAAGATCTACGTGCAGGCACGGGAAAACCTGAAGGCCATTCCCGTGCGGACGGCCGGGAACGTTCCGGATGCCCGGAACCGGGCGGCGGTTTTCCCGGATCCCGCTGAAAGCAAGGCCGGAGGCAATCCGCTCCGGATGCTGGCGGCCGCTGTTCCGGAGCAGACCGGCGGCGCGGGCAAAGAGGAAGAGAAAGAGGAGGAGGACGAGCTGCTGCTCTTCATTCCAGACGGCGACAGCTCGAGGATCCTGAAAGGGGACGGAAGCGGAACCGACGTGACCGATACCTATGACGACGTGTTCAGCCTGGACGCGTTCTACGACACCTTCGAGATGGATTCGGACGAGCACGACCTCCAGCTTGACTATGACCTCTGGTCGGACGACGGCACGGAAACGGTGACCTTCTATATCCATGAGCCGGCGTCCATGGATTCCCGGGAAACCGTATGGCTGAAGGCCTGGGCGGAAGAGGAGGAAGAACCCTGCTTTGCCATGCTGCTGACCGGACGGGTAAAGGACAGGGGGATTACCGACGAGCTGACCTGGAACATCGATATCCCGCTGGAGGAACTCACGGACAACAAGAAACCCGCTTATATCACCGTGGCGGTGATCGGCGACGAGGAAACCGAGGCGGCTTCCTTCGACAACGAAGTGGTCATCTGGCTGGACACGAATGAATTCGTGATCGTTCAGCAGCCGGGCGATGTGACGGTATACGAGAAGAAGGACGCCTCCTTCCAGGTCGGCGTTTCCGGCGGCAGGAAGCCCTATACCTATCAGTGGCAGGTGCTGGGCAGGAACGGCAAATGGAAGGATCTGGAGGACGGCGTTTATCCGGAGCTGGTGCTGACGGGCGTCACGCTGGAGATGAACGGAAACCGCTACCGCTGCATCATCTACGACGCGAACGGAACGGAACTGGTCACCCAGGAGGCAAAGCTGAAGGTGCTGAAGGACGTCCCGAAAACAGGGGATTCCATGCCGGTCGGGGGAACGGCCATGATGATCCTGCTGGGCATGGGGGCGCTGCTCTTCCTGGGAATCACTGAAAGGAAGAGAAGGAGAAACAGATAACCTCCGGAAAAAACGGACTCCCGGTTTTCAGTTCAGAAAAACAGAATCAGGGAAGAAAAACAGAATCAGAAAGAAGAGAATCAGGAAGAAGAGAATCAGAAAGGAAGAACGGAATGAAGATCAGAAAACTGTTTCCGGCACTGCCGGGAGGACGGTTCCGCCGGCGGCATGCGGCGGGGCAAAAAAACCTGATAAAGAAAACCGTGATGAAGGAAAGAGAGCGAGGGAAACGCATGTTCCGCAAAATCCTGCCTGTCCTGACGGCAGTCTGCAGCCTGTTCTGCATCCTGTTTTCCTGCGGGAGCACGGCGGCCGATCCGCTGCCGCCGTTTGACCTGACGGAGGAAGAGCTCTGCCGGATGTCCAACTATATGGGCTTTGGCTGCGGCACGTCCAGCGGAGAATGGTATTACGGGGACGTATACAGCGACGGGAAATGGCAGGGCCTCGGAAAGCTGAACCTGGCGGATCTTTCAGGCCGGGCAGTCCTGGCGGAAGGCGTGCAGGCCAGCTGGATCTCCGAGGAGAAAGGCTGGTTGTATTATTTCAGGTGGAATGAGAAAATCAAAAAACATGAAATCAGAAGGATCACGGTCAACGGGGACAATGAAACGGTCTTTGCGTCCCCTGAAGACGGAGAGATCCTGTCTGTGTTTATCCACGGTGACCGGGCCTATTATGCTGAAAACATCCAGCCGAAAGACGGGCCGAATACGGGAAAGCTCTACAGCGTCAGCCTGGACGGCTCCGACAGGACGCTGATCCTGGACAAACCGGTTTTCTTCCCGTATATTGCCGGCGGAAAACTGCTCTATCAGGACGATCTGGACCGCTGCAGGCTGCATATCTGCAATCCGGACGGTGGCAATGACCGGGTTCTGGTGGATGATATCGTTTTCCAGTATGTGACGAGCGGAGATACGGTGTATTACCAGACAGTCCGGAACGAAGCCAAAGCATCTTTTGACAGCTATGGTAAGCTGGTTTACCCTGAAGAGGAGCAGTATATCGTCAAAGCCTGTAACATCGTGAGCGGGGCGACGGAGAAGGTCATAGAAGACGCGGCAGGCGTCTGGGGCATCCATGACGGAATCATATACTATTTAAACATCGGCGATTCAGGCAGGCTGTATGCCTTCGACACACGCGACGGCAGCAGGGCCGCCGTTATACAGGACGAGTATGTTACTCCGAGGGTATTCACAGAGTACGGGCTGCTTGCCTGGGATTATGACCGGGATTATCAAAAGGTGGAAGGGGTTTACCTGATCAATTATAAGGATCACGGCAAAACCGTCCTGTTCAGGTGAGCGAAACCGGCACAGCCAAAGCAACTTTCCCGCTGCTTCCGAAAGGGCAGAGGCGGGAAAAAAGGGAGGAAATTGAAATGCCCAATTATCACGT